>Ga0299912_10005597_pt1 | contig 10328 bp, 8 predicted proteins | sample RVTome_2_FD_207667 | JGI IMG/M metagenome (GOLD analysis project Ga0299912, IMG submission 207667) | Soil microbial communities from uranium-contaminated site in the Upper Colorado River Basin, Wyoming, United States - RVT95D214 (version 2) ... | reverse complement strand
CGGTATTTTAATCTGAGCGTAAATTCATTTCATAATATATTGCAGGAGAACTATAATGACCACCCAAGAATTGATTGAAAAGATTGAACTCAAACCATTAAGCCAGTTCGAGCACCGTGAGATAACCGGTGTTTTTGTTTCGGATATGCTAAGCGACGTTATGGCTAACGCCAAATCAGGGAACCTGTGGCTGACGGTCCAAACCCATAAAAGCATCATCCCGGCTGCTAATCTGGTAGATATATCCGCCATCGTCGTCACGAACGGTAAACAGGTTCCGCAGGAGACGGTGGATCTGGCCACCCGATACAAGATTGCCATCCTGTCCACCGGGCTGCCCACATTCGATCTAGTTGGGAAACTTTACGGCTTGGGCTTGAGAAGCTAATTGGCCGGTGGGAGGATTGGTAGAAATCAACTTGAGGCGACTCTGAACAGAATCAGAGTCGGGCAGCATTCTGCGTGGAGATCAAAATAGGATTCCCATTGTGATGATAAGAATGATACAAGATGCGCTGGAGGCCTCCGTTATCGAGGGAGAGGAGAAACTCGACATCGACGTGGAGTATGTTTACGCTTCCGATCTGATGAGCGACGTTTTAGCCTTCGGCAAACCCAATTCGATTTTGCTCACCGGGCTGGCCACCCAACAGGCGGTCATCTCCGCTCATATGGCAGAATTCAAAGGGGTGGTGTTTATTCGGGGTAAAAAACCCAAGGATGGTGCGGAGAAGTTCGCACAGGACAACAGCTTGATTTTGCTCTCCACCGGGCTGGACATGTACGATGCCTGCATCAAAATAGATTCAATCCGAAAGGCGGATACGGGGGAGCTGAAATCCGATTCCCTGAAACAAAAAACGGAGGAGATGCTTCTCACCCGCGAGTTTTACATTCAGGGGAACGATTTCACCAATGCCGGGATGGTTTCCACCGAGGTGAAGTCTCTTTTAAAAAAAATAGGATTCGACCCGAAACTGATCCGCCGGGTGGCCATTTCCACCTACGAGGGGGAGATGAACGTAGTAATGCATGCCCAGAGAGCCAGAGCTTCTCTCTCCGTTACCCCTAAACTTATTGAGGTGGTGTTGGAGGACGAAGGAAAGGGTATCCCGGACGTGGAGCTGGCCATGCAGGAGGGATTCACCACCGCCACCGAAGAGATGAGAGCCATGGGATTCGGTTCCGGCATGGGACTGCCCAACATAAAGAGAAACTCAGACGAGATGGAGATCAAAAGCCAGGTGGGAAAGGGGACCACGCTCTTTTTAAGGTTCTTCGTGTGAAGTGGGACCGGTGATTTAAACGCCAGGGAAATCCAAAAAAGTGCAACAATGCAGAACGTAATATGGCAGATAAAAATTCAACATTGTCGGAGGGTAAAGGCGGGTGAGAGTATTTTAACATTAGGATTTTGAATTATAGTTCGTTCTCTCTACCCTGGGGTGAGTGTGACCAAACGAGGTGAAAAGGAGAAGATACTTGTCGCAGTATTATCACGCTCATAGAGTAGATCCGGGAAAGTGTCGCGGACACAGCGTTTGCATGCGTCACTGTCCCACTCAGGCCATCCGGGTGAAAGGCGGGAAGGCGGTCATCGCAGAAGATCTCTGCGTCGATTGCGGCACCTGCATTTCCGTATGTCCCTCCGGCGCAATCGTTCCCATCACCGATCCGGTGGGAGAGATATCTCATTTCAAATACAAAGTGGTGGTTCCATCCCCCGTGCTCTATTCCCAGTTCGAACCCAGCGTTCATCCCTACATAATACACTTGGCTTTCAAAAAACTTGGGTTCGACGAGGTCGCCGACGTCAGCGCTTCTTCCATGGCTTTGTCCCGGGCACTGGTCGAATACATGAAAAAATACCGGGGTCGGCTTCCCCTGATATCCTCTCACTGCCCTTCCATGCTCCGCTTGCTCCAGGTGAAATATCCGGATCTGATGGAGTTGATTGTTCCCATGGACGTACCCCGGGAGGTAAGTGCCAGGGAGATCAGGAGGAACCTGCCCGCCAAGTTGGGGTTGAGTCCCAATGATATTGGAATAATATATGTAGCTCCCTGTCCGGCCAAGATCGTTTCCATCAAACAGCCGGCGGAAAAAGCCAAATCCTGGTTTGACGGTACGGTCTCGATAAGGGATGTTTATTCCGTGCTGTTGCCTCATGTGGTGGCGATCAAGGAGGGATTCGGCGAAAAGCAGGTTCCCCCGAATTTCACCTTCAACCCGGGCTGGGCAACGCTAGGGGGGATAACCCGGACCGTGGAGATGGAAAACTGGCTGGCGGTCTCGGGTTTGGATAACGTGATGAAGATATTCGACGACATCGAGAATTCACGTCTCCGCAACATTGATTTTGTCGAAGCCTTGGCCTGCATGTTGGGTTGCATCGGCGGGAAGTTCAACGTGGAAAACCCCTACCTGGCCCGGACCAACAACATCAAGCAGAGGGCGAAATACGAGACCCGCATAAAAGTGGACGATCAGGAGGTGGAGCGAAAACTGGCAGAAGGATATTATTTCATAGAAAATCCGATCCTCCCCCGTCCCACCAAGTATTTCGATACCGATCTGGAGACCTCCATAAAGAGAATGAAGGAGAGGGAGAGGGTTTACCAGAAACTTCGCCAGATAGACTGCGGATGTTGTGGATCACCCACCTGCCTGGTTTTTGCCGAGGATTTCGTCAGAGGAGAGGTGAAATTGACCGATTGCATCTTCTTTGTAGAAAAAGGGGGAGGAGGAAAAGCAGAAAAATAAGATCTTCTTAGCCTAAACCAAAGGATGATCTGTGACAAATAAAGATTATATCGACATATTTTCTGGACTCAAAGGAGAAGAAGGGGATTTAATTCCGATCCTTCAGAGGATTCATGAAAAGTTTAGATATATTCCTGAAGAAGCTATCAAACAGATGTCCCTGTTTTTGAAAATCTCAGAGAATCAGATCTTCGGCGTAGCTTCATTCTATTCTCAGTTCAAGTTTGTCGAACCGGGAAAATGTACGATCAAGGTTTGTATGGGAACCGCCTGCCACGTAAGAGGCTCGCAGAGCATCCTGGAAGAATTCAAAAGATGGCTGCACATAGAACCGGGTCAGACTACTGACGATAAACTATTTACATTGGAAACGGTGAATTGTCTGGGAGCCTGCGCCTTGGGTCCCATTGTTGTATTTGATGCAGATTACCACGGGCAGATGAGAATAAAGGAAGTGGAGGAGCTCATTCAAAAATATAGATCTGAAAATGAAAGAGAGAGCGAAGCGGTCGTATGAGAAATCATGTCAATGCTAAGCACTTAGACCAGATCAGAGCCGATGTTTTGCAGGACCGAGGTGCCAATAAACCTTGCATAACGGTCTGCGGTGGAACCGGTTGTCATACCCAGGGAGCTGAAGTGCTCGTCGGCGTCTTCAGGGAAGAGGTTAGGAAGCAGGGTATAGAGGAATCTGTCGATATCCGGATCACAGGATGTCATGGTTTCTGTGAGAGAGGACCAATCGTTGTTATCCACCCCGAGGGCATTTTCTATGAAAAGACCAAAATCAAGGATGTTGAAAAAATAGTTACAGAGACAATAGTAAACAAGAATATCGTTGAAACGCTTCTTTATCGCGATCTTTCGACAAAAAAAAGAATCGTTCGGGAAAAAGATATTCCCTTTTACAATCAACAAAAGCGCATCGTTCTGGGGAACAACGGATTGATAGATCCGACCGATATCAAGGACTACATTGCCCTCAATGGTTATCAGGCACTGGTGAAGGTACTTCGTGACATGACACCTGAGGAGGTCATCGCTGAAATCAAAGCTTCAGGCTTAAGAGGAAGGGGAGGAGCGGGCTTCCCCACAGGGAAAAAATGGGAGATCTGTCGCAGCACCGTTTCCGACATGAAGTACGTGATTTGCAACGCAGACGAAGGAGACCCGGGTGCATTCATGGACCGAAGCGTGCTGGAAGGCAATCCTCACAGCATCATAGAAGGCATGATCATTGGAGCGTATGCCATTGGTGCTTCGGCAGGCTTTATCTACGTCCGAACTGAATATCCCCTTGCGGTGAAACACGTGAAGATCGCTCTTAAGCTTGCCAGAGAATACGGGCTTCTGGGTGAGTCCGTCCTCGGCTCCGGCTTCAAATTTGACATTCAGGTGTTTCAAGGGGCCGGCGCCTTTGTCTCCGGAGAAGAGACTTCGCTGATGGCTTCCATAGAAGGCCGGCGCTCTTTCCCCAGACCAAGACCACCTTTTCCCACTCAAGTCGGCTTGTGGGGAAAACCCACCACCATCAATAATGTAGAAACATGGGCTAACATTCCCCACATCATCGCAAACGGAGCCGACTGGTACTCAAAAATCGGCACCGATAACAGCAAGGGAACCAAAATATTCTCCCTGGTGGGCAAGATCAACAACACGGGCTTGGTGGAGGTCCCGATGGGAATCACACTGAGACAGATTGTCTACGATATCGGTGGTGGAATAAAAAGCGAAAAAAGGATCAAAAAGAAGTTCAAAGCGATCCAGACGGGAGGTCCTTCGGGAGGATGTATCCCGGAGAACATGTTGGATCTACCCATAGACTATGACACGCTGGCTAAGGCCGGCTCTATCATGGGTTCCGGCGGAATGATCGTAATGGACGAGGATACATGTATGGTGGATGTGGCTCGTTATTTCTTAAATTTCACCCAGGAGGAGTCTTGTGGAAAGTGTTCCCCCTGTCGGATCGGAACCGTGCAAATGGTAGAGATCCTGAATCGCATCACACAAGGGAAAGGAGAAGAAGCAGACATTGAAAGGTTAGAAAACCTGTCCAATACGATAAAGACCCATTCACTTTGCGGGTTAGGACAAACGGCTCCGAATCCGGTCTTGACCACACTTCGCTACTTCAGATCGGAATACCTTTTGCACGTGAAGGAGAAACACTGTCCGGCTTCGGTTTGCAAGGCGCTCATCGAATACCGGGTAGTCCCGGAGAAATGCACTGGATGCCAGCGTTGCGTCAGCGTGTGCCCCACCGGTGCCATAACTGGACCCAGAGCACAATTACACAACCTGGATCCATCCAAGTGCATAAAGTGCAGAGCTTGTTATGAAATCTGTCATTTCGACGCCATAGCCGGTGATGCCATCGTCATCCGGTCCAAGGGGAGAAGTGCTGATGAGCAAACCAAATGAGATGATAACCATAAACATAGATAATCAGATTCTGGCAGTGCAAAAAGGATTGACCATCCTTCAGGCCGCAGAACGGAATAATATCTATATCCCCTCACTTTGTGCGCACAAGGATTTGACCCCTTTTGGGGGATGCCGGATGTGCATCGTGGAGGTGGAGGGTATGCACGGATTCCCCACTGCCTGCACCACTCCGGTCGAGGGAGGGATGATAATTAGGACACAAACTGCACAGGTTCAAGCAGAGAGGATGGAGATTTTGCAGTTGATTTTGAGTGAACACACTTCCAGTTGTTTGATCTGTGATGAAAAGGAAGAATGCAAACAATTCATGGGTACCATCCGCAAAGCAGGCGTGATCACTGGTTGCCACTATTGTCCCAATGATGGGCAGTGCGAGTTGCAGTACCTAGTGGAGAAGATGGGGGTGAGGGAGATTGGTTACCCCATCTATTATCGCAACCTCAGGGTGGAAAAAGACGATCCCTTTTACGATAGGGATTATAACCTCTGCATCCTTTGCGGAAGATGCATCCGCATGTGTCAGGAGATTCGTACCGCCAACACCTTAGCCTTTAAGCAGAGAGGACGCTCCACCGTAATTGGTCCAGCCTACGCTCGCACCCATCTGGAAGCGGGCTGTGAATTTTGCGGAGCTTGCGTGTCCGTCTGCCCTACCGGAGCTCTGGCGGAAAAGGTCAGAAAATGGGAAGGGGAGGCAAATGGGGAGGAGATCACCACCTGTCCCTTATGTGGTGTAGGATGCCAGATGCGCCTTCAAATAAAGGAGGGGAGGGTCATCGGAAGTCTTCCGGCGGAGGACCTTCTGGTAAACCAGGGACAGCTTTGCGTGCGGGGAAGATTCTGTGTTACCGAACTGGTGAACAACCATCAACGTCTCAGGAAACCTTATATAACTCAAAAGACCACCAAGGTGGAGATAGCCTGGGAAGACGCCATCCGCACGGCTGCTGAAAAACTTTCGACCTGCTCGCCCGACGAGTTCGGGATGCTGGTCTCCCCCAGCTGTAGCAATGAGGATTTATACCTGGCTCAAAAATTCACCCGATTGGCTTTGGGCTCCAATAACATCGATACCAGCACCAGAATGTTTTATGGATCCGGTTTCAATGCCTACCTGAACCTTTTGAAAAGGTCGGTTCCTCTTGCGGACATTCAAAAGGCTTCGGTCATTCTCTGTATCGGGCTGGATACCCGGTTTGGCAGATCGGTGGTGAGCGTGGAGCTCCGCCGGGCGATCCGACGGGGAGCAAAAATCGTCACCATCCATCCGCGCCAACATAACCTCTCGGTGATCGCCGACCTTTGGATCAGTCCGGAGGCTGGCACCGAGATAGACCTTTTTCATTCTCTGGTGAACCTGACGGAAAAGAAAAGAAAAAAAACCTGCAGAACCAAGTCTGAAGGCAAACCGGACAGCATAAATGACCAGCTCACTTTAGCGGTGAAGATGCTCCAGGAAGCCTCTTCTCCCGTGATACTAATCGGTTCGGAATTTATGCAGCTCGATTATAATCCGCAAATTCTGGAAGCCATCGAGAAATTGGCGCAGAACACTAATGCCGGAATTCTCCCCTTACCCGCTCAGAACAATCTGGTCGGCTCCATCCTTATGGGAACTTACCCCGAGTTTTTACCGGGTGGGTTTTCTTCCGGCAACAAAGCCCGGATGGTGGAATTAGGTGAAAAATGGAAGGCAAAACTGCCTCATTTTTCTTCGCGCTGGAACGTAAGATCGCTTCCATCCGGAGAAAAGTTGAAGGTGCTTTACCTGGTGGGGGAGACTTTACCAAACTTAAAACATCTGGCTGATTTCATAATCTTTCAAAACATCTATCCTCCGGATCCCTGGCAGGATGCCGATCTGGCTCTTCCCGCCGCCGCTTTTACCGAGACGGACGGAACCTTTATCAATGGCGAGGGGCGGATTCAACGGGTAAGAAAAGCAGTGGAGCCTTCCGGTGAAGCCCTGCCCGATTGGAAGATATTTTGTCTGATCGCACAAAAGATGGGGAAGAAAGGGTTCGATTTTGAGAGTGCCTCCGAGGTTTTTGCTGAGATTTCCCGTTTGGTCAAGGGTTTTAAGGGTTTTGAAGCTCCCCTGCGTAAGGCCAGTTCATTGACCTGCGAGGGAGAGTTGTACATCCCCAAAGCCAGATCTGCAGCGGTAAAAAGGTCGAACAAGGGTTTTCCTTTGCTCCTAACCGTCTCGCCAGTGGAACACACTTATCGGGGTAACCCTCTCACCGCCTGGGTGGATGGAGCGGAAAAATTGTTTCCCGCGGGTATATTGGAGGTAAATCCCGAAGATGCCGAGAAGACCGGAATATCCCCGGGAGAGGAAGTAGTGGTTACCTCAGAGTGCTTCGAAAGGATCTGGCCCGTAAAAATAAATGCGGATCAGCCAAAAGGGACGGTCCATATCACCTTGTGTCAAGGTGAATCATTGGAACCCAATCCCTGTCCGATAAGGATGAAGAGCAAAAATGTCTAAGATCTTAAAAGCCCAGATGATCGTTCCCAATATCCATCTCCTTACGGTGGAATCCCCCATGGTGGCCCGGCAGGTAAAGCCCGGTCAATTTGTGATCCTGCGGGCGGATGAGGACGGGGAGAGAATCCCTCTTTCCGTTTCCGATTGGAACGTCGAAGATGGGTCGGTGACCGTATTTTTGATGAACGTGGGCAGTTCCACACACCACTTGGCTTCGCTTAAAGAAGGGATGAGTTTAGCCACTGTGGTGGGTCCTCTGGGCAATCCCACGGAGATCGATAACTTCGGGACGGTGGTCTGTCTGGGTGGGTGTTACGGAATCGGAAGCATCTATCCCATTGCCCGGGCATTGAAGGAGAAAGGTAACCGGGTGATCACGGTCATCGAAGCTCGAAGCTCGTATCTTTTCTATTGGGAGGAGAAGCTGAGAGAGGTCTCCGATAGACTGGTCTATATCACCCGGGATGGAACCAAGGGTTTACGCGGGCACGTGGGAAGGCTTCCCGAAATAATCTCATCGCTGGGAGAGCCAGTTAACCGGGTGATCGTCAACGGCTGTACTTTCCTTTTGAAGAGAGGATCGGACGTCACCCGACCCCTAGGCATAAAAACTATAGTCAACTTAAATCCCATTATGTTGGACGGCACGGGCATGTGCGGTGTCTGCCGGATTACCGTCGGTTCCTCCACCAAATTCGCCTGCGTACACGGCCCGGATTTCGATGGGCATCAGGTGGACTGGGCGGAACTTTTGCAGAGACGCAAAACTTATATGAGCGAAGAGTCTATTCCTTTGAGAACCAGCAGGTGCGAAGAACACGCGGGGAAAGCTACGACAATCTGAATCACTTTTTTATGTCTGAACCACAAAGAAAAAAGCTGGACTTAAATAGAAGGGAGATGCCCAAACAGGCACCGGAAGTGCGTCGGCATAACTTCGACGAGGTGGCGCTGGGTTATGGCATCGAAACAGCAGTGGAAGAAGCCGCCCGATGTCTGCAGTGCAAAAAGCCCAAGTGCGTATTGGGGTGTCCGGTGGAAATAGACATACCCGGTTTTGTCAAATGTATAGCCGAAAAGGATTTTACCAAAGGGATCCGGGTGCTGAAGGATAAAAACTGTCTTCCGGCAGTTTGCGGCAGAGTCTGCCCCCAGGAGGAACAGTGCGAAAAAACATGTATCCTGGTCAATAAAGGCGGTCAGATCGCCATAGGCCGACTGGAGCGGTTCTTGGCAGACTGGGAGGCAGAGCAGGCGGAGCTTCAGTTACCCGAAATCCCATCCCCCACCGGCAATAAGGTGGCCATCGTCGGCGGAGGACCGGCAGGTCTCACCGTGGCGGGAGACCTGATAAAATTAGGACACCAGATCACCATCTTTGAGGCGCTGCATAAGATGGGAGGAGTGCTGGTTTACGGCATACCGGAATTCCGGCTTCCCAAGGCAATTGTGAACCGGGAAGTGGAATACTTGAGTAAACTGGGGGTGAAGATCGTAACCGATTTCGTGGTAGGGAAAACTCAAACGGTGGATAGTCTGCTGGAAGAGTATCAGGCGGTGTTCATCGGGGCTGGAGCCGGACTTCCCTGGTTTATGGACATCCCCGGAGAGAATCTTAACGGGGTGTATTCGGCCAATGAATACCTTACCCGGATGAACCTGATGAAGGGATTTCTCTTTCCCCGGTATCAAACCCCGATAAAGAATCATAAACGCGTAGCAGTGGTGGGGGGAGGAAACGTGGCCATGGACTGCGCCAGAACTGCTCTAAGATTGGGAGCGGAAACCCGAATTATCTACCGAAGATCCAGAGAGGAACTTCCCGCCCGGTTGGAGGAAATAGAGAATGCCGAGGAGGAAGGGATAATTTTCAATTTTCTTACCCTTCCCATCCGGTACCTTGGAGATGAAAACGGCTGGGTGAGGGAGATCGAATACCTGAAGATGAAGTTGGGTGAGCCGGATGCATCGGGAAGAAGAAAACCCATTCCCATTGAGGGTTCGGAGACGATCATCCCCATGGATGCGGTGGTCTGTGCCATCGGCAACAGCCCCAACCCGCTGATTCCCCTGACCACACCGGGAATGGAGGTGGGCAAGAACGGAAATATCATCGCCGATCCGGAAACCGGCAAGACTTCAAAAGCGAGAGTCTGGGCGGGTGGGGACGTGGTGACCGGGGCGGCCACCGTTATCCTGGCTATGGGAGCGGGACGCAAAGCCGCCAGATCCATGCATGAATACCTCTGCACTCTTTAAACTTATTCCCAAGAACAGAAAGATGGGATCAGAATTCCTTTTTGGCAATTGTGTCAGAGGCTACTCTTCTGCATGGGGGCAAAACCTGGTAGCTGACACTGGAGTTTTCAGCAGAGCCGTGATTTGATATATTCGTGGCTTTGGAGAAATTAGGCATTTTGGATAGCTTTCATGCTGATATCGGAATCACAAAAAGTGTTACTGTCGGTTCTTTTAAATCAGTTAAAGCAGTTCTAAAATCATCCCTTAATCGACGCAAGAGTTTCCCAATGGTTTATAGAATTGGGAGATAGGAGAAAGAAAAGAACGATACAGGTGATTACGTCTGAATCTGTGTAAGGGAATCTTGGATGTTTCAAGCTGG
>Ga0299912_10005596_pt1 | contig 10329 bp, 14 predicted proteins | sample RVTome_2_FD_207667 | JGI IMG/M metagenome (GOLD analysis project Ga0299912, IMG submission 207667) | Soil microbial communities from uranium-contaminated site in the Upper Colorado River Basin, Wyoming, United States - RVT95D214 (version 2) ... | reverse complement strand
TCCTTTGAACTTTGGGCTTTGACATTTGACATTACGTTTTTCCGCTTTCAGATTGGTCCGAGACGGACGCTTCGCCCGATATTCGAATTTCGAATTTTTCACTAGGTTTAATCCTGGATACTACTTCTCATGATTAGCTTTGTCGAGATCCTGATCAGGGGGGTGATGCTGGGTTCGGTCTATGCCCTTGTGGGAATGGGCCTGACCCTCGTTTGGGGAGTGGTGGGAATCGTCAATATCGCCCACGGCGAGTTTGTCATGTTGGGGGCCTACTTTGCTTTCTGGGCCTTCGCCCTTCTGAACCTCAATCCCCTTCTCTCGGTCCTTTTCGCCATTCCCCTCTTCTTTCTCTTCGGAGGCCTCGTCCACAGGGGGCTCACGGAGCGGCTCGTCAAGGCCCCCGAACTCTCCGCCCTGATCCTCACCTTCGGGATGTCCATCCTGATCTGGAACCTGGCCCAGTTCTTTTGGACCAATACCTTCCGGTCTGTTCCTTATCTGACGGGTAGTTTTCCCTTCATGGGATTCGTCTTCGGAAAGAGCAAGACCGTCTCCTTCGGTTTGGCCGTCGGCATTACGGCGGCCCTTTTCCTCTTTTTGAAGTATTCGAAGTGGGGAAAGGGGATCAGGGCGACGTCCCAGAACTCGGAGGTTGCCCTGGTCTGCGGCATCGATACGATAAAGATGAGGATGGTCACGTATGGAATGGGAATCGCCTTGGCCGGTGCAGCCGGCGCCATCATCAGCCTTCAGTGGGTCATCTTCCCGCAGATGGGAGGGGCCTATATCTCAAAGGCCTTTGCCATCGTGGTTTTGGGCGGTCTGGGAAACATCCAGGGGGCTCTGGCAGGGGGTTTGATTATCGGGGCCTTGGAGGCAGTCGTCACCCAGTACCTGAGCGCAAAGATGGCCCAGATCATCCCCTCGTTGACCATCTTGGTGATACTCCTTTTGAGACCGACAGGGCTGTTCAGGAAATGAGGAATAAAGCGCCCTTATGAGAAGTTTGCTGCGAAGAAATCGAACGTGGATAGGAATCGCCATTGTCATGGCCTTTCTCATCTCGGTCCCTTTTTTTGCGACGGATTACTGGATCACCCTGCTGGTCCTCGTCTTGGTCTTCGCAGTTTATTCGTCCGGATGGAACGTCTTTTCCGGTTTGACCGGCTATACCAATTTCGGCCTGGCCTGGTCCATCGGGCTGAGCGGATATGTGAGCAGCCTGCTGATTGCCGATTACGGCGTCTTCTGGCCTTTGGCCTGGCCCCTCGGGGCTCTCGCCACGAGTATCGTTTCCATCGGAGTCGGCTACATTCTCCTGAGGATCAAAGGGGTCTACTTCGCCATCTCCATGGTCGCGCTGACGGAAGGGACAAGGGAGCTTTTGGGTACGGAGTATCTTTCCCCCATCACGCACGGGGGAGAGGGAGTCCCCTTTGTGGCAGGGATCAAGCTCCCGGGGCTTTATTGGGCGATCTTGCTTGTTGCCTTTCTCACATTCCTTATCGCTTATAAGATGACCTCCTCCGAATTCGGGCTTCGCTTGCTCTCTATTCGCGAAGATGAACAAGCAGCAGAGACCCTGGGAATCCATACGACGCGAGACAAGATCACCGCCTTTTTCATCAGCGCCTTTCTTGTCGGCCTGGCGGGGAGCATTCATTTTACTTATCAGAATTACATCGACCCGTCTTTCGCCTTTAGTATTCATCTCACTCTCACGCCGATTGTCATGACCCTTTTCGGAGGTGTCGGAACGGTTTTCGGTCCCTTTCTCGGCGCCGCCCTCTTCACCTTCATCCACGAGGTCCTCTGGGCGGAACTCACGCTTCTCTATATGGCCGCTTTTGGGGCCCTTTTGATCGTTTTGATTCTCTTCTTCCCCCAGGGACTTCTCGGGTGGATGAAGGAGAAAGGCATTCTCCCGAGAACTCGAAAGATATAGAATGACATCGAAAGAACCCTTGCTTCGAATTGAGGACGTCGTCAAGAAATTTGGAGAGATCTTCGCCCTGGACCACTGTTCCTTTTCCATCGAGGCCGGAACGATCACGGGCCTGATCGGCCCGAACGGCGCGGGAAAGACGACCCTCTTCAACCTCATTACGGGAGTGCTGGCCCCGGATCAGGGCCGGATCTACCTCAGAGGGGAAGAGATCACAGGAAAGAAGCCGTATCAGATCGCCCGGATGGGCGTGGGCCGAACGTACCAAATCATCCGGGTTTTCCCCAGGATGACCCTTCTCGAGAACCTCATGGTGGTTGGAAAAGGAAAGGAGGGTAAGGCCCACGAGAGGGCAATGGATCTCCTCCGTCTGGTCAGGCTTGCCGACAAGAAGAACGAGTATGCCTCCGATCTCTCCTTCGGCCAGCAGAAACTTCTCTCCCTGGCCCAGGTTTTGATGCTCGATGCCGAACTGGTCCTTCTCGACGAACCCGCTGCAGGGATCAACCCGACCCTTCAAAATGAGCTCATGGGACTGATTCATCAGCTGAACAGAGAAGGAAAGACCTTCATCATCGTCGAGCATGATATGAATGTCATCATGGGTCACTGCCAGAATGCGATCGCCCTCAATTATGGTCAGAAGATTGCCGAAGGGAGCTGCAGCGAAATTCAGCAAGATGAAACATTGCTCGAGCACTATTTCGGAAGATGAGAGAAGGAAGAGAGCCCAACGTATTGAAGATTGAAGGACTGGTCTCCGGCTACGGGAAGATGGAGATCCTTCATGGAATCTCCCTGGCCGTCAGAGAACAGGAGATCGTGGCCCTCATCGGGCCCAACGGCGCCGGAAAATCGACCGTCCTGAAGGCCGCGTCGGGCCTTCTCAGGGTGGCTTCAGGAAGAGTGATCTTTCTCCATGACGAGATTACCAACCTCCCTTGCTTTCGGATCGTAGAGAAAGGCTTGGCCTTCAATCCGCAGGGAAGGGTCGTCTTTCCGGACATGACCGTTCAGGAACATCTCGATATGGGCGCCTGGACCATCAAAGACCCTCTTGAAAAGGAGGAGGCCCTTGCGCGGGTACACTCCCTCTTTCCCTGGCTCTTCGATAAGAAGAAGAGAAAGGCCAGCCAGATGAGCGGCGGTGAGCAGCAGATGCTTTCTCTGGCGCGAGCCCTGATGATCCGGCCGAGACTCCTGCTTCTCGATGAACCCTCCCTCGGTCTCTCCCCCAAGTGGGTAAAGACGGTTTTCGAGAAGATTGTGGAGATCAGGACATCGGGGACCCCCTGCCTGATCGTGGAGCAGAAGGCCGCCATGGTCCTTGAGTATTCGGATTACGGATATGTCCTTGAGATGGGGAAGAACCGGTATGAGGGAGCGGGGAAGGACCTGCTCCAAAACCCCGATGTTCGGCGGCTCTACCTGGGAGGTTAGGGGATGAGAGACTGTGTCGTCATTGAAAGTGGGTAGGACAAACCGGAACAGACAGCCGGGTTGCAAAGCTTTAGAATGCGCACATTTGAAGTGAGAGGTCATTGTCCTTGTCACAAGAAACTTGTTTTTTCATGTTGTTGAAAGCCCTTGGTCTCATTGCTTGAAGGTTGCGCTCTAAAGCTTTCTCGCCCACCCGTCCGTTCCGGTTTTTATCCGCAGCTTACTCCTGATTACGACACAGTCTCCAAACGCCGGGGGAGAGAGAAGGGATGAAGCAACTCCGCGTAATCAGTAGTTATTATTTTTTAAAAATTTGCTTGACTTCCAAGAATGGAAGTAGCATAATCGCTCCCGAGTGTAAGTTGTAAGGAGTAGGATTTTGGGAACAAGCAAGGGGTCACAAAGGTTTCTTCGAGGGCTTTTGTGGCCTTTTTTGTTGGGGCCAAAGGCCATTACAACTTACAGGAGTTTATGAAGGAAGGAGGTGAGTTGTAGTGGCCAAAGGTCGCGTCAAATGGTTCAACGAGAAGAAGGGTTATGGCTTCATTTCCAGAGACGATGGAGGTGATGTATTCGTCCACTATTCAGCGATTAAGAAGGACGGCTTCAAGGTTCTTTACGAAGGCGATGAGGTGGAGTTCGAGGTTGCCGAAGGTCCGAAGGGCCTGCAGGCAACGGACGTCACCGTATTGACCTGAAGCGAAGTCCCGAGCCAGAAAAAAGAGACCCCGGCGCTCCAGAACCGGGGTCTCTTTTTTTGAGCGAGACCGGCCCCGTTTTTTTGAAACCGTTTCCAGGAAGGGGTTGTGGGGCGATGCCAAGGATGGGAGAGTTGTATGGCCGAGATTAAATCAACGATAGAGCTGGCAATGGAAAAGGCGAAGAAGTTCGTCCTCTCAAAAGAGGAGCGGGATGAGATGCGGCAAAAAGAGCTCCTGCAGAAGATCAGGGGGCTTTCCAATAGACTCTCGGAAGGGCATATCCCGATAAACGAGGTCCTGCGGGAGATCGAGAGGATGGATGAGGCCAGCAAGCAAAAGGCAAAGCAGACGCTTATCCTGCAGTGGATCGATGGGCTCTCCCTGGATGAGAATGGTGAAGGGCTCCTCAAAGGAATCGAATCCTTAAAGGAACGGGGGTTGACCGAGGTGAGGCATCGATTTCACAATCTCCTCTCCTCGTATCGGGAAGAGGCGGATCAAGTCAAGGACGAGATGGGGAGGCAATCGGAAGAGGCCCTCAAGAAAGAAAGAATCTATGGAAGCGCTGTTGAACCCAATCTTGAAGTCAATCAAGAATTCAAAGGAAGACTCCAGGAGCTGAATCAGCAATACTTCCTTAAGCTGAAAGAGATGAAAGAACGGTTGAGGGACATGGCAGCGAACTGAGATCCCGCAATCGTAGGTCCTGAACCTGCTTCAGGACCTGGTTCGGAGGGTGCGTTCCCCGACGGCACCGTCTGATCTTAGAGATAAGGATAGATGCTCTGGCGGATAAATTGGAAATTCTGGAGAACCTTTGCCCTTCCCGCCACCATCTCGCCGTGTCCGGGTAAGAGGATCTCCGTATCCAAATCAGCCAACCTCTCTATGCTTTCCATAAGCTTTTTCGAATCGCCCTCCAGGAAATCCGTTCTTCCCACCCCACCGTAAAACACGAGGTCTCCCGTAAAGAGGGCTTTTCTCTTCGGCCAGTAAATCGAAAGGGACCCGGGAGAATGACCCGGAGTGTGATAAACTTGAAATGTCTCCTCTCCGAAGTGGAGGTCGCCCTCCTTTAGGTAAAAGTCCATTCGAAATTCCGGGAGCGGCTGCTCCATCATCTCGAAGAGGAGCTTGCCGTTTCCGAGAAGGTAGCGTTCTTCTTCCCGACTCATCGCAATCTTCACGGGTTTATTCAAAAAAGCCTGCACCCCTTCAAAATGGTCCGGATGGCAATGCGTCAGGATGACAAGGTCAATTCCTTCCGAAGAAATTCCATCTTTCTCCATCCGGTCCCGGAGTCCGTTCAGATGATGGAAATGGCCGGGGTCGATAAGCAGGGCCTTTCCCCTTTTGACGACATAGGTATTACAGTTGTTCTCATACGGATTCTCCCAGACATAGGCATAGAGATCGTCTCCAATCTTCATCGTCTTCCCTTTCAATACCATCCACCTTCGGGTGGTGGGTCAGTTTCCCGTGCGCGGGAACGATGCCGGGGGCAATGAAAAGAATCCTCCTTCGAATAAGTTTAACAGCCTCATCGCCTGAAAACCAATCCAGCTTCAAACCCCAAGGGAAGGATTCAAATTTGAAATTCCTCCGTGACCATCACTGAAGAATAAATTTGAACTCGGAAGGTTCATGAATTATATTATTAAAAAGTCTGGGAGGGGCGGAAAAAGATGATTGTAAAACAGTATGAGGTCGGGAGTTTTTCGGTTTTCTGCTATTTGATCGGAGACGAAGAAACGGGAGAGTGCCTCTTCATCGACCCTGCGGATGACACGGACCGGCTGATTTCCGAAGCGAAGTCTCGCGGGCTCACGAAAATCGTCTACATCGTCAACACCCACTGTCACATCGACCATGTGATGGGGAATGCCCCGATGGTGAAGAAGACCGGAGCCAAGATCGTCATCCATGAGGAAGATGCACCCCATCTCGTCCAAACCCCTCCCGATCTTCTCACGATGTTCAGGGCCAAGGCCTCTCCTCCTGCGGATATCCTTGTCAGGGACGGACAGATGATTCAGCTGGGAAATATGGGTATCAAGGTGATCCACACGCCCGGGCATTCCCCCGGAGGGATGTCCCTTTACGTGGACGGCATGGTCTTCACGGGTGACAGCCTCTTCGTAGGCTCGGTCGGGAGGACCGATTTCCCCGGAAGCTCATGGCAACAGCTGGAGAACTCTATTCGCAAAAAACTCTACGTGCTGCCCGATGATACGATTGTTTTTCCCGGCCATAACTACGGAACAACGCCTACCTCCACGATCGGAAATGAGAAGCGGCATAACCCCTTCGTCCGGGGGTAGGAACCCTCGTTCCCAAGGATCTGATCTTTATCGCAGAAACACACAGCCTGCCGCTCATCCCTTCTATCTCATAAGGTGCAAATGAAAGCTCGGAGAAAGAAAACGAGAAAGGCATCCCGATGGCTTATCTCCTTCGCCATTCTGATCGGCTCCCTCTCTTTCCTCTATTTCCTGTGGATGCCCGACCTGGCCAGGCTAAAGAAAGAGAATCCAAGGAAGACGGCTTTTATGAAATACCGCGAGAGGGAATCGAAGGAGAAGCGAAAGAAGTACAGGATCAATCAGACTTGGGTTCCTCTTTCAAAGGTGTCACCCTATCTCGTGAAAACGGTCTTAATCGCTGAGGATGACAAATTCTGGATGCACGAAGGGTTTGATCTCGATGCGATTCAGGAGGCGATCGAAAGAGACCTGAAAGCGCGGAAATTCAAACTGGGCGGCAGTACCATCAGCCAGCAGCTTGCAAGGAATCTCTATCTCTCCCCTGAAAAATCCCTGATCAGGAAATTCTCGGAAGCGATCCTGACCTGGAGAATGGAGCAGGTACTCTCAAAAAGACGTATCCTGGAATTGTACCTTAACGTGGTGGAGTGGGGAGAAGGTATTTTCGGTGCGGAGGCAGCCTCCCGATACTACTTTGGAAAGACTTCCTCCGAATTAACACCCGAAGAGGCCGTCAGGCTGGCCGCAGTTCTGCCTAACCCGAGAAGATACAATCCTGTTGGAAACCAGGCCTATGTGAAAAATCGTTCGGATCTTATTTACAAGATCATGATTCGAAGGGGAATCATCATCCCGGAATACAACGAGGCCACCGCAGAAGAGTCTTCTCCTGGATTGGAAAAAGACGACGCCAGACCCGATACAGGGGTCACGGTCGAATAGAACGTCTTCGTGATGGCATTTCGTTTTTCTTCAGGGTCGGTCAATCCCCGAAGGGCGTTCAGGAAATCTCTTCGGGCATCAACCAGCTGAACCGGTATGCCCATTTCCTTGAAGAGCCCGACCACTCTCTCCGGCTCATCCTTGCGCATCAGTCCGTTCTCGATGAAGACCGTCTTCAGTCTGTCCCCGAGGCTGCGGTGACCGAGGACCGTCACAACAGAGCTGTCCACGCCCCCGCTCAATGCATTGATGGCCGAGCCGTCCTTGACGATTCTCTGAATCTCAGCGATCTGTTCCTTCACAAAAGCCTGGTAGTCCATCGCTTTTCTCCTATCCTCCCCGTCTCGCTTTCATCACATCGTCCAGAAGTTCTCCGCCCACACCTACATGTTCGGGCGCCGTTTCTCTAAGATAGACGACGAATGCCTCTCTCCCGATGCCTGTCAATCGGCTCGCCGTATCCGTAAACGATTTGATCAACTCCTTCCTCTTTTCCTTTTCCAGTTTCGGACCGTAGAAAAAGATGGTTGGCATAGCCTCCTCCTCTCTTCAATCCTCTTTGACGTACTTCTTCCGGTCTCCCATGAAGTCTTTGAAGACCCTGTAATGCTCCGTCTCCTCGTAACGGATCTCCTTTGCCGGTACGTGGTCGAAACTGTAGATGAGCGATCCGGGGCAGGCGAGCAGGATGGGCGAATGGGTGGCGATGATGAACTGGGCGTGTCCGAGCCGGCTCATCTCCTGGAGCAGTTTCAGAAGCTCCAGTTGGGTCTTGGGTGAAAGGGCGGTCTCCGGCTCGTCCAAAAGATAAAGCCCTTTGATCTTGTAGCGGGCCCTGAAAAATGACATGAGGGACTGGCCATGAGATTGGGTCAGTAACGACTTCCCACCGAAATAGTCGATCTGGCCCGGGTTGTCCGCTTCCCATTCATCCAAGAGCTGGGCAAAACTGCGGAAGATCTGGGAAGAGAAGAAGGACCCCGGTACCACACCGTCGGTCCACTCCGTCTGAAGGTAAAGGAATAACGTCTCCTCGTAAGGATTGACTTCGGAGCGCGTCCTCTCAACCCCTCTCCAGATATGGATCTGGCACCTTTGAGCAAGAGCTTCCAGCAGCGTCGATTTCCCTGACCCGTTTTCGCCCACGAAGAAGGTGACCGGAGCAGTGAATTTCAGGCTTCCGGTCTTCCGCAGCACATCGATGTTGAAGGGATATCGATCCCGGGTTGGATATCGGTCGCACATGAGCTTCACTTCTCTAAGATGAAGCATGGAGTGCCTCCGGTGGAAAAGGACTATAACACAAAAGAAGGGATGAAGGAATACTCGGCCTCCCTTTCCCCCGAGGAATGGGGTGCTTTTCCTTCAAAAATGGGTATTCCGACTCATTGACCTTCTTTGAGATCGCCGATATGAGCTGGCCTTGTCTTACAAAGGCAGCAAGGATTGAAGTGGGGGCCGAAGACAGAGGATGGGAGGCAAGGAGACCGCCTCGGGTGAGAAGGAACGACTATTCTTTCAGTGACCCCTTCACGGGTTTGATCTTGCTTCGATGGACAGCCTTGAGAGTCACCATTGCTTTGGCCACCAGGGCGTTTCCATTCTCTCGTTTATCAAAGACCTCGGACTCCCCGACCAGAATTTGACCTCCTTCCCGGAGGATTTTTGATTTGCAGATGAGGCTGTGGCCATAGGCCGGCTCCAGGAAATTGATCTTAAATTCGATCGTCAATATTCGATACTCTTCCGACACCAGGCTGAAAGCAGCATACCCCGCCGTGTGGTCTGCCATGGTGGCAATCACTCCCGCATGGATATAATCGTCCTGCTGGCGGTGTCGCTTCTCCACCTTCAGCCGGGACTCAAGATAGCCTCTCTTGTAAACCTTTGCCTTGAAGCCGCATTCTGCAATAAACCCCTGGGAATAGTCTTTCTTTAGGAATCTATACTTTTTGGAAGTCTGATCCTTTTGCATGCGGCTTCTCCCTTTCGAAAAAACGCTGCATTGAGGTAATGAAAAAACACAAAAGCCAAGGGATAAGGAACAATGAAGCCATTTGGTCTGGAGCTTACTGAAGCACCTGTGAAGTGATCCTCTCCACTTCAAAGATGTCCAGAGGCTTTTTCAGATACTCGATTACCCCGAGGGATTTCGCCTCCTCTTCCGTCTTCTCCTGATCGATGGCCGTGATCACCACCACATCCACATTCTTCCTGCCCTGATGAAGCCTTCTCAGGATATCGATCCCATCGAGGCCCGGCATCCTGATGTCCAGGAACATCAATTGGGGAGGGTCGTTCTCAAGAATGCGGAGGGCCTCGATCCCATTCTCCGCCTTGACGAGGTCGTAACGGTCGCCGAGAAGGACTTCAAAGGAATCGAGGATTCCCTGATCGTCATCGACAATCAGGATTCGCTTACTCAACTTGTCTACGTTTCCCATAATTGTCCTCCAAATAGAATTGTTTCCCCGGAGGGAAAAGATAACACCCATAGATTATCCAGCAAATAGGATGCCAAATGCGGTCCATTTCATGCAAAAACAGAAATAATGTAAAATCAGATGGTTACAGTAATAGAGAAAAAAAGGCGGGCTTTTTTGACTCTCCCTTACTGCCTATGTTTATAGGCAACTTCAAGTTTTTACAACAGGTAGGCAAAGGATGAAGGTCGTCCCCTTTCCCTTCTCGCTCGTGGCCTCAATGGTGCCCCGATGGTCTTCAATGGTCTTCCGGGTGATGGCCATGCCAAGTCCGACGCCTTTGTCTTTGGTTGTGAAAAAGGGGTTGAAAAGGTTCCGCGAAGTTACTTCGTCCATGCCGATTCCCGTATCTTTGAAAAGGATTTTGACCACCGAGGCAGAAAGCTCAAACTCGGAAGAAATCGTCAAGGATCCGCCATTCGGCATGGCCTGGACCGAATTGATCACTAAGTTCGAGAAAGCCCGATAAAGTCTCTCCGAGTCCGCATCAATCAAAGGAAGTGTCCCATCGAGACGATTCTCGAAAACGATCGACCTCTTTCTCATCTCCTCAC
>Ga0299912_10005595_pt1 | contig 10329 bp, 7 predicted proteins | sample RVTome_2_FD_207667 | JGI IMG/M metagenome (GOLD analysis project Ga0299912, IMG submission 207667) | Soil microbial communities from uranium-contaminated site in the Upper Colorado River Basin, Wyoming, United States - RVT95D214 (version 2) ... | reverse complement strand
GGGCGCGCGCGGCGAGGAAAGCGGAGCGGATGGAGTCGGCGGCTAGAAGGGATCCGGCACGTCGAGGGTCTCCTCGCCGGTCACCTGGATAGTGAGCCAGATCTGCCAGGTGAAGACGATGGGGTCGCCCGCGTTGGGGGGCGGCTCCACGTCGCCGTTCTCGATGCGCAGGGTGACGACCGGCGTGCCGCCGGCCAGGAAGTCGGTCAGGGCGCCGTTGATGGCGTCGACGCCGCCGGCCTGCAGGGTTTGCGGCAAGCGCTCGCCCAGCGCCGCCTGGATGGACTGACTCGTGTAGGTGACCAGGGGGACGAAGCCCGCGGCGTCGTGCGTCGAGTCGATCGTGATGTCGCCCGAGATCGCCCAGTCATGGGTGCCGTCGAAGGCCGTTACCCCGTACTCGACGCCGACCACGAAGGCGCTCGCGATCTTGTCACGGTCGAGGCCGGCATCGTCGATCATCTCGGCGATCTTCTCGGAGAGCTCGATGAACGTCTCTTCCTGGTAGATCTCGTTGGTGTCGTTGTAGCTGAACTCGGCGCTAGTCTCGCCCTTGAGCACCAGCTCGATCACCTTCTCCTCCATGATGCAGCTTGCGAGTCCTCCGACGAGGAGTGCCGCCAGGAGGAGGGACGGCGAGAAGCGCAGAATGGTCTTCATGGTTCCTCCTTAGAAGCCCAGGTTGCCCAGGGACATGCCGAGGTTGAAGCTGTTGTTGCCGGCGATGCTGTAGGCCGCCGACAGGTTGAGCACCTTGAGGTTGAGGCCGAGGCCCAGGGTCAGGTGCATGTTCGTGGTCTTCTCGAACTCGACGTCGATGAGGTCTTCGTTGTCCTGCTCGTACTGCAGGTCCATCGAGAAGGTGTCCATGCTCAGGCCCACGAAGGGCTCGGCCGAGATCACCTTGCCGAAGCGCTTGCTGGCCTGGGCGCCGATCGAGAAGGCGTTGGTCGAGATGAGGTCGTCGCCGTTGCTGTTCTCGCCGATGTTGAAACGCTGCCAGAGGAAGCCGGCGGCGAGATCGAACTTGGGCGCCGGCAAGTACTGGGAGATGCTGTGGCGCAGGCCGATGCCGAGCAGGTCGATCTTGCCGAGCTCCGAGTCGCCGGCCTCGAAGGAGGCCCAACGCAGCAGGGCCTCGGTGCCCATGATGCCGCCGACGCGAAGCTGCGGCACGACGAGAGCGAAGGAGTTCAGGTCCAGGCCGCCGGGGAAGGCGAACTGGGCGCCGCCGTCGCCGTCGACGACGACGGCGTCGCCGTCCCCGACGATGGTGGGCGCATTGGCGGTGGTCTCCGGCAGGAAGCCGCCCTCGGTGCCGGCTCGGAAGGTGCGGTCGTCATCGCCGAAGTAGACGCCCATCAAGCGCACTTCCAGGCCGGCGCGGAAGGCCGAGCGTGGGATGTGCGCCGAGGCGAAGGCCCCGTCGTTCAAGCTGGCGCCCAGGGCGTCGGCCAGGGGCTGCATGTAGCCGGTGGCATTGTCGCCCGTGTAGGCGGAGAGCTGGTCCTCGATCTGGGCGACGGCGGGGGCCGCGGCGAGCATCAACAGGATGCCTCCGGCCAGGAGCCGTCGCGGGGTCGCTGCACGCTGCATAGCTTCCTCCTCGCGGGGGGCTCGGGCCCGCCGCCTGGTTAGACGGGGGATGCTAGCAGTCGCCATGCCGCGCGTTCAAGCAAAGTGAGAAGTATTGCGACATTGCCGTCTTGCAAAGGGAAGGCGGGACTGCCGCGCGCCCTCCGCCGAGGGAGTGGTTCCCCGTACCGCCGGCAGGAAATGCCGACCTTGGCGTGGGCGCGCAACCGGCGCGGCCGCCGTGACAAGGCCCGGCGAAAGGTTTAGACTTGATGGCGTGCGGCGGCCCGTCGTCGGCGCGCCCGGCCGGAATCCCCGTCCCGACCGCCCGGCGCAGGGCCGCGGAGGGAGGGGATGATGACGACGACGAGAATGTTCCTGCTTGCCTGCGCGCTGCTGATCGCCCTTGCGGCCCCAGCGGCGGCCCAAGACTTCACCTGGTTCATCAACGATGGTCCCGACGGCGGCGGCTATGCCTGGACCGACTTGGGGCTCGGACCCTTCTGGGAGGCCATGGCGGCCGATGCCATCGAGCCCGGCGACACGATCTGCACGCTCGCGGACCTGCCGCTGCCGCCCGAGGTAACGGCCTACTGGGCTTGCACGGCGCCGCTCAACTTCGACTTTGCGGGCTACGGCTTCTGGGCGGACCTCTACTTGTCGAACAACTACGAGGGCCACAGCAATCCGGTGTTCGCGACGCTTGGCACGGGCACCTGCGGCGACGACCAGGGCTTCACGCCCCTCGTCGGACCGGTGCAGGTGGATCTGACCTACTACGACCCGGAGATGGATTGCGGTCAGGCCTACCGCTTCGACTTCGGCGTGATCGGCAGCCTCGTGCTGACGAACCAGTCGCTGGTGCTCAAGATCGAGTACGCGGGCCAGGCCGGCGATGGCCACATCTACTGGGACAGCGAGTGCTGCCCCAGCGCTTTGGCTTGCGAGGAGGGCACGGCGGCGGCGCCAGCCAGTATTGGCCTCGTGAAGTCGCTCTACTAACCAGAGCTGCACGCGTGGAGCGGGGAGTCCGGCCGGGCTCCCCGCTCGTGCTTCCTACTTCACCGGCAGGGGCAGGGCCTCGCCGCCTGCCGCTGGCAGCGACCGCGCGGGCACGCGGATGCGCAGGCAGACGAAGAACCCGCCCAGCGCGATCGCCGCGGCCAGGATGAACACCCAGCGATAGCCCCAGGCCTCCCAGAGATAGCCCGAGAGCACGGGCAGGCTCATCGCCACGGCGTGGTCGATGGTGATGCCCAGCGACACGCTGGGCGTGATGTCGGCCGGATCGCGGGCGATCTTCTTGAGGTAGGTGGTGCGCGCCACGCGCAGGGCAAAGAGCAAGTTGTCCAGCACGTAGGCGGTATAGAGGAGGCGCAGGTCCCAGGGCGCGGCCAGCAGGTCGCTGGCGAAGGCGTAGACGAGGCAGACCGCGAGCAGGAACAGCTCGTCCACCGCCAGCACGGTGCGCTCGCCGAGCCAGTCGATCACTTCGCCGAGCAGCGGCCGCAGCACGATGCCCAGCGTGGCCGAGATGAAGTAGAGCAGCGCGATCGTCGCCACGCTCACGCCGTGCAGGGAGACCAGCACCCAGGAGCCGAAGACGAGGAAGATCTGCTTGCGGATGCCGAAGAGCGCGCTGATCGCGTAGAAGAGCCCGTATTCGCGCCGAACGACGAGGCGACGGCTGCGCGTCTCCCCCTTGCCGGTGCGCAACCCGAGGTAGAAGGCCCCCGAGACGAGTGCGAAGCCGGCGGCCAGCAGGTAGAAGAGCGGGTAGTCGTTGCCGCCCAGCTTCGCGAGCAGGTAGATCAGCCCGACGCCGGCGATGGTGCCCACGTTCCGCGCCCCGCCGAGCTGGCCGAGCCGCTTGCCCTCGCTGCCCGCGCGGGCGAGTTTGAGGCCGAGCGGGCCGTCGACGGCGAAAAGGATGTGATCGCCCAGCGACCAGATCGCCACCCAGACCACGACGAGGGCCGTCGTCGGCGCGAGGCGCGAGAGCCCCAGGGCGCCCAGCGCGGCCAGGGCCATGGCCAGGCCGGCCATCTTGGTCTCGCGCATCCAGAGGGCGAGCAGGCCCGTCACCGCCACGAGCAGAAAGCCGGGCAGCTCGCGCGGAAACTCCAGCCAGCCGCGCGCCTCGGCGCCGAACCCGTGGATCTCGGCCAGGTAGTTGTTCAAGGTCGCGGCGAAGATGCCCGCCGCCGCGCCGAAAAAGGCAGTGGCGGCCAGGAGGCGCAGGAGTTCGCGACGGTGCTCGGGATTTCCCATTCGACCATGCTAGGCAAAGGCGCCCGTGCTCGCAAGCCGGCCGGCGCCCCGCCCGCCACCCGCCCTGAGATTGTTTTTCGTCCTGTCCGCTGCCGGGGATTCCTGGTTCTGCCTTGGGGCGCCCGGTGGCGACTTCCCGGCGGGTAAAGGCCGCTTTGCCGATGATTTTACTGCTGATGTGCCTGGTGAGACCTGCTACACTCATTCACCTCGAAGCCTGGTCGCAACGCAACCCTTGTCCCGCAGCATCCGGCCCGCCGCGGCCGGTCCAGGAGAACACCCTATGCGCAGTCTCAGATTCCTCGTCGTCTTCAGCGCCATGCTTGCCCTCGGCCTCGCCGGCTGCAGCCGCGACAGCGGTCCCCTGTCGCCGGCCGCCGGCGACAACGAAGCGCCCGGGCTCCTCTTCGGCTGGCAGCTTCCCGCGGAAGCCACGCTCACCAGCGCCACGCTGAAAGTCTACGTGGTCGACTCCAGCTACCAGACCGTGTACGCCCATCGCCTCACCCGCGATTGGGCCGAGGCGACGGTCACCTGGGACAACTTCCTCGTGGATGACGGCGGTGCCTATGATCCCGCCGTGCTCGCCAGCTTCACGGCGAACTTCGGCGCCGGCTATGCGAGCATGGACGTCACCGCGCAGGTGCTCGCCTGGATGAACGGCGAGGACCCCAACTTCGGCTTCCTCCTCCGGCAGCCGCTGCTCGATAGCCCGCGCACGGAGATGCTCAGCCGCGAGCGCGAGACCAACCGCCCGGTCCTCGAGCTGGTCTACACGCTGAACGGCCAGACGACCACGGAACTGATCGAGCCGCTGGGCGATGCCCAGATCAACGCTGCTGATCCGGCCACCCCCTACGGCCTCTACGACAAGCTCTACGCCGGCTGGCGCGAGGCGAGCGAGAAGGTCAGCCTGGTCCGCTTCGACCTCGACGTGCTGCCCCCCGATGACGGCGGCGACGACGACGAGGGTGACGGCGAGGGCTGCACGCGCACGATCGGCTTCTGGAAGAACCATTGCGGCGTGGGCTGCGGCCATGGCCACAGTCACGGCAATCAGGCCGACCTGGTGACGGCGCTGCTTGGCGACGGCATCTGGCTCGGCACACCGGACGGCGCCAAGTCCCTCGGTGTCGGCGACGCGCGGGTGGCCTACCGCGTCCTCGGCCAGCACACCTTCGGGCATCCCCAGAACGGGATCACCAAGCTCTATGCGCAGCTCCTGGCGGCCAAGCTGAACATCGCCAACGGGGCGGACGGCGCGGCCGTGGCCGAGACCATCGCCGAGGCCGACGCCTTCCTCGCCGGCAAGGCCTGGCCGGCCTGGCGCCACCTCACCCACGCCCAGAAGGCGATGGTCCTGAACTGGAAGAGCCGCCTGGCTGACTACAACGAGGGCCGTATCGGCCCGGGCCACTGCGGCTGCAACTAGACTCACCGCCTCACGAGTACTTGCGAAGCCCGCCGGCACTACGCCGGCGGGCTCTTTGTCCCCCTCGACCCAGAGTTGATCAAGATCAAGTCGGCAGCGCCGCCGCCGCCCGCCCCGTTTTTCGGCTCGGCGCGACCTGCTATACTCAACTGCTCACGATGGCGGAGTCCCTGCATGCGTTGGCCTGTCGAGGCGCCGCATCACACCCTCGGCACTGACACCCGCCGACTCACCACAGAAGGGGGAGCATCACCATGTTCATCACGAAAAAACTGGTGCTTGCCAGCACTCTGGTCGCGCTGCTCGCAGCGGGCTGCAGCCAGGACAACGGTCCCCTGGCGCCGACGCCTTCCGCGCCGCCGGCGAACTTCGGCTACCTGCTGCCGGAGGGCGCGACAGTGGCCTCTGCCACCTTCAAGATCTTCGCGGTCGGCGCCACCTACCAGAGCGTCGAGATCTACCGGACCACGGCGGACTGGGCGGAGATGACGGCCACCTGGAACAACTTCGACCTCTACGGCGGCTCCTTCGACCCAGCCGCCCTGGGCGGCTTCACGGTGGCGACCGGCATGAGCTACTACACCGTGGACGTCACGGCCCAGGTCATGGCCTGGATGAGCGGCGCCCAGCCCAACTACGGCCTGCTCGTGAAGCAGCCGGTGGAGCTCAGTTCCCGCACCGAGTACTACAGCCGCGAGCGCGGGACCAACCCGCCCGTGCTGGAAATCGTCTACATGCTCGACGGCAGCCCCTACACCGAAGTGCTGCAGCCCCTGGCTGATGTCATGATCAATGCCGTCGAGCCGAACACCAACTTCGGCGCCACCGATAAGCTCTACTCTGGATGGCGGGACACGGGCGAGAAGGTGTCCTTGGTGCGCTTCGATCTGGATGTCGTCGAGCCCGAACTGGCGGCCATCGGCGACTACGTCTGGTACGACACGAACCAGAACGGCATCCAGGACGAGGGCGAGGCCGGCGTGCCGGGTGTGACCGTGCACCTGACCGACTGCGAAGGCAACGTGGTGGATACGATGCTCACGGATGCCAACGGTTACTACTTGTTCGACGAGCTGGAGCCCGGTGAGTACGCCATCCACTTCGTCCTGCCGGACGGCTACGTCTTCACGCTGCAGAACATCGGCGCAGACAACCTGGACAGCGACGCCGATCCGTTCACCGGCGAGACGGAATGCACCGAGCTGGTAGCCGGCGAGACCGACCTCAGCTGGGACGCGGGCATCTTCATGCCTGAGCAGGAAGAGGGCTGCACGCACACCATCGGCTACTGGAAGACGCACTGCGGCTTCGGCCCCCAGAGTGATGTCGTCACCGCGCTGCTTGGCGCCGGCATCTGGCTGGGCGACGCAGACGGCGACGAGTCCCTGGCCGTGACCACGCGGCAGATCGCCTACGACGTGCTGCGGCAGCGAGTCTACGGAACCCCGAGCAACGGCATCACGAAGCTCTACGCCCAGCTCCTGGGCGCGAAGCTGAGCATGGCCGACGGCGCTGGCGATGGGGCGGTGGCCCTGACCATCGCCGCGGCGGACGCCTTCCTGGCCATGCACGACTGGCATGACTGGAGCAGCCTGTCCGCCGACCAGCAGATGATGGTGCTGGGCTGGCACGACCTGCTCGACGACTACAACAACGGCGAGATCGGGCCGGGTCACTGCGACGAGTAGCGCGGCTCGCGGCGCTCCTGCGCAGGCGGGGGTAGGCCCTAAGCCCCGCTGAGGGATGAATGCAGGGTTCGAAGGAAGCCCGCCGGCAGCCGCCGGCGGGCTTCGTCTTGACGACCATCAAGTCCCGCCCGCCCGACGGATCTTGAATCCCCATTCAAGGCCTCTTAACCTTGTTTGTGCGCTCGGCCCCGCGGCCCCGCACACAGCCGCCGGGGACAGCCGCGCCGCCGGCCCGGGCTGCCCCGTGGCAGGCGTCACACTCTCAACGGGAGGCGGCCATGACCATCGCACGCGCATCTCGCATCGCAGGCGCGCTGGGCGCCCTGCTCCTCCTGGGCGCGGCGAGCGCGCAGGCGAGGAACCCCATCCGCAACGCCTTCTTCTCCGTGTATCCCTCGGCGCTGGGCACGACGCTCTCCGACGTGCCGAGCAATGCGGCCCACTGCGGCGTCTGCCACTTCGACTTCGACGGCAGCGGCACCCGCAACGCCTACGGCCTGGCCGTCCAGGTCGCCATCGCCTCGGGGAACTACGGGAGCAACGCCGCGGCCATCCAATCCCTGGACGCCCTGGACTCCGACGGCGACGGCTACAGCAACCACGTCGAGATCCTCGACACGGTGAACTTCAGCAACACGCCTAGCTTCCCCGGCCTCTCGGCCAGCAACGTCGCCGGCGCCTACAACGTGAGCCCGGCCGATATCCAGGGCCATCTGACGCCCAGCGGGGGCACGGACACCACTCCGCCCCAAGTCCTGGTGCTCGGGCCCAACGGCGGTGAGAGCATCGCGCCCAATGGCCTTCAGGCCGTGAGCTGGACCGCGAATGATCCCAGCGGCATCGGCGCCGTGAACATCTACTACAGCGACGACGGCGGCTCGCACTGGCACACCCTGGCCCGCGGCCTCGGGGACACGGGCAGCTTCGACTGGTTCGTCTCCAACCGGCCGGGCGGACTGAACCTCATTCGGGTCGAGGCCCGCGACAGTGCCGGCAACCTCGGCGACGACGAGAGCGACGGCTTCTTCACCGTGCAGGCCGTTGCCGGCGGCGTGGTGCCCACCACCCTGCGCGACTTCGACCTCGCCGGCACGCAGCCGCTGGAAGCGGGCATCCTCGAACACCCGGGCGAGAATTGCGTCACATGCCATGGCGAGTACAACCATGCCGTCGAGCCCTGGCACGGCTGGCGCGGCAGCATGATGGGCCAGGCGATGCGCGATCCGCTCTACCTGGCCACCCTGGTGGTCGCCGAGCAGGATGCCCCGGCCGTGGGCGACCTCTGCCTGCGCTGCCACACGCCCGGCGGCTGGCAGGAAGGCCGCTCGGCGGACACTGACGGCGGCCTGCTCACGGCCAAGGACCGCGAGTCGGTGCAGTGCGACTTCTGCCACCGGATGGTCGATCCGCAGTACACGGCGGGCGTGAGCCCGCTGGCGGACCTGGACATCCTGAACGGCCTGGCCGAGTTGCCCTGGGAGACGGCCAACGGCCAGTTCATCACCGATCCCAACCCCGTGCGCCGCGGGCCCTACGCCGACGCCCAGGCCGACCACCAGTTCCTGGAGTCGCCCTTCCACCGGGATGCGCGCCTGTGCGGCACCTGCCACGACGTGAGCAACCCGGTCTTCGTGCAGGGCGCGGGGCCCGGCGAGTACGTCGCCCACGATCTCGACGCGCCCCACCCGGACGGCGACCTGCGCAACATGTTCCCCGTCGAGCGCACCTTCAGCGAGTGGTCGGTGAGCGAGTACGCGACGACGGGCGTCTACGCACCCCAGTTCGCGGGCAACAAGCCGGACGGCATCGTCGGCAAGTGCCAGGACTGCCACATGAAGGACGTCTCCGGCCGCGGTGCTGCGGGCGGCCCCGTGCGCAACGACCTGCCCCTGCACGACCTCACCGGCGGCAACTACTTCGTGGGAGACATCCTACCCCTCTTCTACCCCGGCGAGGTCAACACCGCGCAGTTGCAGGACGCCAAACTGCGCGCCGAGTACATGCTGTCGCTGGCAGCCACCCTGGAACTGACGGAAACCAACATCGGCGGCCAGCCGGCCGTGACCGTGAAGGTCACCAACGAGACGGGGCACAAGCTGCCCTCGGGCTATCCCGAAGGCCGGCGGATCTGGATCAACCTGCGCGCCTACGACGACGCCGACGTCCTGCTCTACGAATCCGGCGCCTACGATGCGGCGACCGGCGAGCTGAGCCACGACGAGGACGCCAAGATCTACCAGATCAAGCCGGGCGTCTCGACGCGCTTGGCGGGAGCGCTGGGTCTCGACGCCGGTCCCAGCTTCCACTTCGTGCTCAACGACAGCATCTACGGCGACAACCGCATTCCGCCGCGCGGCTTCACGAACGCGGCCTTCACGGCCATCCAATCGCCGCCGGTGGCCCACGCCTATGCCGACGGCCAGTACTGGGACGAGACGGTCTACCTGCTGCCGGCCGGCGCGAGCTGGGTGGAAGCGACGCTCTACTACCAGACGACCTCGAAGGAGTACATCGAGTTCCTGCGGGACACGAACGTCACCAACAGCCTTGGCGACGAGTTGCATGCCGCCTGGGTGAGCCAGGGCCGCGCCGCGCCGGTGACGATGGCGGCGGCGGCCATCGCGATCATGGGCACGGGCGTGCCAGGCGAGACGCCAGCGGCGATCTTCGCCCTGCGCCAGAACGCGCCCAACCCCTTCAACCCGAGCACCTTGATCGAGTACAGCCTGGCGACGGCCGGGCCCGTGCGCCTGGTCGTGCTCGACGCCCAGGGCCGCCGGGTCTGCACGCTGGTGGATGCTCTCGAGAGCGCCGGTGTGCACGCCGCGCGCTGGGACGGCCGCGACCAGGCGGGCAACCGGGTGGCTTCGGGAGTCTACCTGTATCGCTTGGAGACCGAGGGCCGCACGGCGACCCGCAAGATGCTGCTGCTCAAATAGCCGATGCGCTCGTCACCCTCCGGGCCGCGCGCGTTGTTTCGCGCGCGGGAGGAGGGTGGCGAGTGTCCGGACTGCGTTAGCCGGGGCATCTTCTGGGAATCTCCTCGCAGGGTTCATCCGGTCTACATGCGAGCCGGCTATCCTCAGTGCACCTGGAAGCAACGAGCCCGGAGGTTCCCCTTGCCCACGGCCGACCACAGCGACCGCTCTGCAACTCCCGAGTTGAGCAAGCTGGGTGGGGGAATCTCCGGGCGGCCCTTCCCGAGCGAGACTCCTCTTCGCTGCAGCCAGTCTGGAGCCGGTCCGGAACGCCCTCAGACACCGCTTGCGCTTGGCACTGAAGGCCTACCTCGCCCGCACCTTCTGGCTGCAGATTCTCTTCGGGCCGCACGATCGGTGATAGGCAGGCGCGCAACAGGGATGA
>Ga0299912_10005594_pt1 | contig 10329 bp, 9 predicted proteins | sample RVTome_2_FD_207667 | JGI IMG/M metagenome (GOLD analysis project Ga0299912, IMG submission 207667) | Soil microbial communities from uranium-contaminated site in the Upper Colorado River Basin, Wyoming, United States - RVT95D214 (version 2) ... | reverse complement strand
TCGATGCCGGCGGCGAGCATGCGGAAAACGCCGCGCTGTTCGGCATCCAGCAAGGCGCGCTGGACGAGGGCTTGCGCAAGGCCAGCGCCGATGCGCTGACCGATATCGGCTTTGACGGCTATGCCATCGGCGGGCTGGCGGTGGGCGAGGGGCAGGAGGCGATGTTCGCCACGCTCGATTTCGCGCCCGGCCAGCTGCCGGCGGATCGCCCGCGCTACCTGATGGGTGTCGGCAAGCCGGATGATCTGGTCGGCGCGGTGGAGCGCGGCGTGGACATGTTCGATTGCGTGCTGCCCACGCGCTCGGGCCGCAACGGGCAGGCCTTCACCTGGAACGGCCCGCTGAACATGCGCAACGCGAAATTCGCCGAGGATACCGGCCCGATCGACCCGCGCTGCACCTGCCCCACCTGCGCCAGCTACAGCCGCGCCTATGTCCACCACCTGATCCGCTCGGGCGAGATTCTCGGCGCCATGCTGCTGACCGAACACAACCTGAGCTTCTACCAGCAACTGATGCAAGGCATGCGGGACGCGATTGCGGAAGGACGGTTTGCGGGCTTCGCGGCGGATTTCCGGCGGGATTATCTGAATCTCTAGGCCATACTCCTACTCCCGCTCAGCCTGAGCTTGTCGAAGGCCACGCGCCAGGGCTAGCCTCATGGGATGGCCTTCTACGCTTACCTCCTGCGCTGCAATGACGGTAGCTACTACGCCGGCCATACGGACAATCTCGAACAGCGCTTCGCCCAGCATCAAAGTGGCGCGCTTGGCGGCGACACAGCGCGGCGCAGGCCGGTGTCTCTGGTTTGGTCGGACAGCTTCCAGACTCGTGACTGCGCCTTTGCCGTCGAACGGAAGCTGAAAGGCTGGAGCCGGGCGAAGAAGGAAGCGCTGATTGCCGGTGACTTGGAACTTGTTTCCCAACTGGCGCGAAGCCGCAAAGGTGCATGCGAAGGAGGCCAGTGACAGCGCGTGGCCTTCGACAAACTCAGGCTGAGCGGGGATTTGGAATGACTGTAACGGGATGGGAAGCAACAATCGATAAGCGCTGCGCAAAGTGCTTTCCACGGGCTTGTGGAAGAGGCGGCTTTTCAGCATCACAAAGTTACGCGCTGAATGGCAGACTATGGGTGCAAAACCGTCATTCGCTGAGCAACCTCTTATCCGGCCTCGTCCTTTCCTACTCCCCCTCGTACTGCCATCCTCCGGTCCGTTCATTGAACCCGTAAACCCCTCTCTCCCCCAGGGCCGCGCCGCAAGCGCGGCCTTTGGTGCATCCGGGCTGCCGGACTTTTGCCGTCTTCCTCACTCGTCATGCGCGCTGTGGGTGATGTTCGTGATGTTCGGGGCCGGCGAAAAGGCGTTTGCGTCGGTTGCGAGGTATCTCGTCACCCCAGCGAAGGCTGGGGTCTCAGGCCAGATTGCGCCATTCCCGTCATGCCAGCCTGCGCTGGCATGACGGGAATGGGCGCGAGCAGGCTTCGTCATGTCGCCGCGAATGCAAGCGATGGGATCGCCAACGAAAAAGGGCGGCCCCGCAGGACCGCCCTTTTGAATTTCCGTGTCTGACCGGAACTTAGCGCGAATAGAATTCGACGACCAGGTTCGGTTCCATCTTCACCGGATAGGGCACTTCGTCCAGCGTGGGCACGCGCACGAAAGTGATCTTGTCGGTGCCGTCGGGCGCGACATATTCGGGGATATCGCGTTCGGGCAGAGACTGCGCTTCAGCGACGAGCGCCATTTCCTTGGCCTTGTCACCCAGGCTGATGACATCGCCCGGACGGACGCGACGGCTGGCGATGTTGCACTTCACGCCGTTCACGCGGATGTGGCCGTGGCTGACGATCTGGCGAGCGGCGAAAATGGTTGGCGCGAACTTGGCGCGATAGACCACCATGTCGAGCCGCTGTTCGAGCAGGCCGATCAGGTTCTGACCGGTGTCGCCCTTCATGCTCGACGCTTCCTGGTAGGTGCGCTTGAACTGCTTTTCGGTGACGTCGCCGTAATAGCCCTTCAGCTTCTGCTTGGCGCGCAGCTGGATGCCGTAGTCCGACACCTTGCTCTTGCGGCGCTGGCCGTGCTGGCCGGGGCCATAGCTGCGGCGGTTGACCGAGCTTTTCGGACGGCCCCAGATGTTTTCGCCCAGGCGGCGGTCAATTTTATACTTCGATGCCTTGCGCTTCGACATGGCGCAGATGCCTCCAATTTGCGTGCAGGGCGACTATCGCCCCGCCTCAAGCCCCGGAATACGCACCATCCCGCCGATTTACGGGATGTGGCCATCGCTTCACCGGGAGTGCGAGACCAATTGCGAAGGCGCGCCCTTGGCCGGGTTGACCTCGAAAGTCAAGGCGCATGGCGCCCGTTTCGTAGGCACTCGACACGACGCGCGAGAGAAGGCAAGGCGCTTGGCATGTCTCAGCCGCCGGAAAATTGCCAGTCGATGGACGAAGTCCGCGCCGGGGTCGATGCGCTGGACGAGGCGCTGATCGAACTGCTCGCGCGCCGCTTTGCCTATATGCGCGCAGCCGCGCGGATCAAGCCCAGTCGCGAACTGGTGCGCGATGAAGCCCGCAAGGCCCAGGTGATCGCCAATGTGCGCCGTCTCGCCGCCATGCACGGGGTGCCTGAGGCACTGGCCGGGCAATTGTGGGACGTGCTGGTTGAAGGTTCCATCGCCTACGAACTCGAAGCCTGGAACAACGGCCGCGATGCCCCCTAGAGTCGGGAGGGTATGAGGGAGCAGGGCATGCGCAGGATGGTCATCGAAGATCTCGCACCGGGCCTCAGGGATACCTACAGTGCGCTTCCCTCTCTACCCCTGCACTCAGCCCTGTTCCGGGCCATCATGCCGTGGCTCTTCGGGATGATGCGCACGCCCCGGATAGAGGGTGTTCGCATCGAGGTGCCGCGCGCCGCACCGAAACTGCGCCTGTTCGTGCCGGAGAAGCGCAAGAGCGACGGGGCCTTGCTGTGGATTCACGGCGGTGGCTATATCACGGGCACCGCCAAGACCGACGACCGGCTGTGCGGAGAGGTCTGCCGGGAGTTGGGCATCGTGGTCGTTTCGGCCGAATACCGGGTCGCGCCGCGCCATCCCTTTCCGGCGGCGATCGACGATTGCCACGCGGTCTGGCGCTGGTTGCAGGACAATGCGGCGCGGCTTGGCGTTGATGCGCGGCGGGTTGCCATCGGTGGCATGAGCGCGGGCGGAGGACTGGCGGCCGCGCTGGTCCAGCGCGTCCACGATAGTCCGGGGCCGGGGGCAGTGGCGCAGTGGTTGCTGGCGCCGATGCTTGATGACCGCACGGCCGCGCGCCGGGAACTTGATGAAATCCGGCATTTCGTTTGGGACAATTCCCTCAATGCCCTGGGCTGGCGGTCCTATCTGGGGCAGGAGCCGGGCGAAGCGACAGTGCCTGAATATGCCGTGCCCGGCCGCCGCGAGGACCTTTCCGGCCTGCCGCCAGTCTGGATCGGAACCGGCGCGATCGAACTCTTCCATGATGAGGACATCGCCTATGCGCGCCGCCTGCAGGCTGCGGGGTGCGATGTCACGCTGGAAGTGGTGGCAGGCGCACCACACGGCTTCGAGATGTGGGGCGCCGGGACGGAAATCTCCCGTGAACATCTGCGCAAAGGCCGGGCCTGGCTGGCCGGGAAGCTGGGCAGCGCCTAATCGCCGCGTCGCGTCCCGCGTCCCAGTGAACTCAACACGCCGCGCAGGGTCCGCACTTCCAGATGGTTCCAGCCCGGCTTGGTCAGCAGGTTGCGCAAGGTCCGGCGATTGACCGCGGCGCGGGCTTTCGGCCAGAAATAGTTCTTCGCATCCAGCAGTGCTTCGAAATGGGCGATCAGTCCTTCCAGTTCCTCTTGCGGGGCAGGGGGCAACAGCTCTTCCGCAGCAGTCGTTTCCATTCCGGCCAGCTTCGACCATTCATAGGCGCAGAGGATCACGGCCTGGGCAAGGTTGAGCGAGGAGAACTCGGGATTGACCGGCACGGTCAGGATCGCGCGGGCGAGCGCGACTTCCTCGGTTTCCAGGCCCGATCGTTCCGGACCGAACACGATCGCCGAGCGGCCGGTGGCAGCGTGGATTTCGCGCGCGGCCTCTTCCGGGGTCACTACCGGCTTGGTGACGCCGCGCTTGCGCACGGTGGTGGCATAGACATGCGCGCAATCGGCCACCGCATCGGCCAGCGTTTCATGGATCGTGGCGCGTTCGAGCACCACATCGGCGCCTGCCGCCGATGGCCCCGCGCTCGGGTTCGGCCAGCCATCGCGCGGAGAGACGAGCCGCATTTCGGCCAGCCCGAAATTAAGCATGGCCCGGGCCGCCTTGCCGATATTCTCGCCCAGCTGCGGGCGGACCAGCACGATGACGGGGGCGCTTTCAGGCCTTGCCGGCATCCTGCCCGCCCACGTCCTGCCCGCCCACGTCCTGGATCGCGCTGGCGAATTCCTCGAAGTCGCGCGCTTCGCTGAAATCGCGATAGACGCTGGCGAAGCGGATATAGGCCACGCTGTCGAGCTGGCGCAGGCCGTCCATCACCATTTCGCCGATGACCTTGGATTCCACTTCGCTGTCGCCCAGCGTTTCGATCTGGCGCTGGATACCGGACACGAGCTGGTCAAGCCGTTCCTGCGGGATGCCGCGCTTGCGGCAGGCCAGCGTCACCGATTGCTCGATCTTGGAGCGGTCGAAGGGCTCCCGCATCTCGTTGCTCTTCACCACGGTGATCTCGCGCAATTGCACGCGCTCGAACGTGGTGAAGCGCGCGCCGCAGCTTTCGCACTGGCGCCGGCGCCGGATCGCGGTGTTGTCCTCGGTAGGACGGCTGTCCTTTACCTGGCTGTTGTCATGGGCGCAGAAGGGACAGCGCAAGCCTTACATCCCCTGATAAATGGGGAAGCGGGCGCACAGTTCCTCCACCCGGGCGCGCACGCTCTGCTCGACTTGTGCGTCGCCTTCCTCGCCATTCTTCCTGAGACCATCGACGACTTCGGCGATCAGCTGGCCGATCTGGCGGAATTCCTCCACGCCGAAGCCGCGCGTCGTGCCCGCCGGGGTGCCGAGGCGGATGCCGGACGTGACGAAAGGCTTTTCGGGATCGTTGGGAATGGCGTTCTTGTTGCAAGTGATCGACGCGCGATCCAGCGCCTTTTCGGCATGTTTGCCCTTGGCGTTATAGGGGCGCAGATCCACCAGCATCAGGTGGTTGTCAGTGCCGCCCGAAACGATGTCGAGGCCCTGTTCCTTCAGGCTGGCGGCAAGCGCCTTGGCATTGTCGGCCACGCCTTGCGCATAGGCCTTGAATTCCGGCTTCATCGCTTCGGCGAAGGCGACGGCCTTGGCGGCGATCACATGCATCAGCGGGCCGCCCTGCATGCCCGGGAAAATCGCGCTGTTGATCTTCTTGGCAATATCCTCGTCGTTCGACAGGATGATGCCGGAGCGCGGACCGCGCAGCGACTTGTGCGTCGTCGTCGTCGTCACATGGGCATAAGGCACCGGCGAGGGGTGCACGCCGCCTGCGACAAGGCCGGAGAAGTGCGACATGTCGGCGAGCAGCCAGGCGCCCACTTCGTCGGCGATCTCGCGGAAGCGCTTGAAATCCCAGAAGCGCGAGTAGGCAGTGGCGCCGCAGATGATCAGCTTGGGCTTGTTCTCGCGCGCGATGCGGGCAACCTCGTCCATGTCGATCAGGTGATCGTCAGGGCGCACGGTATAGGGGATCGGCTTGAACCACTTGCCGCTCATGTTGACGGGCGAACCGTGGGTGAGGTGGCCGCCGGCGGCAAGATCCAGCCCCATGAAGCTGTCGCCCGGCTGCAGCAGCGCCAGGAACACTGCCTGGTTCATCTGGCTGCCCGAATTGGGCTGCACATTGGCGAAATTGCAGCCGAACAGCTTCTTGGCGCGTTCTATGGCGAGCGTTTCGATCTCGTCCACATATTCGCAGCCGCCGTAATAGCGCTTGCCCGGATAGCCTTCGGCATACTTGTTGGTCAGGATCGAACCAGCCGCTTCCAGAACTGCCTTGGAGCAGATGTTCTCGGACGCGATCAGTTCGATCTTGTCGCGCTGGCGGCCGAGTTCCTTGCCGATCCAGCCGGCGATTTCCGGGTCTGTCTGGGCAAGGCCAGCGGTGAAGAAACCTTCGGGGGTGACGGCGGTCATGGTGTTTCCCTGTCTAGCTTTCAGGCGGGGTTGGAGAGTTTTTCGACGCGGCCGACATGGCGGCCACCGCCGAATTCGGCGGAAAGGAAGGCATCGAGGCAGGCCTTGGCCATGTCGGCGCCGATCAGCCGCGCGCCCATGGCGATGCAGTTGGCGTCGTTGTGCTCACGGGCAAGGGCGGCGGACACCGGTTCGGATACGCGCGCACAACGCACCTTGAGGTTGCGGTTGAGGGCAATCGAAATACCGATACCAGAGCCGCACAGCGCCACGCCGAATTCGACGGTGCCGTCCGCGACCACGGCGGCCAGCTTGTAGCCATAGTCGGGATAATCGACGCGGTCGGCCGTTTCGGGGCCAAGGTCGGCGACTTCGTGACCAAGGCCGATCAGGTACTCGCGCAGCTCGGCCTTGAGGTCGACGGCGGCATGATCGGAAGCGATGGCGATGCGCATGGCGGGGGCTGGCCTGTCCTTTGCGAGGATTCGTTGCGCCCCCCTTAGTCGCGAGTTGGCCGCAATGCCAGTGTTGAGGGAGGAGGTTGTGGGCTGGGCACCCGTTACTGCCTCCCACCGTCACCCTGAACTTGTTTCAGGGTCCATTTCTCCTCTCGCACTGCCGCACCCGGCGGCGCGATGGATGCTGAAACAAGTTCAGCATGACGATGAGGCGAAGTCCGCTCCTCACCCAATTTTAACCATTCCCAACCCCGCTCAGCCTGAGCGGATGTGGGGGTAATGGCAGGGTGTCTTCACACCTTCAAACCTACAATCCGCTTCACCCACACAAAAAACCCCGCCGAAGCGGGGTTTTTCTTATCCTACTGATCCAGGAACGAGCGCATCTTGCGTGACCGGCTCGGGTGCTTGAGCTTCCTCAGCGCCTTGGCTTCGATCTGGCGGATACGTTCGCGTGTGACCGAGAACTGCTGGCCGACTTCTTCCAGCGTGTGATCGGTGTTCATGCCGATGCCGAAGCGCATGCGCAGCACGCGTTCCTCGCGCGGGGTGAGGCTGGCCAGCACGCGGGTGACGGTTTCCTTGAGGTTGGACTGGATCGCGGCATCCACCGGGATGATCGCGTTCTTGTCCTCGATGAAATCGCCGAGATGCGAATCCTCCTCGTCGCCGATCGGCGTTTCGAGGGAGATCGGCTCCTTGGCGATCTTCATCACCTTGCGGACCTTTTCGAGCGGCATGGAAAGGCGCTCGGCCATTTCCTCGGGCGTCGGCTCGCGGCCCTGTTCGTGCAGGAACTGGCGGGACGTGCGCACCAGCTTGTTGATGGTTTCGATCATGTGCACCGGGATGCGGATGGTGCGGGCCTGATCGGCGATCGAACGGGTGATCGCCTGCCGGATCCACCAGGTGGCGTAAGTGCTGAACTTGTAGCCGCGGCGGTATTCGAACTTGTCGACCGCCTTCATCAGGCCGATGTTGCCTTCCTGGATGAGGTCGAGGAACTGCAGGCCGCGGTTCGTGTATTTCTTGGCGATGGAAATCACGAGGCGCAGGTTCGCCTCGACCATTTCCTTCTTGGCGATGCGGGCCTCGCGCTCACCCTTCTGCACCATGTTGACGATGCGGCGGAATTCGGGAAGCGACATGCCGGTGGCCGTCGCGATGTCGGCGATTTCGGCGCGAATGCGCTCGACCACATCGGATTCGTTTTCGGCGAAGGCAGCCCAGCGCTTGTCCTTCTTCGACATGGTGGCCATCCACCCGTCTTCCAGCTCGCGGCCGACGTAGTTGTCGAGAAAGTCCTTGCGGGAAACCTTGTTGCGTTCTGCCAGACGCAGCATCTGGCCGCCCAGCGTGGTGAGCCGCCGGTTGAAGGCATAGAGGTTATCGACCAGGAATTCGATCTTGGTCGCGTGGAACTGCACGCTTTCCACCTCGGCGGTCAGCTGCTCGCGCAGTTCCTCGTATTTCTTTTCCTTGGCGGCGGAGAAATTCTCGCCGCGCCCCATAACATCGACGCGTTCGGCCTGGATCTTTTCGAACTTCTTGAAAAGCTCGGTGATGTTGGCGAATTTTTCCAGCGCTTCCGGCTTCAGCGCCGCTTCCATCTGGGCCAGGCTGAGGGTGTTGTCCTCCTCGTCTTCCTCGACGGGGCGGGCACGGCGCTCGACACCGTCTTCATCCTCGTCGACGGATTCCTCTTCCTCGATGTCTTCCTCTTCCTTGTAGGAAGGGCCGGCGGTCGCTTCGCTGATTTCGCCGTCATCGTCGCCCTCGCCGTCCTCGGACAGGCTTTCCGGCGCCGGTTCCTTGCTGAGCATGGCGTCGAGATCGAGGATTTCGCGCAGCTGCATTTCGCCCGCGTTCAGGGCTTCCGACCACTGGATGATGGCGTGGAAAGTGATCGGGCTTTCGCACAGGCCCAGGATCATCGTGTCGCGACCGGCCTCGATGCGCTTGGCGATGGCGATTTCGCCTTCGCGCGAAAGCAGCTCCACCGCGCCCATTTCACGCAGATACATGCGCACCGGATCATCGGTGCGATCGATCGTTTCCTTCTTCTTTTCGATAACCGGCTTGTCATCGGCAGTGTCGTCGGAATCGTCTATTTCATCGACGCCCTGGTCGTCCTGATCGACGGCATCCTCGTCGCTTTCGACGATATTCACACCCATTTCGGAGATCGCGGCCATGATGTCCTCGATCTGCTCGGAAGACATCTGGTCCTGAGGCAGGGCCTCGTTCAACTCGTCATAGGTGATCACGCCGCGACGCTTGGCGTGGGCGATCAGCTTCTTGATCGAAGCTTCGTTGAGGTCGATCAGCGGAGCATCGGTGCCATCCTGCTTGTCGCCCTGGTTATCTTCGTTCTGGTCGATCTTCATTCTTCCGCCATGGTCTTGGGGTCAGCCGTCGCAGGTGACACCGCATTTGAGTTGGCCATTTGCCTTAGACGTGCGTCAAATTCCAGCTTTCTCTTCAAGAGTCTCTGCTGTTCGGCGAAGCTCTCATCAGTAAACTCCCGCTTGTGCCTCTCGGTTGCCTCCTGCAGCGCGGCTTCCAGCGCCGGCCGTTCGACCAGCAGTTCTATCGCCTGCGCCAATTCCGCCGCCGCCTGCCGGGCATCGGATTCGGCGGCAAGGAAGCCGAACCGAAGGCCAGTGTATTCGGTTGGAGTGGGGGCCGCCAGTCCGTGCCTCGATAATATGGTGGCAAGCTCATCCCTTTCAAGAACATCGCCCGAATCGAGCGCATCCAGCAGGATGCCGAAACGGGCATCCATGCCGGCCATGCGGGCAAGCAGTTCGGCATGGCGGGTGATTTCATCCGGCCAGCGGATCAGCCCGGCGACAACCGCGGTGCAAAGGGCATCGCGGCCCCCGCCGTTTGTCACCTTGCGCAGCCGGCTGGCGCTTTCCGGGCTGGTGCGCTGCGGCGGAGGCGGGCCGCCGCGCCGGTTCCCGTGCTGGCTTCCACGCCGGTCTTGCCAGTAGGGTTCGCGGCGCGGATAGGCAAAGGCGGAAAACCGGTCGAGCAATTCGCGCCGGTACAAGCCCTTGATATCCGGATCGGCGATGGCATCCGCATGGGCAAGCAGGCGGGCTTTCAGGCCGGCCTTGTCTTCCGGCGTGGCCAGCGGATGCGCATCGCGCTCATGCTCCCACAGCGTTTCGATCAGGCTTTTCGCCTCGCCCAGCAGCACTTCCATTGCCTGCGGGCCTTCCCGCCTGACGAGATCGTCCGGATCCAGCCCTGTGGGCAGCCGCACGATTTTCAGGGAATGGGCCGGCCGGAGCAAGGGCAGGGCGCGCGACACCGCCCGCATGGCGGCGCGTTGCCCGGCGGCGTCGCCATCGAAACACAGGATTGGCGTTTCGACCATGCGCCACAGCATCTCGATCTGTCTTTCGGTGAGCGCGGTGCCGAGCGGAGCGACGCATTCGCCGATGCCGGCGGCCGAAAGGGCGATCACGTCCATATAGCCTTCGACGACGATCAGCCGCCCGGACTGGCGCGAGAGTGGCCCGGCGCGATGCAGGTTGTAGAGCGTGCGCCCCTTGTCGAAGAGCGGTGTGTCCGGAGAATTGAGATATTTGGGGGCGTCGGTCTTCGCCGCATCGAGTATCCGCCCGCCGAACGCGATCACACGGCCGCGCGCGTCCTCGATCGGCAGCATCAGCCG
>Ga0299912_10005593_pt1 | contig 10329 bp, 4 predicted proteins | sample RVTome_2_FD_207667 | JGI IMG/M metagenome (GOLD analysis project Ga0299912, IMG submission 207667) | Soil microbial communities from uranium-contaminated site in the Upper Colorado River Basin, Wyoming, United States - RVT95D214 (version 2) ... | reverse complement strand
CTAAAATTGTTCACTCCGCCGATGTAACACCTGACATCGACAAGGACCCAATAGCGCGCGGACTGGAGGCAATTGCCGTCGGTTACAGCCTGCGCTATCCTGACGACGAGGAAAATCTGTCGCATCAACTTGATGTATACGACGCACTATACTCCTGGTGCCGTCTGCAGGTAGCAAGAGGCTAGAGAAGGCGTTGCTTTAAGTCAGGAGCTACCACTTGCCCAGTTCCTCCAGTACCTTGACTACCCGCCATGACTCGGCGCTAACGGCCGTGCCTCCCATGACAATGCCCACCGAGACGGCTTCCAAAACCTCAGCCTTGGTTGCTCCCGCCGCCACGGCGTCTTTTGTTTGCCCGATAATACATCGGGGGCATCCCGCCTGCAGCCCCACGGCCAGAGCGATTAACCGTTTGACCTTTTGGCTGAGCGCCCCATCTTGGTAAACCTCCTTTCTGAAGGCCGAATAGTGAGCCATCGCAGCCGGCAGTCCTTCGTCAAACTTATCCCGGTGCCTGGCTGTCTCATCGTAGTACTGGACCTGGTTTTCCATGGTTAACCACCTCCTTGTATATCCAACGGGGAACCGCTGGGATGACCTCGCTCGACGACTTCTTGTGTTGGGCGGGGTGGTAATGCCATAAGGATAGCGGCAGAAGCCAGTAAGAGATTCCGGCCAGCGAGCATACCTACCAGATAAGGCTCAAAAAGCTCGAATCCCACATAATGACCGGGAAACACATACAGGGTAAGGGCACCGGCCGCCAGGAATAAGAGCCATGGAATGTATCGCCATCGCCCGGCAGTCAGAGGGAGCAGAGGGCAAAGCCATATCAGGAACTGCGGCGAGAAGACTTTGTTAGTCAGCAGGAAGACAATGACGGTCAGAGAAGCATATTGCAGCAGGCGCGCGGCGGCTGGCGTTTCCGACAGTCTTGTTTCTGGCCCCGCTTTCGAGCGTTTCCAGATTTGCCATCCAAATAGACAGTAGACTACTAGGAGAAAACCAGCCGAGGCATATAGCGATATACCGGCGAGCCTATCCGCCAGCGGAGAGCTAAGGTTCCATGAGCCGAAAGTCAGTTCCCCTTCCACCTTGGTCATCCCCCAGACCTGCCCGACTAGCAACAGTGTCCCGTAGCTACTCTCCGAATGGAGCCCTCGCTCTAGATGATAGGTCAGCGAACTCCAGTAGGCCGGGGCGTCGATTATTATCCAGGGGCCCGTGAGAACCAGCAGGACAGCCAGGAAAACGATGCCGCCTTTCAGGAGCTGACCATATTGTCGGCGGCGAAGATGGTAAATGACAAAGAGGGGGATGATAATCACGGGATACAGTTTGGCCGTGAAGCCCAGTGCCAGGACAGCCCAGGCCGTCTTGGTCCTGCCCTTGATGAAGGTAAATAGAGCCAGCAGCACCAACATGGCAGGCAAAAGGTCGTAGCGGATTATTAACAGAGGCCCTATGGCTAGAAGTAGTAGGGTATAGACGATAAGTGATTTTCGTATTGATATTTTAGCGAGGGGAGCCAGGGAGGCAATCAGAACGAGCGCTACGATATCAAATATCAGCAGCTCGGTCGCAAATGCCCAATGATATGCCAACGGGGTGCGAAAAACAAGTCCTGGTACCAGAAAGCTCAGGAGCGCCAGTGGCGGATATTCGCTGACAAAATCCCGGTATGGTATCTGACCCTCGAGCATTCGCAGGGACATGAGATGCTCCAGCCCTCCCGGGTCGGGATAGAAGTGTTGGGCGAGCACGGTGAAAAGGGAAAAAATGAACAGGTGCACCACCCCAAAGATAATCAGTGTTCGGTTTGGCTGGCTCAGTCCCATTTAGTGCGCTTCCCTCTATCTTGGCTTATATGGCAACTATTTTCCGGTGCTAGGCAACCAACCGAGGACTTACCTTGCCTATACCAGCCAAGATTTATTGCTACCATTCTAAGTTCTATCTGGCTAACGCGCAAGTGCATGTAAGCGAAGTCCTGACTCTTACTAAAACGACTACACCTTAGAGCTTTAATTCTTAGTGTGACTCGTTGGCCGAGCTGGCGACGCAACACTCAAGATTCCGGAAAGAATATGCAATCCTGCCTTTACCCAAAAAAGAACCTTGGCAGGTAGATTGGTTGTTCTGTAATTGCGAGCCCCGATAAATCGGGGCGAAGCAATGACAGGGCGCATTCATTGCCGATTACCTGCAACCAAAGCCAGACAGAAACAGTGCAAGATTCTGTTTGCACTTGGTTAGGAGGTTAAAAGATTATGCCAATGCACCATCACCACCACGAAAACAAGCGGGATAAAAGCAAAGAAAGAAATATGCAGAAAGCCCATCGCGGTCTGATTTCCACCATTGATATAAATGAGAATCCATTGCCAGCCCTAGTAGAATTGTTACCAAGTAACGAAGTAAGTAATGCTATCAGAGAGATAGTTGGTCAAAACGATGACACATTTCAAGATGTCTGGGTTGCGGTTGTTGAGCGAAGATTAAATGACTTGGAAGTTATTAAGCAGATTGCTCGAGACATAAAATTAAACAATGATAAAAAGACAGTTGGAGACCAGTATAGAACTATTAGTCTTGAAAAACCTCTAAATCAAGATGAGTCTGATGGTCATACCTTACTAGATATCTTGCCTAGTCCTGAGATAGGGGAATCCCCACCCGAAAAAGACCATAGCGTTTACGGCAAAGCATATATATATAAGCAGGGCATGGATGAGGATGTAGTTAAATATTTGAAACAAAAATACCCAGGTGAAAATATAAGACACGCCTTGCGTATGGCTCTTAATCTACCGGTAAAAGACACTAAGCATTGGAAGCAAGCTGAGATTATATACCTTAAAAAGCAATACCCTGAAGGGAATGTGCAAGCGATAGCCCTTGAACTTGGCAGAACAGTCTATGCAGTAAAAAACAAGGCTGTTGAATTGAAATTGCGTGTTCTGAAAAGAAAGAAGCGTATCCCCGAAGGATGTTTTGGGGTGGAAGGTGTTTGCCACCTTTTTTCTTTCAGTAAAAGGCATTTAGAGTATATCCTTTCTCAACGCCTACTGCCGTGGCAGAAATACCAGAATATGAAAGTCTTTCATCGGTCAGATATTATTACATTTATAAGAACGCATCCTTTTGAATACCGCCATGATTTACTAAGTGCGTATTGGCTCTCTTTTGTTCCTGAGTATGTGAAAGAATGGCTAACGATTGAGGAGATTGCACGGAGATTAAACTACAGCCATTATCAAATCCGAAGGGATATTAAATTAGGCCAGTTGGCAGTGAAATATTACTGCAAGCACACCAAGCCAATCGCATATATAACTCTCCCAAGCATCAGTAATTTACTGGAAATTGACAAGATTAAGCAACCTTATAAAGTGGCGGTTATGGGTGAGAAACGCCACTATGTATTCTGGGATAGCGACCACGAATTAGCTATGGTGTGTCAACCTCACGGCCATACCGTTTCAGATGTAGTAATCAATCGTTTTGGGTATAATCCCTTTGTGAAGGGTTTTCCTACTTGTTTAAAGTGTCTCAAAATATTAAAAAAACTGGATGCAAACAGAACCCAGTGCAATTAGTATTGACAAATAGAACTATTAATGGTATTATATTCATTTACAGTTGTTCACAATTGCTCCTCTAATGGTTTCTGTCTTTATTTTTTTATCCGATGTTATATCCCCCACTAACCCCATGTCCCGCGTGGGACCATGGCCACGGTAAGAATTAAGTCAATAATCTGTGCCCGGTTTTGTGAGAAGGTCTAGTTTTAAGGAGTTGAGTTACTATGGCTTTTATTTCACCCTCGCTCTCGGGCAATGGTTCCCCTGTTCCCAGAAAATCCTACGCCAGGCTACCACAGGTACTGGAAGTACCCAACCTCATCAAAATCCAACTGGACTCATTCCGCTGGCTCCAGGAAGAAGGGCTGAAGCAGTTACTGGATGAAGTATCACCCATTAAGGACTTCACCGGCAACCGACTGGAAATTACCTTTGCCAGCTATGAATTCCGCGAGCCCCGGCACTCCGAGGCGGAGTGCCGCCAGCGTGACCTGACCTACTCCGCTCCCCTCTATATCAAGACCAGATTGCTGGTCAAAGCCACCGGCGAAATCAAGGAGCAAGACCTTTTCTTTGGTGATATACCCCTGATGACCACTAAAGGCACCTTCATTACCGGTGGCGCGGAAAGGGTAGTCGTCAGCCAGTTGCTTCGTTCACCCGGTGTCTATCTGGTAACGGAAGAAGACCCGGCCAGTGGTCGGAAACTGTGTCAGGGTAAACTCATCCCCAGCCATGGAGCGTGGCTGGAGTTCGAGACGAGTCATCCGGATGTTATCTCGGTCAAGATTAACGGCAAGCGAAAAGTACCGGCCACCACCATGCTCCGCGCCATTGGCTACTCCAGCGATGAGCAACTACTCAGCCTCTTCGCCAGTGACGATACCAATATGGAGCACCAGTACATCCGTGCCACCATTGACCGTGACCCTCAGGTACGGGACAGAAATGAGGCACTTATCAGCATCTACCGCAAGTTGCGCCCGGGCGACCCGCCGAACATCGAAAACGCCCGTCGCCTGATTGACAACATGTTCTTTAATTCACTTCATTATGACCTAGGGCAGGTGGGACGCTACAAGCTGAACAAGCGGCTCGGGCTGGACGTTCCCGAAACCGAGCGCACACTGACCAAAGAGGATATGGTCGAGATAATCCGGCACATCCTTATGGTCAATAACGGGATTGACAGCCCGGATGACATCGACCATCTGGGGAATCGGCGGGTGCGTACTATTGGTGAACTGGTGCAGAACCAGTTCCGCATTGGTCTGATGCGCCTGGAGCGCGTGGCCAAAGAGCGGATGAGCACCATACCGGCGGAGGCGGTGACACCCAGCGTGCTGGTCAATATCCGTCCGGTGATAGCAGCTATCCGGGAGTTCTTTGGCAGTTCACAGCTGTCCCAGTTCATGGACCAGACCAACCCGCTGGCTGAATTGACCCACAAGCGCCGCCTCTCGGCCATGGGGCCGCGGGGCTTATCCCGGGAGCGGGCTGGTTTCGAAGTTCGCGATGTCCACTTCTCCCACTACGGTCGTATCTGTCCTATTGAGACGCCAGAAGGCCCAAACATTGGTCTTATTGGCTCGCTGGCGACCTATAGCCGTATCAACAGGTATGGCTTCATCGAGACACCCTACCGGCGGGTCATTGCCGAAGTAACCGGTGACTACCAGCATCTCATTGGTCGGAAGACCCGGGAAGCCGTGGTCGATGACGAGGGCAACACCATCATTGCCGCCAGAGCTACCGTCACCGCACGACATGTGAGCCGGCTGTCCAAGCTGTCACCCCGGACGGTAAAGGTGGTGCCTTTTGTTTCCGAGGATATAGTTTACCTCTCCGCCGACGAGGAAGATAAATATACCATTGCCCAGGCTAATGCCCGACTGGATGAAAAGGGCCAGTTTATTGATGAGAAGGTGGAAGGCCGACTAGCCGAACGCTATGTCAGTGTGCCCCCGGACAAAATGGAGTTCATGGATGTCTCACCCAAACAGTTATTCAGTGTGGCTACTTCATTGATACCCTTTCTGGAGCATGACGATGCCAACCGTGCTCTGATGGGGGCTAACATGCAGCGGCAGGCGGTGCCTCTGCTTTTGCCCCGAGCACCGGTGGTGTCTACCGGTATGGAAGTGGAAGCAGCCCGGTATAGCGGGCAGGTGCTATTCGCCCGCCGGGCGGGCCTGGTGACCTCAGCCACCAGCACTCAGATTGAGGTTACCACCGATGACGGTGAGAAGGATGTCTATCCGTTGCTGAAGTTCGTCCGCACCAATCAGGGCACCTGCGTTAACCAGCGCCCCATCGTGAACCGGGGCACCCGGGTAGAGGCCGGACAGGTGTTGGTGGACAGCTCGTCTACCGAGCAAGGCGAGCTGGCGCTGGGGCGAAATGTGGTCTGTGCCTTCATGAGCTGGCGAGGTTACAACTTTGAGGATGCGATTATCATCAGTGACCGACTGGTCTGGGATGATGTCCTGACCTCAATTCACATTGAAAAGCATGAGGTCGAGGCTCGTGACACCAAATTAGGTCCCGAGGAAATCACCCGGGACATACCCAATGTTGGTGAGGAAAGCCTGCGCGAGCTGGATGAGAATGGTATTGTACGCATCGGGGCCGAGGTTGGTCCGGATGATATTCTCGTGGGTAAGATTACACCCAAGGGGGAGGCTGAGCTTTCCGCAGAAGAGAAACTGCTGCGGGCCATCTTCGGTGAGAAAGCCCGTGAGGTGAAAGACACCTCACTCAGGGTGCCCCACGGTCAATGGGGTAAGGTTATTAATGTCAGAGTCTTCTCCGGCGACGATTTGTCCGCCGGTGTCAATCAACTGGTGCAGGTCTGGGTAGCCCAGAAGCGCCGGATTGCGGTGGGGGATAAGCTGGCCGGCCGGCATGGGAACAAGGGAGTTGTCTCCATTATCGCCCCCGCCGAAGATATGCCCTATCTCCCCGATGGCACACCAGTGGATGTTGTTCTGAACCCGGTGGGTGTCCCCTCACGCATGAACATCGGTCAGGTACTGGAGACCCACCTCGGCTGGGTGGCCCGCATATTGGGGTTTAGAGCCGTTTCCCCGGTCTTTGATGGGGCCGATGATGTGGCCATTGAGGACGGTCTGGCTCGCGTCTGGCTGGCGCAAAAGGCGGGGCTGGTCAGTTATGACCCGGATATTGATAATGGACACGAACCACTGGATGAAGCCAAGGCCTGGGTGACGCAGCAGGGCTTTGATGGAGAGAAGGTATTCAGCGATGAGTATCCCGGCGAAGCCAAGACGGCCTGTTTGCGGCTCTGGCTCGAGGAGCAGGGAACGGCCAGTCGGGACTTAAGCCCGGGGGAGCTGGCCGCGGTGGCTAAGAAGGTTGGTGCCGAAAAGAATATCCCGCCACCGACTATCGGTAAGGTCATCCTCCATGATGGGCTAACCGGTGAACCCTTTGACCAGCCCGTAACCGTGGGTGTCATCTATATAATGAAGCTTATCCATCTGGTTGAGGACAAAGTCCATGCCCGCTCCACGGGGCCATATTCCTTGATTAGCCAGCAACCGCTGGGCGGGAAGGCACAGTTTGGTGGTCAGCGCTTTGGTGAGATGGAGGTGTGGGCTCTGGAGGCCTATGGTGCCGCCTACAACCTGCAGGAGATTCTGACCATCAAATCCGATGACCTGACGGGTCGGGCCAAGGCCTATGAAGCCATCGTCAAGAATGAAGACATCATTCAACCTGGTGTGCCTGAGTCCTTCAAAGTTCTGGTCAAGGAACTGCAAAGTCTGGGATTAGCGGTGGAGGTCATCAATGAGGAAGAGAGAGCCACCTTCGCCGGTGAAACGGCCAGGGTATCTGGAGTAGAAAGTGCTCTCAAGATTGGTGAAGACTTACTGGGGAGAGGGGCAGAAGACAAAAATGTTTGAAGTAAACGATTTTGATGCTGTTCGAATTTCTTTAGCTTCACCCGAGCAAATCAAGAGCTGGTCTTATGGTGAGGTCACCAAACCCGAAACGATTAACTACCGCACCCTGAAACCGGAACGGGACGGACTCTTTTGCGAGCGAATCTTTGGCCCCACCAAAGACTACGAGTGCTTCTGTGGTAAATACAAGCGCATCCGCTATAAGGGAGTCATCTGCGATAAGTGCGGCGTGGAAGTCGCTCAGGCCAAAGTACGCCGTGAGCGAATGGGTCACATTGAGCTGGCCTGCCCGGCGAGTCACATCTGGTTTGCCCGTGGCGTGCCCAGCCGCCTGGGACTATTGCTCGACCTATCGCCGAGAAATCTGGAGCGTGTTCTCTACTTCTCTCATTATATTATTACGGCCGTGAATGATGAGGCGCGCCAGCAAGCCATCAAACAGCGTGAGGAGAAGTACGCCGGGGAAATCACCGGGCGTGAGGAGACACTGGAGACCACCATCGCTAAGATGTCAGAAGCCTCAGTGGAGGAAGTGAATAAGCTCCGGCGTGACTGGGAGGCGGAGAAGGTCAAGCTTGAGGAAGAGTTGACCAATGAGATACAACAGTTGAAAGACCTCGCCCAGCAGAAGTTGCTCACCGAGACCCAGTATCAGGACCTGAACCAGAAATACGCTGAGGTTTTTGAGGCGGGGATGGGGGCAGAGGCCGTACTCAAGCTGGTCAAAGAGGTCAAGCTCAACGAGCTGCGCAACAAATTGGTACAGGAGACCCGCTCCAATTCCGGCCAGCGACGTAAGAAGGCTTCCAAGCAATTACAGGTGGTGGAGGCTTTCCGCCGCAGTGGCAGCAAGCCCGATTGGATGATTCTAACGGTTTTGCCGGTGCTACCCCCTGACCTGCGCCCGATGGTTCAGCTCGATGGCGGCAAGTTCGCTATCAGTGGCATCAACGACCTCTACCGCCGGGTCATTAATCGCAACAACCGACTCCGCCACCTGATGGAAATTGGAGCGCCGGAGATTATTATCCGCAATGAGAAGAGGATGCTTCAGGATGCGGTTGACGCTCTCATTGATAACGGTCGACGGGGACAGTCCATGTCGACCACCGCCGGGAACCACAAGTTGAAGTCGCTCTCTGACATGCTCCGCGGTAAGCAAGGACGCTTCCGCCAGAATTTGCTGGGTAAGCGAGTTGACTATAGCGGGCGTTCGGTTATCGTGGTTGGCCCGGAGCTTAAACTTTACCAGTGCGGGCTACCCAAGCGGATGGCTCTGGAGCTGTTCAAGCCCTTTGTCATGCGCCGTTTGATGCAACAAGGCCTGGCCCACAATATCAAGAGCGCCCGCCGTCTGGTGGAGAGAGCCAAACCCGAGGTCTACGATGTGCTCGAGGAAGTAGTCAGGGAGCGGCCGGTCTTGCTCAATCGGGCGCCAACCCTGCACCGCCTGAGTATTCAGGCCTTCGAGCCGGTACTGATTGATGGCAGCGCTATCCAGCTTCATCCGCTGGTCTGCACCGCCTTCAATGCCGACTTTGACGGCGACCAGATGGCCGTTCATATTCCCCTATCCAAGGCGGCCGTAAAAGAAGCCCGGCAGGAGATGCTCAGTATCCATAATATTTTAGTCCCGAGCAGTGGTGAGCCAATCGTCGTCCCAACCCTGGACATGGTTCTGGGTTGCTACTACCTGACCACCATCCGGCCGGGAGCCAAGGGAGAGGGCAAAGTCTTCGGTAGTTTTGAGGAAGCCAAGCTAGCTTATGACCTGGGTGTCGTTGACCTGCGGGCTCACATTGAGGTCAGAGATGAGAAAACCCAGCAACGGATTAAGACCAGCGTCGGGCGCATCCTCTTCAACGAAGTCTTGCCAGAAAAGATGGGCTTCCTGAACAAGGTAATTGACAAGGGTGGCCTGAAGCGAATCGTCAGCGATTGCTCTCAGATGCTCAACGATGAAGATATGGCGGCGGCACTGGACAATCTGAAGCAACTGGGCTTCCGGTTTGCCACCAAATCCGGCACCACCATTGCCCTGAGTGATATCGAAGTGCCGCGCAGCAAGCCCAAGCTACTGGCTGAGGCCGAAGCTAAGGCGGCCACCATTGAGAACCAGTACCATCGCGGCTTAATCACCGAGGATGAAAGGTACAATGCTGTCGTCGGCGTGTGGAACGAGGCCACAGATAAGATTACCAATGCCCTACAGGAGAGCCTTGACCGTTACGGTGGCGTTTACATGATGGCCACCTCCGGGGCCAAGGGTAATATGTCACAGATTCGGCAGATGGCCGGTATACGTGGCTTAATGACCAACCCTTCAGGTCGAATTATCGACTTCCCGATTAAGGCCAGCTTCCGCGAGGGCTTGAGCGTGCTGGAATACTTCATTTCCACCCACGGCGCCCGCAAGGGTTTGGCCGATACGGCCCTGAGGACCTCGGAAAGCGGCTATCTCACCCGGCGCCTGATTGATTGCGCCCACGATGTCATCGTCCTTCAGCCCGATTGCAATACCACGCTGGGTGTCTGGATAACCGAGCCAAAGGAAAAGGGACTGTTGCCATCCTTTGCCGAGCGTATTATCGGCCGTCTGGCGGCCAGCAAGGTGGTTCATCCCAAGACGGGAGATGTTATCGTTGACCGAAATGAGGAGATTGACGAACAGAAGGCTGGCGAAATCATCACCGCTGGCATCAATAGAGTGTATGTCCGGTCGCCCCTGAGCTGTCAGTCACGGCGTGGTGTCTGCCAGCACTGCTATGGTCGTGACCTGGCCCGCGGGCATATGGTCGACCTCAACATAGCGGCCGGCA
>Ga0299912_10005592_pt1 | contig 10329 bp, 10 predicted proteins | sample RVTome_2_FD_207667 | JGI IMG/M metagenome (GOLD analysis project Ga0299912, IMG submission 207667) | Soil microbial communities from uranium-contaminated site in the Upper Colorado River Basin, Wyoming, United States - RVT95D214 (version 2) ... | reverse complement strand
AGAAGGTTGAAGAAGGTTGAGCCTTGACCGAACGGTCTATCTATTATAGATTGGATGTCCCATGCCCGAACCGATGCTCAAGTTGACCAATGTGACGACTCACTATGGTCCCCTGCGGGTTCTCCATCGTCTCAATATCGAAGTTGGGGAGAAGGAAATTGTCTGCCTTCTCGGAGGAAACGCTTCAGGTAAATCAACTACCATGAGAACGATCCTGGGCATCGTGAAGCCGACCACTGGATCAGTAGAATTCATGGAAGAACGCATCGACGGTCTTCCCACCCACACGATCGTCCGTCGGGGAATTTCCCCGGTCCCTGAAGCCAGAAGGATCTTCGCTCGTCTTTCAGTCAAAGAGAACCTTGAATTGGGCGCCTTTATGCATCGCAAAAAGCCGGATTATTTTGTCGGAGAAGAAATGGAAAAGGTTTTCGATCTGTTCCCGAAGCTGAAGCAGCGGCTGAGTCAAGATGCCAGTACCCTCAGTGGCGGGGAGCAGCAGATGCTTGCCATCGGACGGGCTCTGATGGCCAAACCCAAGATGATTATTATGGATGAACCCTCCATGGGACTTTCACCTTTGCTGGTCAATGAGGTCTTTCAGATCATCCAGAAAGTGAGTGCGGTTGGCATTCCCATCTTTGTCGTCGAGCAGAATCTTAGAAAAGCACTGTCAATTGCTAACCGGGGATATATCCTGAACGGTGGCGAAATTGCCATGGAAGATACAGCGGTTAATCTGCTAAAGAATGAAAATGTCATCAAGGCTTATCTCGGCGAGAAACAGTAGGAGTGAAGGTCATTAAAAACATCAGGAAAGGAGGAGACGGAGTATGAAAAAGAAGTTTTATGTCGTAGGAATTGTTCTGATGGCAGCGGTGATGGTGGGGATGAATGCGATGGCAGCGGAACCCCTTGGCATCGGGCTCTGTGCGCCGATGAGCGGAGGAGCTGCGTCCTGGGGGAAGAAAGCTGAAGTGGGGACAAAATTTGCTATCGATCGGATCAATGCAGCAGGTGGCGTCGTGCCAATGGGTGAGAAGCAGGCACGAATGTTGAAGCTCATGGAAGTGGCTGATGATAAGAATGACCCACGTGAGGGAGCGGCGATTGCGCAGCGGTTCGTCGATAATTCAAAGATCCTGGCCATGGTTGGCCCGATTACCAGTACCGTGGCCTTGGCAGGTGCTCCCATCATGAACAAAAATGGTCTGGCCATGGTGGCAATCGGAGCGACTGCGCCGGTATATACGAAGGCAGGCCCATACTCCTTCCGTGTTTGCCCCACTGATGAATTCCAGGGGAGATATATTGCCAAGTGGGCCAATAACCAAGGAAAATGGAAAAGTTATGCAGTCATTTACGTCAACGATGACTTTGGTCGGGGGCTGAGCGAAGTTTTTATAAAGGGATTAAAGGAGGCTGGCGTTCCTGAAAATGCAGTCGTTGCCTCTGAAGCCTATCTCCCTAATGATACAGATTTCTCAGTCCAGCTTACAAAAATAAAGAACTTGAAGTCGGATGTCCTTTTTATCGCCGGCCACTATAAAGAGGGAGCATTGATCGCCCGACAGTCCAGGGAGTTGGGTTTGAATGCTCAGATCCTGGGCACGGATGGGATCGGTCATCCGGAGTACATCAAAGTTGCTGGCAAGGCAGCCGAAGGGACCCTTTATCTCGGCTATTTCTCACTGCTTGACAAGCGGCCCTACATTCAGAAATGGGCGGCTGACTTTAAGAAAAAATTCAATGAGGATCCCGGCCTGGTCGAGGGATTGGCCAATGATTGTGTTCTTGTGATCACTAAAGCCATTGAAGTGGGCGGCGCCAACCGGCGTGGATTGGCAATGGGACTTTCCTCCATCGGCACGTATACGCAACCCGTGATGGGTGCGCTGGGTGAAAATAAATTTGACGAGAATGGAGACACGGTTCGTGACATGCTCATCTATGTTGTCAAAGACGGTGTAGCTGTCCTCTACCAATGATCTGACGAAAAAAGAATCCCTTCGGTGGGCTGACAGAGGGTCGGCCCGCCGAAGCCCGATCCCATAAACAGTTCGCTTCAAGCAATAAGAGTCTCTTATGAGTGATATGGCCGAGCACGTGATTATCGGCGGGGGTATTGCCGGTTGCTCCCTGGCTTATTTCCTAGCGAAGAAGGGGGTCAGGGACATTGTTCTTCTTGAAAAGGACTATTTGGCAAGTAAAGAAACCGGCATTTGTCCCGGAGGCATAAGGCAACAGCATACCAATGAGCTCTGTGCGCGTCTTGCAAAAAAATCGGTGGATGAATTTTTTGGAAGAATTGATGAGGAGCTCCATCCGGAATATCCCTTACCCTTTATTCAATCAGGATACATGTTTCTTGCCCACACGGAAAACACACTGAAAGGCTATCGAGAAAATGTGGAAGAACAGAACCGGTGGGATATTCCAAGCCAGATGCTGGCACCCCATGAGGTCCTGGATATCGTTCCAGGGATGAGCCCCGAGAGCCTATTGGGTGCAGCCTTCTGTCGTACGGATGGTTTCTTAGAGGATGGTCATGGGTTGACTCAGTTGCTGGGAAAAAGGATAAGAGAAATGGGGGGAAGGATATTATTTGAAGAGGCCATCGGTATCAAAGTAAAAAGCGAAAAGATTGTTGGCGTGCAGACCCCCAAGCGGACTATCGAAACAAAATCCGTGATCAACGCTGCGGGCTGTGAGTCTCCAAAGGTTTCAGATTGGGTGGGCATTCCATTGCCTATTGAAATTCAAAAACGCCGGTTGCTCTATACCGCAAGGATTGAGGAACGCTTCCTCGAACCGTTGGTGGTTGCCTTTGACAAGGGCTGGGCAGGAAAACAACTCCGGGAAGGGAATGTCTATATGGGCTACCTGAGAGAGGCCGAGGAGTCTCTCTCAGATCACCGCTACACCGAGAAATGTGTTGAACTGGCCCTTCACATGATGCCGGGAAAGATGGCCGAACTTCGGGTGTTGAAAATACAGGAGGGCCATTATGATACAACTCCCGATGGGCAGCCGGTCCTCAGCCGTGTATCCGGAAGAGAAGGATATACGCTGATGACGGGTTTTAGCGGCCATGGGTATATGCTTGCACCCGCCATCGGCATGGTTCTCTCTGAGATCTTAACAGGTCAACGACCTTCCCTTGATATTGGGGGACTTCATCTGGAGCGTTTTCAGGAAACTCACATGGATCGGGAAAAACTGGTTATTTGAAAACAAAGTGGTTAACCCGAGGGGGTATTGAAGATGGTAGGTTCTTGAAAAGAACGGAAGTGTTTATGATTGAATAGGCTCTTAAGACGAGGTATGATTAACCAGTTTCGAGGCGGAATGATCGAGAGTCTAAAATTTTTACGCAGAAAGGAGAGGAAAATGAAAAAAATATGCCTTTACATCTTTTTGTCGGTATTTTTATTCTTAGGGACTATATCCTTTACTCCTTGCTCATGGGCTCAACCCAAACAACTCATCTTTACCACGGGTGCCATGGGCGGAGGATTCTACGCCATTGGAGGAGGCATGGCCGCTCATATCAATAACGCGGTCAAAAGCGTCTCTGTGACGGCCCAGGCCTCTGGCGGTGTCAACGAGAACGTCAATCGTCTCGACACCGGAGTGGCTGATATTGGGCTCTCCTCCCATTGGGACGCGTATCAGGCCTACCAGGGAGAGGGACAATTCAAAAAGAAGTTTACGAACATGATGGGGCTGGGAATCCTCTTCAAGAATTGGTCCGAGCCCTACACCGTGAAGAAGAGCGGCATTCAGACCTTCGCCGACCTGAAAGGCAAGAAGATCAGTGTGGGGGCTGCGGGTGGGAGCATGCACAAATTCATGTCCATGTACCTCCAGGCCCATGGGATCGATCCAGAAAAAGATGTGAAGCTCGTCCACTTACCCCCGATGGAATCGGTGGACGCCCTCCGTGACGGCCAGATCGATGCAGTCATGGAGATTGCTGGGATTCCCACGGCTGCTCTCACCGACCTCTCAGTCACCCAACCCATCACCATCATCCAGTTTGCACCCGGGTTAAGAGAGAAGTTTTTGAGGGACAATCCCATGTTCGTCCCTCTAACCGTACCTGCTGGAACATACAAGGGCGTGGATAAGGACGTCCCGACAGTGGGTATGTTAGCCATTTGGGCATGTCGTAAGGATCTGCCGGATGATCTGGTCTATCAGATGGTAAAAGCAATCTATAGCGATGAGGGGTTGACCTATCTGAGAAGGGTCCACGCTGCTGCCCAAAGCATCACCCGAGAGGACGCTGCTAAAAATATGCCCATTCCCATCCACCCAGGAGCGATCAAATACTACAAGGAAGCAGGCTTGATGTAACAGAGGCACGGGAGGAGAGGAAAACTTCTTCCTCTCCTGTCCCTGCTGAATCTTGCCGATGGACACACCATTCCCAGAAATCCCGGGAGAGGAATCGTATCGATTCTTTCTCTTGCTATTTTCGCTTTGGGGACAAAGAGGACTATGTGATCCAATTCTAGGATAGCCGTGTGAGGATGAGAGCGTTGGAAACCAAGAAATCGCAAGAGCTCGAATTAGGGAAGAGTCTGAGAGAATTTAAAGGGGCCTTTGGCCACATCGTAACTTTAGTCACCCTTCTCATCCCCCTTCTGATGTTTTACTGGACCGTGTTTGGGATTTCGGATGTCATGGTCCAGCGGGCCACCTATTTGATGATCACCCTGGCCCTCTGCTTTATCGTGTTTCCTTTTGGCAAAAAATCTCCCAAGCGCAGACCTTCCGTCGTTGACTGGATTCTGATCGCTGGAGCAGTGGCGGGATCTCTCTACATCATCTTCAATTACAAAGACCTCATCATACGCCTGAGTGCCCTTAATCGTTGGGATGTCTTCTTCGGATCAATCATGATTCTGTTAGGTCTTGAGGTGGGAAGGCGAGGTCTGGGCTACATGCTGCCAGCGCTTGGAGCCTTTTTTATTCTCTATGCATTTCTTGGCCCCTATTTCCCAGGCCTTCTCGGGCACCGGGGTTTTAGCATTCAAGTCATTGTAACCCAGATCTATTGTGCCATGGAAGGTTACTATGGCATGGCCACAGCGTTCATGGTGAAGTACGTCGTCATGTTTATCATCTTTGGAGCTTTTCTCGAAAGATCTGGGGCTGGGAAGTTTTTTATTGACTTGGCTTTTGCGCTCACCCGGAGGGCAGTTGGAGGCCCTGCCAAAGCTGCTGTCACAGGGAGTTGTTTGATGGGGTCGATCTCAGGGAGCGGCGTCGCAAATGTCATGATGGTTGGAACCTTCACCATTCCGATGATGAAAAAAGTCGGCTACAAACCCCATGTGGCTGCTGCCATCGAGGCCGCTGGTTCCAACGGAGGACAGATTATGCCTCCGGTCATGGGATCCGTGGCCTTCATCATGGCGGAATTCACGGGCATCCCCTATGCCAAGATCGCCTTGGCCTCTGTCCTCCCGGCACTGATGTATTACATGACGGTCTACACCTATGTCCATCTTCAAGCGAGAAAGACGGGGATAAGGGTTTCCGAGGATCAGAGCATTCCGAGGGCGAAGCAGGTCCTAAGAGAAGGCTGGATTTACTTCACACCTCTTGTGGTCCTTGTCGCTTGTATCGGCATTGGATATACCCCGAATAGGGCTGGCTTTGCTGGGATTGTTACGATGGTTCTAGCAAGCCAGCTAAAGAAAAAGAATCGGATGAATTTGAAGAACATTTTTGAGGCAATGGTCCTTGGTGGTCGCTATACCCTGACCATCGGTTGTATCGTGCCGTCGATCGGGATTATGCTTGCCATTGTAGGACTCACTGGCCTTGGCTTCAAGCTATCCTTTATTCTAACAATGATCAGCGGAGGCCAAATCTTCCTAGCCATCTTGCTGGTGGGATTGATTTCCTTGATTCTGGGAACCGGACTTCCGGCCGGGCCCACCTATGTGATCACAGCCATCATGTGCGCGCCTGCTATGCTTCAGCTTGGCATGCCTATCTTTATTGCCCATATGATCCTGATTTGGTATAGCATCGATTCGGATGTCTCTCCTCCGATCGCGGTCTGCGCCATGGCTGCCGCCGGAATCGCCCATGCTGATCCGATGAAAACCATGTTCACCTCCTGGAAATACTCCAAAGGCCTTTGGATCATTCCGTTTCTCTTCTATTATCGGCCTATTCTACTGAATGGTCCCTGGCATGATGTGGCCATTGCTGTCATCTCTTGTTCACTCGGTCTTATTGTGGCCGCCTGTTTCCTTGAGGGGTACATGTTCCGGAAAAATAAAATTTTTGAACAGATTCTCTTGGGCATCTCGGCCTTTTTACTTCTCTGGCCAACGCTTCTTTACAATGGGATCGGCCTCATCTTTTTAGCCCTTGTAACTCTTCTTCAAAAGAGATTTAGACCCGAAGCGGTTGTGGCTCCTGTAGAGGGCGTATGAGATTTGACAAGAACCTTCAATCCATTTCCTCTGATTTACTGATCATTGGAGGAGGGCCTGCGGGATGTTTTGCAGCCCTTAAAGCAAAAGAGGCTGGAGTTCGAGATATCCTCGTTGTGGATAAAGGGTACGTCGGGAAGAGCGGTTGTGCCACGTTTGGGGCGGGTTCCTTCAAGGGATTTATACCTCAAGAAGACTCCTACGAGATATGGTTTGGAAAGGCCGTCGAAGCCGGTTGTTACATGAACGATCAAGACTGGACAAGGGTTCATCTGCAGGGGGTCTTCGAACGGGTGAAGGACCTAGAGACCTGGGGTGTCGAATTTGAGAAAAATCCAAACGGATCCTATCGTCGGATCGAAGGACAGGGATCATCCGATCTCAGGCCGATCAAGACACTCATGTTCCATGGACCTCAACTGATGCATCAACTTCGTCTGGCCTTGAAACGAGCGAAGATTCCCATCCTCGATAAGGTGATGGTCACCCATCTTCTTCATGCCAGAAAAAGACCGGAAGTGATCACAGGTGGCCTGGGATTTCATTTGGAGACCGGAGAATTGAGGGCGATCTCTGCCAAGGCGACGATCCTCACCTGCGGAGGGCAAAGCTACAAATCAAATTATGCCTTTCAGAAAATGGTTACGGGCGATGGCCACATCATGGCCTTGGAGGCCGGAGCCGAGCTCTCCAATTATGAATTCACCGATCATCACCTCTCCTATGCGGGATTTGACACAACAGGGATGAATGTACTCCAGGGACTTGGAGGGATTTTTGTCAATCGCCATGGAGATCCCTTCATGGAGAAATATGACCCGGAACATGGGAACCGGGCCAACCTGAATACCATCTCTGCTTCCATGGCCATGGAGGTCAAAGAGGGGCGGGGCCCAATCTATCTCGACTTCTCTCAATATACACCTGAGTCTATCGAACTCATCAAGCGAGTCCTCCCCATCCTTTATCTCGCTTTCCTCCGTGGTGGTCTCATCCGAGGAGATCAGATCGTTCCAAAGCTGGAATGGGTTTCTGTGAACTGCGGGAATGTGGGTTTCGGAGGAGGCGTGAGAATCAACCTCTCCTGTGAGAGTAGCCTTGAGGGGCTCTTTGCCGCTGGGGATGCAACCTGTGGGCCGGCCTCAGGTGTGGAGGGTTTCTGTGCTTATGCCATTCCCTTCGCCACGACCTCCGGAGCAAAAGCCGGTTATTCCGCAGCGGCCTTCATTCGGAATAGGAAAAGGGGTTATGCCTTCGATCCTTCCCAGATACGAAGGCAAACAAATCAACTCTTGGAACCTCTGTTGCGAAAACATGGCGATGAACCAGAGGTGCTTACGCTCAGGGTTCAAGAAATCATCCTACCCATGGAGAGGTACCTTCTCAGGCATAGGGATCGTCTCTTAAGAGGAATTAGGGAGATTGAAGATCTGAAGAGAAATCTCCTCCCTTACATCAAAGCCCATGATCCCCATTACCTGAGAATGGCGGTCGAGGCGAAGAATATGCTCCTCTCAGCCGAATGCTTCTTAAAGACGGCCCTGATGAGAGAAGAGAGCCGGGGATCCCATCTCCGGGAAGATTTTTCCTTTACGGATAACAAGAATTGGTTGAAATGGATCATCCTGCGACAGAAGGACGGTAAACTAAAATTTCGGAAAGAACCCGTACCGATCAGCCGATATCCGCTCCAACCTTCTGCAGATCGAATCAAACACCCGATCATTGAAGCCAATGAGCGCTATCACTGAGGTGAATATGGGAATTCAAAAAATAGATCGAGAGCTTTGTAACGGGTGTCAGCGATGCGTTCAAATCTGTCCTCAGGACGTTCTCCGTTTTGATCCTAAGGAGAAAAGACCACATATTCAGTATCTGAGGGATTGCCAATCCTGTTTTCTCTGCGAGATCGAATGCCCCAAAGAGGCGATTTATGTCACGCCATTCAGGGAAAAGAGAGCAATTCTGGCATGGTGAACCGATGAAGAGAAGACCTGCGGACTTACGAGATTTCATAAGGCTTCTTGGGAAGAATAAAATGCTTCGGGTCATCCAGACCCCGGTCGATATTCAAAGTATTCCTTACGTGGTTCTGAAGAACGAAAAGAGGAAAAAGGCAGTCCTTTTCAGAAAGATTAAAGGACGTCAGGGTTCCTTAATCTCGAACCTCCTCGGAGGCAGAGAATTCCTCTCTCTTGCCTTTGGCTGCGCTCCAAAGGATGTCCTGAAGGAGTATGTTCAGAGAACAAAGCAGCCAAGAAAACCGGATATTCTATCCTCCGGCCTTTGCCAAGAGGTGGTTCGAACTGGGAGAAAGATGGATGTGCGTTTGCTTCCCGCACTCATTCACCATGAAAAGGATGCGGGACCTTATATTACAGCAGGACTGGCCATCGCAAGAGATCCGGAAACAGGTTCACGGAATGTCTCCTTCAATCGGATTCAGATCATCGGATCCCAAGAACTTCTGATCAACATTCCCCAACAACTGGGCGCGATTCAAAAGAAGGCGGAAGCCATGGGAAAACCCCTGGAGGTGGCCGTGGCGATTGGGAACCATCCCTTCGAAATGATGGCTGCCTCCTCCAAACCTCCTTTCGGAGTGGATGAATTTGATCTCGCGGGAGCCCTGAGACAAGAGGCCCTTGATCTTGTACCCTGTAAGACCGTTTCTCTCGAAGTCCCTGCGAGAGCAGAGGTGATCTTGGAGGGAGAAATACCACCGAATACGAAACAGGAAGAAGGTCCTTTTGGGGATTTCATGGGCTATTATGTGCCGATGACGATGAGTCATTTATTCCGTCTGAAAGCGATCACCCATCGTAGAAACTTCATCTTCCAAGCCATCAAAGCAGGTTCCATCGAAGATGTTCATCTCCTCTCATTGCCAAGGGAGGCTGATATTTATTCTTCATTAATAGAGAAAGGAGTCCAGGTGGAAACGGTAAGCCTTCACACCATGCTCTTCAACTGTTTCATATCCATCCGAAAGAGGCTTGAGGATGAAGCGAAGAGGGTGATCTCCAATGCCTTTGAAAACTATCCCTGGCTGAAATATTGTGTGGTGGTGGATCATGACGTGGATATCTTCGATCCTAAAGATGTTTGGTGGGCGATCGGTACCAGGAGTTGTCCCGAAAGGGGGACGATTTTGATTCAGGATTCTGCGGGCTTTTATCGTGACCCTTTTCGAATCCATCAGTCAAAATTAGGGATCGACGCCACCATCCCTCTGGGCCAATGGAAAGAGTTTGAGAGGACAAAAATCTTTAGAAAGAGACCGTGCCGATTGGTATAAACTATTGAGGTCCCTCTCAGACGAAAAATGCTTCGTGATGAGACCGGCAAGAGGAAGTTGCAAGATATGTGAGCACCCGATATCGAGATAATTCAGGTCCGAAAAAACGGAATAACGCATGGGTTTTTACTTGACCGAATGAATTCCATTTGCTAAGATTTCCACTGTTTTCAAAAAGTTTCGATCATCGTATTTGAGCAGGATATTTGTTTTGAGGAGAAGAAAGGAGGCGATAGGCTGTGATAGTCTGTAAAGTGATAGGAAATGCAATCTCCACGATCAAAGACAAGCGGTTGGCAGGTCAAACCATGCTACTCGTCGGGCGACTCGGAACCGATCCTGGGGTGGTGCTGGATCAGTTCGTCGCGTTGGATGCGGTGGGCGCTGGAGAAGGGGAGATCGTCGGCGTCATTGAGGGGACACCGGCGCAGAAGGCCGTTGGCAGGGAAGATCTTCCGATTGATGCGGTCGTCGTTGCCATTTTTGACTCCCTGACCATCAAGGGGAAAGAGATCTACAAGAAATAGAGAGGCCTTGACCTCTGCCAAACCTGAAGTTTGGTCGCTGTGGGTC
>Ga0299912_10005591_pt1 | contig 10331 bp, 8 predicted proteins | sample RVTome_2_FD_207667 | JGI IMG/M metagenome (GOLD analysis project Ga0299912, IMG submission 207667) | Soil microbial communities from uranium-contaminated site in the Upper Colorado River Basin, Wyoming, United States - RVT95D214 (version 2) ... | reverse complement strand
GTCAGCTCTCCGTTTGTTTTTTCGGTGAGCAGGAAACGATTCTGATCGGTCAGGAAGAATCCCGGGGCGAGGGCGTTGACCCGGATCTCCGGCGAGTATTCCTGCGCCATATGCACCGCCAGCCACTGGGTGAAATTGGCGACTCCCGCCTTGGCCGCCGAATAGGCCGGGATGCGCGTCAGCGGCCGGAATGCGTTCATCGAGGCGATGTTCAGGATCACGCCGCGTTTCTGGCGGGCCATAAGCTTGCCGAAAACCTGGCTGGGAAGCAGAACGCCCATCAGGTTCAGGTCCAATACCCAGCGCAGTGCGTCCGCCGGTAATTCGAAGAACGGCGCATCGGCGCCGGTTGTGGCCTGCGGTTTGTTGCCACCCGCGCCGTTGATGAGCAGGTCCACCTGCCCGAACGCGGCGAGGATCTTCTCCGCGGCGGCATCCAGGCTTTCCCTATCCAGCACGTCGCATCCCACGCCGATCGCTTCCCCGCGGTCGGCGCGTATCTCCGCCGCGACCTTTTCCGCCGCCGCGGGGTTCACATCCAGCACGGCCGCTTTCGCGCCTGCTCCGGCCAAAGCGCGGCACATCGCGCCGCACAGCACACCGCCTCCTCCGGTGACGACGGCCGTCCGGCCGCTAAAATCCTGGGAGGAGGGACGAGGAAGGGTGTTCACCGCTTATCTGACCCCGTTCGAGGTAAAAGGTTTAAGGTGCCTCAGGAAGTGCGCTTCCAGATTTCCGGCGTACAGATCGGCGTGGACGCGCAGCAATTCCCGGAGCCGGTCGGAAAAACGCAAGCCGCCCGCCGGCGATGGCGCCGTCAGCACCGAGCCGAAGGTCACATGCAGAATTTCGCGCGCATCAAACTGGTTCAACAATCCGGGGGCATCGGCGACGGAGAAGGGGAGAGGAGCGTGCCCAAGCTGGGCCGAGACGTGATAACTGGCCTGGTCGGTCTCGTATCGTTCCCGGGCAAAGGCATAAATCTCGCGGAAGAAATCCGGCTCGATCACCGCGATGGTACGCAGCGCCTCGAGGTAGCTGGTGCCGGCCGTCTTCAGATGCACCAGGCCCCGCGATTGGCGCATCGCGGCCGGGTAGATGCTGAATTTATCGGAACCGGAGTGCAGGCTGAGTTTATAGGGTCCGAACTGCCTTGCGATGGCGGCATGCACTGCGAGATCCGCCTCGAATGCCGCAAGGTCGCCGATATAATCCACGCCTTTTTCAAACCGGCCGATAAACCGCGGAGCCAGGCTGACCCACTCCACACCCAACCGGCGCAGTTCGTTGGCGATGTAAACATGTTCCACCGGGGAGGTCGGTTGTTCGGTTTCATCCACCGATACTTCCAATTCGCACAACCGCCCGGTTGCGGCGCGAGCCAGGTGGCGGCTCATCTCCGCCACATGCTCCACCGCCCGGCCGTATTTGACCGCCGCCTTCAGCAGGGCCGGTTCGTCGAAGTGCAGGGTTCGGCCTTCGACGTCGATGGATCTTCCCAGCAGGCCGCTTGCGCGCGGCTGGGCATCGGCCGGCAGGCGCCCGGCCCGCTCGCGCAGTTCCGCCAGGTCGGCCGTCTCGGCGGCGGGGTCGACATATTCGCCGGGATCGATCGTGAAGAAGGTGAAGCCCGCGGCCATGCAGGTATCGATATCCGCGGCGGTTTTCAGATGATCCGCATCCGCGCCCACGCCCTCGCGCCAGCCCTCCTGGAAGACTCCCCAGGTCGCATCATCCATCACTTGCTGGGGAGTGCGTCCGGTGCGGAGCATCTCGCGCATGGATTGTTGGGCGAAGACCGGGCCGATCGATCCGCCTGCCGCGCGCATCGCCCGCACATGCCCGGGTGTCGCCAGCCCAAGCCGGTCGCCCAATCCGGCGGAGGTTCGCATGCCCCATGGACGCGGTTGCAGCCAGGCAAGAAGCGCACGCATTGCAGCGGCGTTTCGCGGGCCAAGGGGACCCAACAAAAGAGTACGACCTTTATGTTCGGAGCATTCACCTTCAAACCCGCGGAGTGCGTCTGAGCCGGTCTCCGCGAGCACAGCAAGTCCCTTTTTTCCACCCGCTTCGTATAGACCATATTCTGCATCCGATATGCTTACCAATGACCGCGGATCCATGCGAAGGTCAAGGCTTTGGAACGCCGTTGTCATAAGGTATTGCTCCCTTCCGAGATCATGCGCTCCCTTACCGGGTCAACCACCCGCCGTCCACCGGCACGATCGCGCCGTGCAGGTAATCCGAGGCGGACGATGCCAGAAAGACCGCAACCCCCTTGAGATCGTCGGGCGTGCCCCAGCGTCCGGCCGGAATCCGGTCCAGGATCGAGGCCGACCGTTTTGCATCCGCACGCAGGGCGGCGGTGTTTTCGGTGGACATGTACCCGGGGGCGATGGCGTTGACGTTAATCCCGCGCGCCGCCCACTCGTTCGCCAGCGCGCGCGTGATGCCGGCGACGCCGCTCTTTGCGGCCGTATAGGACGGTATCAGAATCCCGCCCTGGAACGAAAGCATCGAAGCGATGTTGATGATCTTGCCCCCGCCCCGCGCCAGCATAGACCTCGCCGCTGCCTGTGAGAGGAAGAACACCGCTTTGAGGTTGATTTGCAGCACATCGTCCCAGTCGGCTTCTGTGAAATCCACCGCCGGCGAGCGGCGGATGATACCCGCATTGTTGACCAGGATGTCCAAACGGCCGAGTTCGGACGCCACTCGCTCCACCACGCGCTGAAGATCCGCCGGAGCGGATTCGCGCAGGTCGATCTGGATGGGCAGGAAGCGCCTGTCCAGCGCCGCCACCGCCTTGGCGGTTTCCGTCACGTCGCCCTTGTCGAGCGCGGCGATATCGGCTCCCGCTTCCGCCAGCGCCAGCGCCAGAGCCTGGCCCAGTCCCTGCCGCGCTCCGGTCACCAGCGCGACCTTTCCAGCTAAACGGAATGCCTCGAGGATCATCGTGTCTCTCCAGTCTCAATGCCCGAGTGCCTTCAACATCGGCACGGTGCGGCCGACCCACGAAAGCGCCGGATCGTCGGTGGTGGCCTGTATGCGGTGGTTGCCCGCCAGCGCCCACAAATAATAGGTGGTGTATCCCGGCGCGCTGACCACCGTGTGATAACCGCTGGGCGCCATCAGGATGGTGTTGTCGCGGATCACGAAGACGGTATCCACCTCACGGTTGTAATAACGGGTTAATCCAAATCCATCGGCGGGATTGACCTTGAACAGGTACAACTCCTCATGGAAGGCTTCCCGCGGAAGATCGTCTTTTTCGTGTTTGTGCGGCGGGAAGGTACTCCAGTTGCCCGAAGGCGTGTACGTCTCTCCGACGATGAGTCGCTGCGCGGGGAGATCCGGCTGTCCGGCCAGGGTGAGGATTTGATGGTAGCTGCGGCTGAAGTTGGCCGCGCCCCAGACCCCGGTGGTGATCTGCTCCGGGCCGATGGCGTAGGGCTCGATCTTCAGCTCGCTTGGCGCGCTGATCACGGCCGCTTCCAACCGGCCCTGGGCAGTGACGGTGTAATTCGTCCCGCAGGGGAGGTACACCGAATGGGGTTTGCCGGCAAACGGATTCGGGCGTCCGCCGAGGCCGGAAAAGGTTTTCGCGCCGGCCGCAACGGCGGCTTTGCCGCCCAGGATCACCAATAACACTTCGCGGTCGCCGGTCGCGGCCGTATGCTTCCCGCCGTCGGGAAGGACGAGCAACTGAAAATCGAGCAGCTTGAAGGGATTGGAGGCGACGCGGTTCACGCCATCTTGGGTGGAAACGGTTTCAAAGTAGGACATGCCTTCCGCCTTTCTTTATCCCGCTTTTGCGGGATGAGGAATACCCCGCAGCTTGCTGCGCATGTTCTTGGGGGTTGCGTTCCGTGATACCGCGCGGCTTGCCGCGTGGTCGTTCATTATTTTGGAGTCCACAACAGGCGCACGAGATTGCCCTCCGGGTCGGCGTCCTCCAGATATGCGGATTTGGATTCCGGTTTCAAGACGGGATCCTTGACACCGACGCCTTTCGCACGCAGGGCGGCTACGGCCTCCTCGAAGTTCGAAACGCGCACGGCAATGTGCATCGGAACATCCTTCGAAGCCTTCATCACTTCCACGCATCCCGGTCCGGTTCCGAAGATAAAGAAGGAACTGCCGCCTTCCTTGCTTTCCAACCCGAACGTCTTAACGTACCAATCGTTGAGCGCCTTGGCATCGGAACGGCGCGGGTAGAGACCGATATGGTCGATCCCCAGAAAGACCCGAGTGCCGCGGGCTTTTCGGATCCAGCCGATGCACTCGGCGACCTTGGCCGCCAGCCCATCGAAATCGCGCGCCTTCACCAGCGCCGAAGTAACCAGTTTGCTGCCCATGCCAAGCACGGCCGCTCCCGCCTGGATCCATTCGGTGATCCCGGCCTCGGTCGCGTCGACTCCGCCCGTCGGAAGCAGCCGGTGCCATGGACAGGGTGCCATGACCGCGCGGATGAATCCCGGCCCGCCGGCGGCATCCCCGGGAAAGATCTTGCAGATCTCCGCGCCGAGTTCCTCCGCCGCGGCGATCTCGGTTTCGGTGGCGCAGCCCGGCAGGTAAAGCACCTTGCGCCGGTTGCACAACCGAGAGATTTCCGGGTTCAGGCTGGGGCCGACGATGAAGTTCGCTCCGGCGGCCAAGTACAGCGCGGCGGTGGGAGCATCCATCACCGATCCCACTCCCAGGATGACGGAGGGATCCGTTTTTGCAAAATGCCGGATCAGGCCGGTAAAAACGGGATACGCCTCCTCGCCGCGGTTGGTGAATTCCACGGCGTACGCTCCTCCCCGGGCGCATGCCGCCGCCAGCTCGATGGCCGGATTGAGATCGGCGTTATAGAAGAGCGGCAACAGGCCGGTTTCGAGCAGGCTGGTGATCACATCCAAACGCTGGAAACGCGCCATACGATCATCCTTTCCACTCCCTCGGTGTTCTTCCCGGGGGAGTTACTGTTCAGCCATCACGGGATTTTCCAGTTGGCCGATTCTCTCAATGGTAATCCGAACGACATCCCCCGGCTGCAGGAATTCTGGTGCCCCGGGCGCTGCTTGGGTGCGGGCCGGCGTGCCGGTTGCGATCACGTCTCCCGGGTCGAGGGTTATGACCGCGCTGAGATAGGCGATCAGGAACGGTATCGAAAAGATCATGCGGCGGGTATTGGTTTGCTGCCGCGGATTTCCGTTCACCGTCAACGCCAGATCCAGGCTGTGCGGATCGGGAATTTCGTCCGCCGTCACCAGCGCCGGGCCCATCGGGCCGAACGTATCGAAGGACTTGCCGATCATCCACTGGCTGGTGCGTTTCTGATAATCGCGGGCGCTGACATCGTTGAAGATGGTGTATCCGGCGACGCACTCCAGCGCTTCCCGTTCCGCAACCCGCCGGGTCCGCCGCCCGATGACCACCGCCAGTTCCGCTTCGAAATCCGCCTGTTCTGTTTCGGGCGGAATCACAATCGATTCTCCCGGCCCGATGACCGTATTGCCGGTTTTGCAGAAGAAGGTCGGGAAGTCCGGCGGTTCGGTGCGGTCCTTGCCCATGTGATCCCGGTAATTATGTCCCAGGCAGATGATCTTCCCCGGATGCGGAAGGGGAGCCAGCAGCCGGACTTCTTCTTCGGGCAAGAGGTTTTTTACTCCGGCTGCTTGCACCGCCCGCCGGGCCTCCTCCTGCGCGGGCTTGCCCGCGGCCAGAAACGTATTCATCTCATCCGGCAGCGCCGGCTGCATCCGGTTCAAGTCCAGGACGAAGGTTCCATCCTCGCGCATCACCTGCGCTCCGATCCGCACCTGACCACTCCGGGAGAACGTGATCCATCGCATTCCGATTACCTGGAGACGCGCCCGGAGGCGTCCCCTTCCATCAATTGCTCCACTTCGGCCGCCGTGACGGCGTTGGTATCTCCGGGTATGCTGTGCTTCAGGCACGACGCGGCCGCGGCAAACCGCAACGCTTTTTGCGGATCGCCCGGATAGGCCCGCAGGCCATGGATCAATCCGCCGTTGAACGCGTCGCCGGCGCCGACCCGGTCTATGACCGGCAGGATATCGTACACGGGAGCGAGGGAGAAGCCGGCTTTGGTCCACAACACGCCCGACCAGGTATTGCGGCTGGCGGAAAGCGATCCGCGCAGGGTGATGGCGATCGTCTGCAGGGCAGGGAATCGTTTGGCCAGCGCCTCGCACACGATTTTATATTTCTCCGCTTCCACCTTGCCGGCGGCGACATCGGATTCCGGGGCCCGGATGCCAAACACCTTGTCGGCGTCCTCCTCGTTTCCGACGGCTGCGTCGCATTTGGAAACCAGTTCGGTCATCACCTCGCCGGCCGGTTTGCCCCACTTCCAGAGTTTGGCGCGGTAGTTAAGATCGCACGAGACCGTCAAGCCCGTTCGCTTTGCGGCCGACACCGCTTCGAGGCAGGTTTCGGCCGCACTCTGCGAGACGGCGGGCGTGATCCCGGTCCAGTGGAACCAATCGGCTCCCTCAAACACCGCGGGCCAATCGACCATCCCGGGCTGAATCGAGGCGAAGCTGGACCCGGCCCGGTCATAGATGACTTTGCTGCCGCGCTGGGCCGCCCCGTTCTCGAGGAAATAAATCCCCAGCCGGTCACCGCCGCGCACCACATGCCGGATCTGGACGCCGCGGGCGCGCAGCGACGCCAGGCACGCCTCGCCCAGATCGTTTTGCGGAAGGCGGGTGACGAACTCGGCGGTCTCTCCGAAATCGGCAAGTGACACCGCCACGTTGGCTTCGCCGCCTCCATAAACAACCTCGAAGGAGTGCGCTTGCCGGAAGCGCTGGAATCCCGGCGGAGAAAGCCGCAACATGATTTCCCCGAAGGTTACGATTTTCATATTCCCACTCCAAAATAAAAATTTACAGCCAACGTCCCAGCCAGGACCGGCTCAACTCGTTGTGATACGCGTGCCCGCCGGGATGGACGGCCAATTGACAGGCTTCCTGTACATTCTGCGCGGAATACGCCTCTCGGACCGTTTCGAACTCGCGTACGGCGCCGGAAAGCGGAAAAAACGGATCCTTTTCGCCGCTTACGGCGCAGAACGGCCGGGGAGCAAGCAGCGCCGCCAGCCCGCCCATTTCCGATAGATTCAGAATACCCGGAATGTAGTTGCATTCGCAATGGCCGGTTGAAAGGATCGAATCCCGGAAGGAGCAGAAATATCCGGAAACCACCACCACGCGGATGCGCGGGTCGAGCACGGCAAGCCACAGCGCAGTAGCTCCCCCGCCCGAGTGGCCGGTGCACCCCAGCCCGCCCGGCGCAACGTCCGGCCGGGAAAGCAGGTAGGTCGCGGCGCACATTCCATCCCAACAGCGTTCGCCCATCAGAGTCCGTCCCATCAGCATGTAGGCAAAGGAAAGCGCCCGGCAGGATCGCTGCGGTTCTTCCACCTGCACCGGACCGGCCTGGCGTTCTCCCAATCCTCGTTGTTCGACGGCGGCTGCCAGGAATCCGCACTCTGCCAGGAATTGAGCATAATTGTTATCCGCCGCCCGGTTGGTTTTCGCGGTCTCCGGATCGGGATAATTCCCAAGGCAGTATTGGACACTGGGATCGTGACCCGGGAAAACCAGTACCGGTTTATACGGCGGCGGCTGTTTGGGGACCAGGACATGGATCGGGATCTGGACATCCTCGCCCGCGGTAAGCCGGACCTTTTCTTCCACGTACTTACCCCGGTCCGCCGAGTGCAGTATTTCGGCGGCGACGGAAGGCAAATCCCTCCCCGCCAATCCCAAACGCCCCCGGAACTCCTCGCGCAGAGTTTCCTGCGGTCGGGGAATCGGGCGCCGCATGCAGTCATCATACAGAAAATCCAGATGACGCTGCAACCCAAACGGCGGCCCTGTCATTCTACTCCGCGGGAATCCTGTTCGACCGAACCGGGCGGGACGTCGTCCGCCAGTTGTAGCGCCTGCCTGGCCAGGCTCAGGTCGTTTCCGGTAAGCGTAATTTTTCTGGTCTGGGCGCCTTCCACATGCAGGAACAATCCGGTGCCCGGCACCGAGCGGTTGGCGTTCAGGAGGGTATGGGATACGTTGTTCAGGTGCAGGACCGGCGCTTGCGGGTCCGGCGTGGAGGTGCCGCAGGCGCTGATCGTTCCCCCTTCAATGTCGGAAAGCCGGAACGCCGGTCCCGATTGGCCGTCGATTTCGACATGTTCGAGAGTCAGGCTCCGCACGTTGCGGATGAAGAAACCGGCCTGCTGCATCCGTTCCAGCCCGTCGGCCATCTCCGGATATCCGGCCTCCTCGCCCGCCGCAAGGCTGATGGATATATCGTTAAGCGAGATCTCCTCCGCCGGCTTTTCGGGCAGCCCGTAGAAGAATCCGGCGGCATATTTCACCCCGCGCGCCGTGATGTGGCTCAGATGGATGCGCCGGATGCGCGGAGTGCCTTCATCCAGCGGCTGCGGCCGTTTATCGGACACCACCGGATCACCCCAGGCTCCGCATCCGTAATACAGGTTCATCGTAAACGGGCACAGCACGTCGGTCATGATCAGGTTGGTGGCGCGGATGTCCTCCACGAAACCGCCGCGTCCGCGCCGCGATTTAAGCCGGATACCCCGGTCGGTTCCGGTGAACACGCAATTGGAGATGACCACGTTTGACACCCCGCCGTTCATCTCGCTGCCGATGACGATCCCGCCGTGTCCGTGCGCCAGGGTGCAATTGGTGATGGTGATATCGCGGCACGGAGCCCGCCGGTCGGGGTGTTCGTCCTCGCTCCCGGCCTTAAGCGTGATGCAGTCGTCGCCTGCGCTGACGTAGCAATCCGAGATTCGCACGTCCCGGCAGGAATCCGGGTTGATGCCGTCGGTATTCGGGGAATCGGCCGGATTGACGATCGTCACGCCGCGCACCGTCACGTTCGAACAGCGCACCGGATTGATCGTCCAGCTGGGGGAATTGACCAGCGTGATGCCTTCGATGAGGATATTCTCGCAATCCGCAAAGGAAATCAGGCGCGGACGCGGGTATTTCAAGCTGCGCTCTTTCACCTTCCGCCACCAGACCCCGCCTTGGCCATCGATCCTTCCGCGTCCGGAAACGGTGATATTTTTTATGGTTTGTCCGGTGATGAGTGGCGCGTATGTGGCTTGTTGCGCGCCTTCCCAACGGTGGTCGATGACCGGATAATCGTCGGGATTTTCGCTGCCCAGAAGAACGGCGCCGGCATCCAGATGCAGATGGATGTCGCTTTGCAGATGGAGCGTTCCGGTCAGATATTTACCGGCCGGGAACAACACCATGCCGCCCCCCCGCCGCTGGCAGGCATCGATGGCGGCCTGCAAGGCCGGCGTCTCCAAAGTCCGGCCGTCTCCCGCAGCTCCATGCTCGCGGACGTTGAAAGCAGTGTTTTGCGACGTCGAATCGGGCGCCAGGGTCATCCTGTTACTCCCGTGGAAGTCCTTCGATTCCCGCCGCTTCCATTTCCAATGCGGCCAGGATAAATGCGCCCACGCCTTTCGGATCATTGGTCGCGGGCTTCTCCTCGACATAATATTGATAGGATCCGTCCCGGTACGGCTGGCCGCCCAATCCGGCGACCGCGCACGTCCCCTCCAGTGAGAGGTATCCGTCGGCTTCCCGCTTGACCTGGTGTTCCAGAAGTCCGCGGAACGCCCGCTGAGCGGGCTCGAGATAATCGGCGGGCAGAAGATTTTTCCGCACCGCCTTGGCAAACGCGTATGCGAACATCGCCGACGCGGAGGATTCCCGGTAGTTGCCCGGACTCCCGGCCCGGTCGAGGACCTGATACCAAAGGCCGGTCGCGTCGTCCTGCACGCGGACGACCGCCTCGGCGGTGCGTTTCAGAATGTCCTTCAGCACAGCCCGCTGCGCATGGTCCTCGGGGAAATAATCCAGCACGTCGACAACTGCCATGGCAAACCAACCCATCCCCCTCCCCCAAAAATTCGGGGAACAGCCCGTCCCGGGATTCGCCCAGCGCTGCTGCCGGCTTTCATCCCAGCCATGGTACATAAGACCGGTCTCGGGATTCCGCGTCCGCTGCTCGATCAACACAATCTGGTTGGCGATGTCGGGAAAACCGGCGGGCTCCTGGAAAACGGATGCGTATTCCGCATAAAACGGACCGGACATGTAGATGCCATCCAGCCACATTTGATGCGGGTAGATCAGTTTATGCCAGAACCCGCCTTCTTTCGTGCGCGGTTGGCGTTTCAACTGCTCGCGCAGCAACTCGATCGCCTTGCGGAACCGTTCCTCGCCTGTTTGTTGATGTACGGAAAAAAGCAGCCGACCCGCGTAGATCTGATC
>Ga0299912_10005590_pt1 | contig 10332 bp, 5 predicted proteins | sample RVTome_2_FD_207667 | JGI IMG/M metagenome (GOLD analysis project Ga0299912, IMG submission 207667) | Soil microbial communities from uranium-contaminated site in the Upper Colorado River Basin, Wyoming, United States - RVT95D214 (version 2) ... | reverse complement strand
CAATTAATGCGGCTGAAGCTAACGTCATCAATAATAGTCTTAATTTCATGATTCTAGAACCCCAATACTACCGAGAAAACGTTGGTTCCGCCCAGTTCCTTCATATCTGTGTAGGCGAAATCGAACGCGCCGTCAAACCGGCTGATCGCAAATTTTACTCCGGCGCCAACCGAGAAATTTTCCACTAATGAGTTTATCAGATACCCGCCGCGCAGAAAAAACATCTCCTGGTATGAGTATTCCATACCAATAGCGATATTTTCAGCGTTGTCGGTGGGATGATTGAGCTGAGTTACCCAGGTCACCTTGTTATTGCCGGAACTCACCGGATCGAAAGCCGCCGAAATTTTAAAGACTGTCGGCGAAGAAAACGATTGATAATTTTTTTCAATCCACTCTCCCGAGACGGTTTTGTATTGATAAGAGCCGCTCGGTTTTATTCGGCCTCCGAAATTCGCCATATTAATCGCGAACCGGGTACCGTAGAAATCGGTTTGGTATAGAGTGCCGAGATCAATCAGGCCCGCCCGCATTTTCAAATCGCCGAGGTTCTCCTGGGCGTATTTGAAATTTATCCCGAATGCAAAATAATCGGTCAGCCTGATAGCGTAAGTCAAGCCGGCGGCGAAATCGGAATAATCGAACATATTACCTGTGCCGAGAGGATGATACTCATCGGTTATCTCGAACGAATCGGTGCCCAGCGTGATCAAAAACGCGCCCAGCACGTTAGCATCATCGATATGCCGGGTCACTCCGAAGAAGCTGTGTTTGAAATCGACTACCCATTGACGGTAGGCGAAACCGAAATTGTCTTTATCGTTGAACGCGATCCCGGCCGGGTTGTGGTAAAGCGCGAACGCGTCCGTGGCAGTCGCGGTATAGGCCCCCGCCAGCGAAGCTGACCTGGCGCCAACGCCGATTTTCAGAAAAGTCATAACTGATGTGCCGGATCTCTCCTCGCCCAGGCTGGGAAATATTTCCCAGGCAAAGGCCGCCGAGTTCATGATCAGCACCAGAGCAAAAAGCATTATTTTCACGGTTTTAATTACCATGATATCAATATCCCCAATTTAATATTTCTTGGCTGTAAATAGCGGGCCGGATCGAATGGAGTAGGATAGGTTGGATTGAGATCAGGGCTGAGCGGGTCATTCCAGCTGGGCAAAACTTCATCGCCATATTCATACGCCTTGCCGGTCAAGGGATTGATTATTTTCGAATTGCTGTAATTAGTCAGATTGGTGACTTCCAGAAATAACGAATAGCGCAAGCCGCTGAATTCGAAGTGTTTCTTCAGGCTGAGATCGACCCAGCGCCAGGATATAGCCGTTTTGCTGTATGGCTCCTGATCGTTTTTGATGTACTCCGGGTCCTGCCCTTCCTTTTCGATTCGCGTATAGGTCGTATATCTTTTCCCCGACTGCCAGAAGAAGCGCAGGTAGAAATTCCAGTTGTCCGGCAGGGACAATCCAAATATCCTGTAGTGCTCGTTCTTGTTGGCGAAGAAAGAAGCGTCGGCTGAAAGTCTTAAGGGCCGATCCCACGACAGGAAATTCTCTTTAATCGATTTTTCTTCGAGTTCGCCCTTGGCCACCAGAAGTTCGTCTTTAGGGGATGAACTCTTGCCGGTGGCGACCGAATAGGACGCCTGGAAGATTAGATTAAGAAGTTTGCTGGCGCGTTTCTTGTACTCGATTTCGATACCCCGCGACCGCGCGTAATCGAGATTGAAATACATCTGGAAGCTTTGATTGGCGAAACGTCCGCCCTGCGTAATACTAAAAGCGGCGATATAATCGAAAATATCCCTGTAATAAGTGGTGATAGAAAACACGTCGTCGGTGGTTACCTCATAACGCAAACCCAATTCGTAGGAGACGGTGGTTTCGGGATTGAGATTCGGATTGCCAAACAGCGGATAGGATGAACTGGTACCCAGCGATGACAGTTTGGCATAAACTCTTTGCGGCTGAGGTAATTTCGAGAAATGACCATAAGAATAAAACAGCATGACATTATCCAGTACGGGATGCGAGATACCGACTCGCGGCGAAAGATGGCCCTTGCCGCGATGACCCAATATACTGAATGTATCTTTAAGATACGCGTCTCTTAAATTATCCGAGACGATTTCCGATTGTTGATCCACCACCAGTTTGTCGATATAATCGCCGGGGAACCACCAATCGTAGCGCAAGCCAAGATTGACAATGAGACCAAACGAGGTGACTTTGTCCTGAAAGTAGACAGAACCGTTATTGGGATAGACTTTATAGATATCGTGATCAAGACCCAGGCCGGTACTGCCGATTCCGGGTTTGTTGATATCCACCATCTGAATTTCCTCGAGGTTGGTTTCCAGGCCGGCTTTGGTCACGTGTCTCGATCCGATACTGAGGTTGCCGTCCAGCTTAAAAGTATATTGCTCGTAATAATAATCTTTCCATTGTTCGCCTTCGCCATAATCGTAGAACCCGTCGCCGGTGGTAATTTCATAATGCGAATTATCAATGCCGTCGTAAGGATTGTTATCCGGGATGTAGATATAATTTATCGGCAGAATATCAATCGGTTCGGCGTGATCATCGTTCCACGTTTTATCGCCGACCGCCGAACGGAGTTGGGTGAAAAAGCGCGACATTCTGAGTTCATAGAAAAAGCGCGGCGACAGATTATGGCTTAACATCAACGATTGCTGATTGGAAACCCTGGTACTGGTGTTGTAATTTTCCAGAATATTTTGATACTGGTAGGGGTAGGATTCAAAATCGGGATTGGGGTTTTCGAAATCGTTGGCATTATAGCCCTGATTAATTTCCACCGAACCCTTGGTTGTTCCGGTGACTTTCAAAGTCGGGCTGACACGATGTGTCAGTTTGAATAAGGTGGAATATTGATTTGATTCACGCGGCGCCCAGCCGGCTTCGCCGAAAAGCGATGAGTATAATTCATGGGTATGAGGCAAATAAGTGTCGGATAAATTGGAATAGCCGGTCAGGAAAAACGATGTTTTAGGCGAGAACATTATCGGCCCGGACAACTGCAGTTCAACGACATCCGAATTGAAATTGGATGATTTAAACATGCCGAAATCATCGGTTTTATAAGACAATCGGCCCGAATATCTTTCGACCGAACCTTCCTTGGTTTTAACCTGAATAACTCCCGACATCGCCTGACCATATTCGGCGTTAAACCCGCCGGTCAGCACCTCAAATTCCTCTATAGCTCCGGCTGTTACGGTTAATCCGGCCGTGCCGCCGGTATAGGGATCCTGAATCGATATGCCGTCGACAAGATATGAATTTTCATAGGAACGGCCGCCGCGGATATGAATATCATTGCCCACCGCGACTACACCCGCCTGGTTTTTAATCAGGTCGGTCACATCCTCGACCACCAATTGTTCTATTTGGGCGGAAGTAATAGTCGTTTTACTTTCTGTTTGTTCAATATCCATTAGCGGCGCTTCGCCGACAACCACGATATCCGGCAAAGCCAGCGCCGATTCAATTAACTTGTAATCCAGCGTTAGCGTATCATTTTCCTCTACCTTGACGCCGGTTTGCAGAATCGGCTGATAGCCGATCAATTTCACCTCGATATTGTAGGTGCCGCCTTTGATATCCAAAATCTTGTACAAACCCTCGAAATTGGTGCCCGCGCCATAATAAGTACCTTTAGCCATCACGGTGACGCCGGGCAGAGAATCGCCGGTTTTGGCGTCGGTGATCGTGCCTTTAATTACCGCTGCATTGATACAGCCGAAAGATAAGGCCAGGACAACCGATAAAAGAAGGATATTGAATAATAATTTTCTATTCATCGGCAAACTCGTTTAACAAAATATGTGAATACAATTCAGCAAACCCGCTGTTGACATTGCAATCAAACACCGGGAACGAGAAAAATATGACCTTGGCCGGTTCTTGTATTTCGGCGTCCGGGTCATACGGGAAACGCACCGCTACAGTATCGCCGATGCTGGCAGGATCATTCACGGTTGCACCGATTATATAAAGGACTTTATAACCGGAGCCATTAATCCCCTCCGGGGCTTTCGGCGCAAAACCAAAGACTTTTGAAAAGAATGCAGGCAATGAAGTCTCCAAGGCAATAGGATAGCCATCTAGATAATTCAAGCTATCTGGCTGACTAAACCGAAACGGACGAGTAATATTATAATCATATATGCTGTCGATGGGCATAAACGAATACGTTGTCGTATCAATAGTGGAATAGATGGCGTTAGTCATTAAATGCCCGCCGGAATTTACAAAATTGGTTATCGGCGGGCCGGTATCGCTTAGATGTCTCGTTTCGCCCGCGTTGTAAATTAGAATATTAAAATCATTAAGCGCCAACTCGAAATCCTGAGCATAGTAGAAAGGCCGCTCAATAAAGGATAATGAAGTATATTCCAATCCAAGAGAGTCAAGAAAATGCACGAATAAAGTATCGTTGTAAGTGTAATAGGCATTATCATCAACGTAAAGTATCTCGCCATGAGCCTCGATCACTTCCCAGACGCCGGTGGTTTCCGGGTAGTAAACCACGTCACTATATGATCCGGTAATATCGAAACTTCGGAGAAACATACGGTAGCATCCGGGTTCCAGATCCGTGAAAGTATAACTGAAGGTCAGGGAGTCAAGGGATATATCCCAATCGAGAGCGGCAAACCTGATAGTATCGTTAATCGTCGTGTCCGGATCCCAATGAAAAGATGTATCGGCCAAAGATATCTGGCATCCTGAGATCGTTTCATCTCCGTCAGGATCGCTGCTGGACCAGGTTATTGTCTGATGGCCAAACGTGATACTGTGCTCAGGCGAATAATCATTGACCAAGCCTACCGGCAACCGCATCGAGGGCGGTGAATTGATTATCGGGAATGTTATAAACGCTGGAGTAGGATCAGGCGCCGAATCGCTGTCCACTGATCTGACATAGAAAGTAAAAAATCGAAATGGCTCACGGATTTTAACATAGAAAGTATCGGTGACTAAATCGGTATAAGTCCAGGCGGAATCGGACGATGTATCATCCCAGGCCCACTCAAAACCGATAATTTCGCCGTCCGAATCATCGCCGTACCAGTGTAATATCAGCATACTGGCGGATGTATCAGGCCTGGCGGTGGTATCGGCCACCCCCAGGCTATCGCCAATCACCAAAAACAGGTGTGTTTCCGGAAGCTTGTTCGGAACAGGATCAGACGGCTTTTTTTCCGTACAAGCCAGTACACATAGGACAGCTATCATAGCTGCCGCTACAATTTTCTTCAATTTAAAATATTGCCTTCCGCAATAACTACTTCAGCAACAACATTTGTTTGGTGTCGCTGAAATCTCCCACCTTGAGACGGTAGAAATAAACACCGGTCGCTACCGGTCTACCGCCGGTATCTGTGCCCTCCCAGATTAAGGAATGCGAGCCGGCTTCGACATCGCTTTGATTGAATTCATATACTTTCTGACCCAAAAGGTCGTAAATCACAATATTAATATCGCCGCGTTCAGCCAGATAATACATAATAGAGGTCGTGGCGTTAAACGGATTTGGATAATTCTGATTTAAGCGGGTCGCCAGCGGCAAATTATCCAATTCATCAATCCCGACCTGGCAAAGAGTATCCCTGAAATCGGAATACTGTCTGGGCATAAGCTGATAGCCATCGTCCGGGGGAGTGTTATAGGAATACTGCCCTAAACAACCCACTATATTTACATGGGTATTAGGCGGAGTTGGCGGCTCGTTTTGCCCTGGAATATTTGTACTGGCATCTATACGAAGCATTAAATCACCGCTACCATCAGTAATTGTCATTGTTGCCGGACTTCCCAGCCCTGGCCACGGATCTGGCTCGGGCGTGATTGTCAAGCATTTAATTCTGATCAGCCTGCCCTCGTACTGTTCCCCATCCTCTTCGCCTAATTGATCGCAAGTTAAAACAAGGGTATCTACATGATGACCGCTGCCGAAATTTTGAATTCTATCAACATCGTATACCATCAACTGCGTCTTGCCATAATACTGATCGATAACGCCGGAAGCTCTAACTGAATCTCCGATATTTACATTCACCATCGTGCCGTACATGAAAACATCAATGCCGGCGGCGCCGTCCTGTATGAAGAAATCAGTTCGATTGGTGGCGAAATTATAGCTGCAGGCGATGCCGGTTAAGGTCACTGCTGAGTCGGTCAAATCGGGCCTGAAATCACCGTTATTGTCAACCTTAGCCTGAGTAATTGTCATCACGGTCGGCGAGAGGACTCTATAAGTGTAGAAATCCCACGGGGCTTCTAAAGGATTAGTACTGATGTTGCCCTCGTTGTCTTCGGCTTCGATATAATAATCGGTTCTGGTCCCTGTCGGCATCGCGGGTAGAGTAAAGGAATAATTATTGTTTTCACCCTCCGTCATTTGGATAGATGCCCAGCTGCCCAGGTTGAATCGGTAGAATAATCTGACATTATCAACCTCGACATCATCGAACACATTGGCCGATATCGTGACCGGGTCGTCACTAAATGGAAATTCCGGCGAATGAGTAACATTGCCGATAACCGGCGCTCCCGATTGGAATTGAATATCTCTCATATAGCGAGGTTGAACGTTGTAATTATCGAAACGATGATAAATGACACCGTTCACGTAGGCAAACTGTGTACCAACTGAAGGCAAGTAGGAGATAGAGTCAGAAGCGTCGCGGACCGAAAACTCATGACCGGTCGTATCATGACATACCCAGGTGGCGGTGCTGGAGTAGGGAATGACGGAGTCGACAGTTACTTCATATATCCTGACATACACTCCTTCGTATTGCTCGCCCAATGAATCTGCTATGCCTGGTCCACCGTTAGTATCGATAACCGCAGCCGTTATGACAACCGGTTCCGGTTCCGGGTTGCCAAACGAATGGAAAGTGAAACTTCCCGGAACAATAAACAGCTCGGTCATATTAGAGGTGTAGGGTGGATCATAAGGATATTCATACTCGCTGACGAGGGCATCCACCGAAATTGAATCGCCCGGAATCAAATCAGGCAAAGCATTATCCGGGTTATAAGCCATGACACCTGAAAATGGCCCGCCTTCCGGCATTTCCATGTAGAACGACACGCCGGTGCCGGCATAATACAAGCCCGTACCCGCCGTGACAACACCGCCCACATGAACCGTGTCACCCTCATAATGAGAACTGTCTTCGCCAATCGGGACTTCCTGTATCTGCCTGATTGATACTGTTGGGTACTGGGCGAAAACCATTGCCGCTGTTAGCAGCACCAAAAGTGATGCAAAAACTATAGTTTTCTTCATGATTCTCTTCCTTTCATTTAATAACTACGAATTTGCCTTTTTGAACTTCCCCTGTTACATCGTCTTTTACTGTATATAAATACATTCCCGTGGCCAACGCCTGGTCGGCTTCGGAAACTACATCCCAGCCATGCAATCCGCCGGAAAATACGGTATTACTCCCGGCATAACTCTCATACCAGGCAATATCCGAACCGTCATATGTGGCGGCATCATGATATATTTTATCAACAATCTCACCGGCCATCGTATAAATCGCGATAGTACACTTGCCGGGGAGATTGTAAAAGTGAATCATTCTTTCACGTTCTTTGGGGCCATCATTGCCTCGACCATCCCAGGCTGAATAGGCCCGGTAAGGATTGGGGAATACGCCAACTTTGGCTGCCGGTTCAACGCGTGGACCGGGGAAAACCCGCTGGTAGCTAAGAAGCGGGCTGGATTCGAGGCTTTCGAGGTTATTATTCGGATCACCGGTATCGAAAGAAGTTACCGAAAATAAATATTGCCAGCCGTTAAGCAAATCGGTATTGGTCAATTTAAAATACATGGTATCGCCGTCGATTACTTCCGGCTCGGGCAGTCTTATATATTCTAGGCCGGTATTGAAACCGATGGAATCGACTCTATCAAACTGGCCGATAAGTTGGAATAAATCCCGCAAGCCTTGATTTTGATTATCCTGCGTAACTCGGGCTCGATATACTTTATAACCCTCGAAATCCTCTCGGCCAAGCACCGGATCGATATAGCTCTCCGGCGAATTGTCCCAGTAAATCTCAACCGTATTATCCGAGGCCACCAGTTTCATCATCGGCGGCGGCGGCGCTGAGGGCAAAATATAGCGATCGATAATGCCGTTTGGCGGTTCGCCATTGGGACCTTCCAAATCTTCGCCATGATCCAAAATACCATTGCTGTTTTTATCTTCGCCGTCATAGGCTATTTTAGCCCAGCTGGCATTATTGATTAAATTGGTTTTGGCCAGTTCCGTGTCGTCGCTCATTGGATCAGGGCCATATTTCCTGCCGCAGACCAGGGCAAACACTATTTGCATGGACGAATCGGGTTCTAAAGTGGGAAATGGCCCGGTGGAAATCAGCATTGTCCAATTACTGGCAGCGTAAGCCGAGGGCGGCCAATTAGGAACATCATTGAGCCCCGTAGACAGCCTGATATAGCGTTGATTGTCGCTTTGGGGCGACGAGAATATCGGGTCCTGCTGATTGCCCCATTTCCAGATATTATAGTTAAAAGCTGAGGAATCAGTAAACAAAACCCGGTCGCCAAATTCATTCTCAAAAAACGCCGGGGTGCTGCCCAAGATACGGCAGCAGACATAGCTTTCGGCAAATCCATCATCACCGTCACGATCGAACTTGTATCCCAGGGCCATGGTGTCGATCATATTACAGGCATCATCGTACCAATTCCAGCTTCGGTCCGGGCCGCTATAGGGCGTGAGATCTGTATTTCCGATACTCGGCTCGTACCAGAACCCTAACCAGATATTATCAATCGGTTGGGGGCTTTTATTGGTTATATCGAAACTGAATATCACGAACGCGTCGGCGAAAGGCAAACTCCAGGCATACGTTTCCTGATGAACATCGATGCCGAATGGGTCATGTTCGGGAATTTCTATATGATCGCCATTTTCGTCGATAACATATGAGGCCGAATCGCTGAAATCGCATATAAAATCCTGATGGCTGATCGCGTCGGGATGAAAAAACCTTGAATTTGTCAAACTTGATCTTTCGACGATTTGATAAATTACGCTGCCGGTGTCCTGGGTCGTAAATTCAAAACCTTCGGATGCCCCGGCATCCGGGTAGGCATCGATTGCCCCCGTCGTGACTTTGCGCTGACCATTCTGTTCGCCGCCAAACCACAGCCCGCCCATCCACATATGTTCGATATGCGAACCAATCGGATATTCGCACGAAGGCTGCCCATCAATTTCAAAGGCGGTCCCATAAACGCCATAGTTAGTTATGGTTACGCTTATGTCGCCGATATCGGTAAAATGGGAGATATCATCGATGGCAGTCGATGAGTAAAGTAATATAGTCGAAATTAGAACAATTACTGTTATTAAATAGAATGATACGCGATCTTTGGCGCGTTTAGTTTGCGTGACGCAATAATCGCCGCGTTTCCCGAAACGCCAAACATTAATTCTTTGTTTTAATGTCAAGCAATTTCTCCCATTTCAGAGACTATTTTAATTTTACAATCACAATATAATCAATTTTCCTTTATATGAAAGAATTATTTTACTATTTTTTGTTTTTTTTACACTTTTCACGGCTAACATCATTTTTATCCCGGACATATTTTTTGTTTTTCTTCTGGATAAAAAGGCCGTCCCGCGATAAGCGGAACGGCCCTTGTCAAGTGTTTCTCCAGTTTTCGGATAGCTAACCGGGTTAGCTACGCGCTGAATCCAATAAGTCTAATTGCTATTTCCCGCCAAGATCGGGGGTATCAATAACTCTTTCTCCTGTCACCGTTACAGGCGGGCACGGAACTTCGCAATTGGGCCAACCGGCCGGAGCTGTTGGCGGAAGATCACCAGGTGTCGGCCAACAAGGTACATAGCTAGAGCAAGACGCGGGCGTAGTAAGACCCCTGAAGACGTTAACCAGTTTGGTAACATCGGCGCCGACCAAGGTACAACTGCCATTAACATCGGCAGATGCAAAGAAGCATGGCCCGGGGTCCGGTGTCGCGGCAATCGGGTTATACATCTTGCACGGTACGCTGCTCGGCAAACCTCTGAAGTAGTTAACCAGGTAGGTTACATCGCCGCTGAGATAGGCAGGCGGCCAAGTGTAGACGGACATGTTGACGTCGCCGGGCAGGTATTCATAGCAAAGAGTGGGACAATCAAAGTCAGGGTCAGTGCAGTATGCGCCTATAAACCACTCGCCGGTTAAGGCCGCGCATTCAGCCGCGGTATTGGTGGCAGTACAGACGCCTTCAACACAACACGCGCCG
>Ga0299912_10005589_pt1 | contig 10335 bp, 12 predicted proteins | sample RVTome_2_FD_207667 | JGI IMG/M metagenome (GOLD analysis project Ga0299912, IMG submission 207667) | Soil microbial communities from uranium-contaminated site in the Upper Colorado River Basin, Wyoming, United States - RVT95D214 (version 2) ... | reverse complement strand
TCAAGAGAGCTGGCAAAGACGAGGCAGTAGAGTTATCACTTGACGAAAAAACAGGGCGCTTGCAAATCCAAATAACAGGAAAATACAGCCGAAACTTCACAATGCCTACGCTGGAAGCATCAGAAGAAGAAGTGCCCACGCCAAAGATAACCTTCAACGTAAAAGCCAAAACCACAACGCAAGGGCTGAGTCAAGCAATAGAAGACGCGCAGCTTGTAAGCGACCATGTGCGGGTAGAGGCAGACGCGGAGAAACTGGTTCTAAACGCTTCAGGCGACTTGATGGGTGCAACGATAACGCTTCAAAAAGGAAGCGACGCGCTGCTGGATTTGGAAGCAAAAGAAAATTCGAAGGCCACCTTCAGCTTGAGCTACTTGTCAGAAATAATAAAAGCAGCATCAGCCACATCTGACATCGCCACTCTTGAATTTTCCTCAGACATGCCTATACGCATCGACTTTCAGCAAACAAAAGAAGGAAAACTGACTTTCTTCCTCGCGCCAAGAATCGAAACCGAATAACGTGAAAAACGAATATGCAACTGGAAACGGTGGAATTCACCAAAAACGATTTGGCAAAATACCCCTTTCTAAAAAAAACCGCAGAGCACGTGAAAAAACTAGGCTTGAAAATCGAAGAATTGACAAATCCTGAGATGGGGCAAATTCTCAACCGTGCTGAAGAAAGAGTTGAAAAAGCAATTTTATTTGTTTCCGTCGGCGAAAAGCGCGAGAACGATGTGGAAATCCCGTCTTTTCCTGTTGCAATAATGTTAGCGATAGCTACAAAGAACTCCTTCATCAAGAAACGGTACGCTCTAGCCGAGGCAAAACACGCTTTCAGCAATATGCAATTTGAAAACCGTGAAAAAATTTTGGCAATAGCAACAGACTTCGATTGGAATCTTGCGCCTAACCGAGGCACTGAGATTCCTCTTGAATTCGCGCTCGACTTCACCGACTACCTAAAGAATATCGCGCATTTACGGGACGAAAAGTGGAAGCTTGTCAACCGTCTTTTGGCAAATGGGACAGTTTACCTGAATCAGCATGATGTTGCGAGACTACTGCAAGAAGAGGTTCAAAGGCGCATTGAAAAAAGACTAGAAGCCAAGGAACTTCCAAACTTTCCAGAGAAAATAACAAAGATGGCAGAACGGTTAACGGAATTAGCCAGGGAAAAGATTGGTGTGGAAGAGATGGAGGGCTTTCCTAAAGTTGTGGCGCAATCAGCTTTTCCACCGTGTATTGCAGCCCTTTACGAGGCTGCTTCGAAGGGGCGCCATCTTTCGCATGTGGGTCGCTTCACGTTGACTTCTTTTCTTGTAAACATTGGGATGCCTCCTGAAAAAGTGAATGAGCTGTTCAAGAGTTTTTCAGATTATAACGAACGGCTGACTCGCTATCAGGTTGAGCACATTGCGGGGGAAAGAGGCTCTAGAACGCGGTATACTCCGCCTCAATGCGCGACTTTGCAGACTCATGGTGTTTGCACAAACAGTGATGATTTATGCCGCAGGGTTCGCCATCCCCTAAAGTATTATAAGTTAAAACAGAGGCGCTGAACCAACAAAATCTGTCAAAAGCGCATTTGCGGTCGCCATATTTGGTAAAAAACTTATTAACCAACAAGAACTGCTTATGAGTGAAGGAACATTAATGTCTTGTCAGTTAACTGGCGACTTAGGTGTCAATTCAGAAGTCGGCGTGATTCTTCCCACGTACCGCGAAGCGGAAAACATAGGAAAACTGATTGTTGAAATTGAAAATCTTCCCCTAAGCACTTCCATACTGGTTATAGATGACTCTAGTCCTGACAAAACTGCAGAAATCGTAAAAAATCTGCAGAAAAAATACGGTAACATTCTCCTCTGCGTCAGACCCGAAAAAAGTGGGTTAGGAACCGCGATAACAGACGGCTTCAAAATCTTTCTGTCTTTGAAAACCTCACCGCGTTTCATCGTGACGATGGATGCTGATTACTCACATAACCCGAAAGCCATACCGCAGTTACTATCAAACATGCAATGTGGATGCGGCATTATCATAGGGAGCCGATACTGCAGAGGCGGCAAAACAGTCGGCTGGCCATTTACCAGAAAAATAATTAGCCGCGCTGCAAACACCGTCGCCAAATCTGTAGTTGGCTTCAAGCTCAATGATTGCACTAATGGCTTCCGTTGTTATTCCACAAGCTTCCTGAAAGAAGCTATTGGCAGTTTGCACTGCCAAACCTACGAGATTCAGATTGAAACTGTGAAGCAGGCGCTTTCAAGAGGGTTCGGCATAAAAGAGGTTCCTATATTGTTTGTTAACAGGAAACGTGGGAAGTCGAAACTTACGTTGACAGAGGTTCAGAGTTACATTTCCTACATTCTCAAGACAATGGCGTATGGACGGAAAAGGTGAGTCTTTAAAGAGTTAGCCCTGTGATTTTATGCAGGGAACGGGGTATTTTTGTGAATGACTGCAGAGCTTAATGGTTAAATTTGCGGAAGTAAATCACTTATTTGTATGGCAGGCGGAGGAGGTGGCGGCGTTTTCCCAAGAGTTCGTTTACGCGAAATTTTCCGAGTTTTACAATGGGTCCTCCGCTGAGATTCCTCTTCCCGCTTCTGTTGGTCAGAGAGAGTTTGCTTTTCTACTCTTTAAAGAGCGGATTATGGTGAGGCATAGAGGTTTTGCGGGCATCAGTGGTCTTAGATTGTTTCTCAGCGAAACTGTTCCTTCAGACGTTTATCATTCTTGCGCTTACTATGAAAATCCAGAAGCTGAGATGGATAAGAAAGGTTGGCTTGGCGCTGACTTGGTTTTTGATATAGATGCTGACCACATTCCTACGTCTTGTAACAAAATTCATGATGAATGGACCTGCGGCAAATGTGGTTTCAGCGGGAAAGGCATCACGCCTGAATCTTGTCCAATTTGTGGGGGTCAAAAGTTTGACACTAAAACTTGGCCCTGTGACCTTTGCTTAGACTCGGCTAAGGAGGAAACTGTGAAGCTCGTTGACATGTTGGAGAAGGATTTTGGGTTTTCCCGTAAAGAGCTACACGTGTTTTTTTCGGGTCATCGCGGGTATCACGTTCACGTTGAGAACGATGCTGTTAAGACTTTGGATGCTATTGCGCGTAAGGAAATTGTTGACTACGTTTCCGGCATAGGCTTAGCCATGTTTGCTGAAAAGGCAAAGGGAAAATCGCGAAGGAGACGCGCTTCCAATGTTTTTGGCTTGCATGATTTCGGCTGGAACAAGCGCTTAAAGCTGGGAATGCAGAAATTCATTCTTAACGCCACGAAAGAAGACTTGCGGAGTGTCGGAGTCAGAAGCTACGTTGCTGTGCTGCAGAACAAAGAGGCGATTTTGAAGCGTTGCTTTGAGGAAGGTCGCTGGGGCAGCGTCAAGGGCGTAAGTGTTGAAACTTGGGCGCGAATAGCGGAGTACGTGAAGAATTTGGAGTCTGCGAAAATCGATACGGTTGTTACCACTGACATTCACCGTCTTATACGGATGGCTGGAACCTTGCATGGTAAGACGGGTTTGAGGAAGGTTGAGTTTCCTGTTGCGCGCTTAGCGGATTTCGATCCGTTCAAGGAAGCAGTAGCTTTTAAAGACGGTGCGGTGAAAGTGTTTGTCTCTGATGTGCCGGAGTTTAGGTTGGGTGGAAACGTGTTTGGTCCTTATAAGCGTCAGGCGGTTGAGTTGCCGACTGCTGCGGCTGTGCTGCTCATCTGCAAAGGCAGGGCTGAGGTGGTGAAGTAGAATGTACGCTGAATTGTGTGTTGCGTGGCAGCAGGAGATTGAGGGCGCTGAGCTTGGGAGTTTGCCGCTTGACTTTTATGTGAGAGTTGCGGATTACGTGAGGCGAATCAAAGAAGAGAGCAGGATGCTTGATAAGAAGTCGGTGAAGGCTGGGCTTCTTGAGCGCGAGTTACAGAATGTTAAGCGTATGCTGCGTGAGCTTGTTTGGGCGCGGTATAAAAAGCTGGTTAAAGTGGTTGGCGAGGGTCAGAAGATGCCTTCGAACTTGTTAACTGCTGAGGAGACGGAGATATGCGCGGGTTATGTTTCTTTTGCTGAGGCGTATCAGAAGTTTGCGCAGAACCTTCTGCTAGGTCAAGTTGTAAAGGCTACTGTGGCAAAAGTGCATAAGAGAGTTGCTTTACGTTTCGTCAAGGCTATTCCAGCAGTAATCGGCGCAGACATGAAGGCTTATGGGCCTTTTATGGTTGAGGATGTTGCGTCTTTGCCTGTTGAGAACGCGAAGATTTTGGTTAAGCAAGGTTTGGCTGCGGTGGTTGAGGTTCCATAGGCAGCGTTGCGCTGTTTTTGCTTTTTTTAAATTTGTGCCAGAGGCTTTGGCTTCCGAGAATTATCAGTGGATAAGCTATTATCCACGCGATTGAGTAAAGCGGTCCATAGTAGAAGTGGAATGGGGTTACGTCTTCCCCGTTCATTCCGATTGTGAAAATAGTTACTATTCTTAGGATGTTGATGAGGTAGGTAACTGCGGCGCCGACGGCGAAGTAGCCTATTTTTGTTTTCCATGATATGGGCATGCGCTTCAGAAACAGCAGTGCTACTACGGTGAAGATGAGGAGGCTTTCGATGCCTGCGCATGGCCATGCTACTCCGAATGTGGCGCTTCTGGCGGGGTTGTTTGGGTCCGTTGCCGTTAATAGCGGTAGGGTGCCTTGAATTGGGTCTGTTTGGGTTGTTAATGTTGTGTTGTAGCCCATTAGGTTGAGGACTGCGGCTGCGAGCGTGGTTGTTGTGGGAACAAGAAACTGGAACAGGGTGAACTGCCCGTAAGGGTAAATGTTGTCTATGGCGTATAATGCCCCAACAGCCACTAAGAAGAAGAGGGGCACGGAGAAGGTCTTTAAGCCTTTAACGCCGAAGGACAAGAAAACTATTACGCCGTAGAAGATGGCGTAGACTAGGTATTCGGTTGCAAGGGGCACAAGATTCCACCTGTGGACATTGCTTTGAAGAGCGAAATCCGCAATGCTAGTGTTTAGCCCAGCATAGTTGGAGATAATCATGTAGATTGTGGGAAGCAGCAGCGCTATGATAAGGGCTAAGGTTCTGACCGAAAAGAACCTGTTAATCTTGCTTGTTTGTAGTTTTTCCCAGTCAAGGATTAATTCTAAGGCTATTAGCCATACGAAAAACAGTTGGAAGGTTCTGCCTTTCCACATCAACTCAAATGACTCGCGCGCGCTAAATTCTAGGCGTGGATCTATTGGGTTTAACAAAGGGTCTATTGGGTTCAACACATATAGCAAAATCACAGGAACGAGAAAAGCCAGTAGTGGCAATAGCCTCAACAGCGTACTCCTGTGCTTTTTGAGGATGGACAGAATGGTTTGCATTCTACGCTACCAAACCCAAATTGAATAGGATATAACGGTGAGCCACAGTTTAAAAAAGGATGCGCATTCTACCAAGCAAGTCTTCCATGAGAATGCGCGACCAGCAACAACAGAGTTTAGCTATAGGAGTGGACAAAATTTTAATCCCAAAGCTAACATTTTATTTGTTGGAGCTCCAGAAAAAACTTGAAGGGGTCGGTGAAAACGAGCACGCACGTTGAAAAGTATCTGTTAAATCAGAAATCTCCACAGAGGGAGATTGTTCAACGACTAAGAAGCCTAATTCTGAAGACTTTTCCAGATATCAAGGAAGAGTTTAAGATGGGTGTGCCTTGGTATGAAGGGAAATTTTATGTTGTAGCGCTTAGAGACCATGTTAACTTGGGTTTTTCAGTGAAGGGGCTGTCAGAACAGGAAAAGGCGCTGTTTGAGGGCAAGGGAGAGATGATGCGGCATGTTAAATTTTATTCTTTAGAAGACGCGAATGAGGCGAGAGTGACGAAGTTGTTGCGGCTTGTGGCCGAAAAGAGTGTAGGCTGTTGAACAAGGATTTCGACGTTTCTATATACGTTGAGTTGCATTAAAATTTAATCCAACCAACCAACCAAAAAACTACGGTTGAGGAGCAGCTGGAAAAAGAGACAGCTATGCAAGCGTATACAGGATTCAGAACATACAATAGCAGAAATCAGATCATTATAGGGTATAGTATAGTATACACCTGTGCAGCTCACATTTCGTCACAAGTGATTTAAGCTAAGAACAAGAAAACACACATCTACAAAGGGAGTCTGAAGATGAAGGGCATAATTGTTTATGACACCTCCTACGGAAACACTAAGAAAATCGCAGAAACCATCGCAGAGACGCTGAAAGAGTCTGGAATAGAAGTTGATCTCTTCGACGTAAAAGACGTAAAGAAGTTAAGCGCAAAGGACTACAATTTTCTGGTTCTCGGTTCTCCGACCAAATTTGGCACAATGAGCCTTGCAATCAGATTCTTTTTGGGTAAGGTGAAGAGTGAAGAATGGATGAACAAGCCTTTCGCAGCCTTCGACACTGAAAATCCTGAAAACATTGAGCGCGCTCACATTGAGAATAAAGAATGGAGCGCAGCCGAAAAGATTGCTGAAAGGCTTAGAGATAAGAAGATGAACCAACTGTTGCCAGTTCTGAAAGTCCTCGTGTTGGGGCAAAAGGGACCTCTTAAAGAAGGCGAAATCGAGCGGACAAAAGACTATGCAAGGGAACTCGCAATTAAATTGAAGAGAGGAAAGGATTAAATTTTAATCCAATCACCAAGAGTTAAGCCTTTCACAGTATAAAACTTTCTCCAACCAATATACTGAACCAAAGGCACTTGTTTTGCTCCACGTTGTGGAGTGGTTTTTATCCTTAAGGTGTGAGTCAACACAATCTGGTAAGCCAATCGAAAGTTTCTTCCACAAATTTTTAGTATATCATAAACCTATTGCTAAAATGTAGAATTTTGACTTAACGGTGGGTTGATATGCCAACTGTGGTAAATTTTCAAGAAAAAGCAGCAAAGTATTTTCAAGAAAGACCTGGCAATTTTCCAGAAGGACGACCCTACAACTGTTGCGAAAGTGTGCTTCTAGCCTTGAGTGAATATCTAGATGTCAAATCTGACTTGATTCCGCAAGTTGCTACAGGTGTCGGTGCAGGGTTTTCTCTAAATGGTCTTACATGCGGGGCAATATCGGGGGCAGCGATGGCAATAGGCATCAAATGTGGTAGAAAGAACAATGAAGAAAATCCTCAAGCAACATGGTCAAGAGTGAACAAGTTTATAGAAGCCTATAAGGAAAGATGGGGGGCTGTCACCTGTAGAGAACTAACATGCTTAGACGTTAAGACCACTGAGGGCATGAAAGAGTATCTGAAGAATGTCCACGATTACGCATGCACTGAGCGAGTAAAATTTGCAGTCAAGAAAGCCATAGAGCTTCTCGAATAACACCCAACTTCTCGTTCAAACAAAGAAAACCATGCTTGCCCAAGGATAAATGAAAAAAAAGTTGTTGGCTGGATTAAATTTTAATCCTTCTCCTAACGGTTTTTTGTTAGTCAAACTCAAGAAGTAGTTGAACAGAACCAACAGTTTTGTACTACTACTTCTAAATAGAAAAAACCTATTTAACAAGCTGATTGTGATTTCGTTTTTCATTTAGGAGTTATTATTTTGGGCAAATTAAAAGAAATAATAACTATCAGTGCAGGCTATCGTGTTTTGACCGAACAATGATTTTTCAGCTCTTCTTCTTTCTGAAAATATCTTTTATGCATCAGCCCTCGCCGCAACAGCTGAACAATATTCACCAGAACCAGAGAATACAAATCTTCGCCTCATCCAATAGTTTTTTGGGTTGGGGGATTAAAGTTTAGTTCAAATATGAAGAAGATGCTCCTTGTTACTAGCCGAACGCAAAGCGGAGTGAAAAAAGACTTGCAGTTCAGGGCTCTTCAACTTAAGCGGGAAGGCGATGATGGCGCCAGAGCTGAAGCCCTACCGCTCCAACCACCATTTCTACACACAAGTTCAACCTATTTATAAGGGGGCTATAGTCTTTTTTTACGCGCTAGAGAACACGTTTCTGATGGAACAGCGGAAAAAGTATAAGAATGCGTGCGTTTTCTCTATTGCAAAGCCAGACGTGAACTACATGAACGTTCCCAAAGAAGTACGGACATACTGTCCAAAATGCAAAACTCATCAAGCTCACACCATAAGCCTATACAAGCCTGGGAAGCGCAGAGCTTTAGCCAAAGGCGAACGCCACCACGAGCGTGAAAAGAAAGGTTACGGCGGACAAAAATATCCTCTTCAACATGAATTCGCTAAAACTACTAAAAAACAAACGTTGCGCGTTAAATGCAAAGTTTGCGGTTACATGCGTCACAAAGATGGCATACGCCTGCGAAAACTAGTCATAGGTTAAACGGAGGCGAAAAAAATAATGACTGAGTGGAACAATCTGATTCCTAAGCCAACTAGTACTTTCATACGTGTCGTATGCCCCAAATGTGGTAATGAGCAGTTGCTTTACAGCCATGCTACAAACATCGTTAAATGTAACGTGTGCAGTGAAACTCTTGCGCAACCAACGGGTGGAAAAGCAAAAATAAAGGGCGAAAAAACGGCAACCTTTGAATAGGGAGAATGGCAAAATGGCTGAGCACAAGCCAGAATGGCCCGAAGCTGGAGATTTGGTAATTGCTACTATAGAAACTGTTACTGATTATGGTGCTTACGCTAAACTTGACGAGTATGGCAAGCGTGGTTTGTTGCATGTTTCTGAGATTTCTAGTTCTTGGATTAGGAATATTCGTGACTTCGTGCGTGAAAACCAGAAGCTTGTTTTGAAGGTTTTGCGGGTGGATTGGGATAAGGGTCATATTGATTTGTCTTTGAGGCGTGTTACTAAGCGGGAAAAGATTGAGAAGATTAAGTCTTGGAAGAAGGATAGGAAAGCTGAAGCTTTGCTTCACGGGGTTGCGGAGAAGCTTGGGTTGGCTTACGAGGAAGTTTACGAGCAAGCTGGGAAGGTTATGGAGGAAAATTTTGGTTTGTATGAGGGTTTTGAGAAGGCTGCGATTGAGGGTTTTGAGGTTTTAGCGAAGGTTGGTGTGCCTGAGAATCTTGCGAAGGCTTTTGCTGAAGTGGCGGCAGAGCGGATTCACGTGAAGCTGGTGAAGGTTAAGGGCACGATTGAAGTTCGCTGTATGAAGCCTAATGGGGTTAAGATTATTCAGGATTCGTTTCTTGACGCTGCGAAGGCGGAGAAGGTGAAGGATGCTGAGGTGCGGTTTTATGTTGTTGCTGCGCCCAAATACAGCGTTGAAGTGTTGGCGGAGAATTATAAGCGTGCGGAGGAGGTTTTGCAGAAGGTTTCTCAACGCGTTGTGGATACTGTTGTTGAGTCTGGTGGGCAGGGTAGTTTTCGAAGGGAGAAGTAATGGTTTGGCTTTTGAGGAAATGCGTGGAATGCGAAAAATACACGTTGCACACGGATGGTTGCCCTTACTGTGGCGGCAGCGTGCATATTCCGCATCCTGCGAAGTTTTCTCCTGATGATAAGTATCTTAAGTATAGGATGGCTATGAAAAGGGGCAGTTGGATGGCGTGAAAGCTACTTACATTAAAGAGCGTGTGCCAGTTGAGCTTAGGGAGCCTGTTCTTATTGCTGGGCTTCCGGGTTTGGGGCTTGTGGGTAAAATTGCGGTTCGTTATTTGATTAGGCAGTTGAAGGCTCAGCGGTTTGCTCATTTGTATTCTCCGCATTTTCCGTATTTTGTGCTTGTGAACAAGAAGGGCAGTGTTCGCTTGTTAAGAGGCGTGTTTTATTTTTGGAAGAATCCTGTTGGGTTGAATGATTTTATTTTTTTTACGGGTGATAGTCAATCGCAGACTATTGAGGGGCAGTATGAGATTGCGGATTGCATGCTTGACTTTGCTAAGCGGCATAATGTGCGGGCGATTGTGACTATTGGTGGTTACCGTGTGGAGACGAAGGATAAGCCGAAAGTGTACGTGGCTGCTACTGGGCAAGGCGTGTTGGATAAGGCGTTGGGTGCAGGCGCTGTTATAAGCGATTCTGGTAGTCCGATTGTGGGAACTGCGGGTTTGATTCTTGGTTTGGCGCGGTTTAAGCGGATTGATGCGCTTTGTTTGTTGGGTGAAACTCGGGGTTATTTGCCTGATCCTTTGGCTGCGCGGAGTGTTTTGGAAGTGTTGAAGGCGACGTTTGGTTTTGATGTGGATTTGGCTGGGTTGGATGAGGATATTGCTAGGGCGGAGAAGATGGTGGCGCGGTTGCAGAGGATTGAGGAGCAGAGGGTTTTGCAGGCTGAGGAAACGCGGAAGCAGGATGATAAGAAAACCACGTACATATCATAGTGCTCTGCACAGTCTATAGCCCCCTTTTAAATAGTTTCTGAA
>Ga0299912_10005588_pt1 | contig 10336 bp, 8 predicted proteins | sample RVTome_2_FD_207667 | JGI IMG/M metagenome (GOLD analysis project Ga0299912, IMG submission 207667) | Soil microbial communities from uranium-contaminated site in the Upper Colorado River Basin, Wyoming, United States - RVT95D214 (version 2) ... | reverse complement strand
ATTTATCGGCCATGCGCCAGATAATATCTATCAGATCCAGTTTCCTGTATACAAGAAGAAGAACATCGGCATTAAATTCTTCAAATGTATATTCCACTTTATCACCATTGTCATCAAACATGTATACCGTAACAATACCACTATAACTTTTTAACTTGTACTCCGGATTAAAACGGATACTGCCTTTCCCAATATTGCCAAAAATATTGTCTGTATAAACCAGTAAAAAAAAGGCAATAAAAAATAGAGTGCTAAGAAATCTAACACCCTTTTGGGGCCATAAATGAATCATAAACGTTTGGTTTTAGGGTTAAACCTTGAAAATTACGAACTTGTTTTGATGTTTGCAAACGAATAACGCAGAACACATCAATTTTGTTTTGCACCGAATAGGAATGTTCGCAGTTAATTACCAATTTCCTGACCGTAACGGTCGTGCTATTTCAACTCCATCTGATATTAAGTTGAGTCACCGCGTCACCCTTTGTAATCGATTTTGGATATTCAATGGTAATATTTTTTGCACCCGAAATTTCCAGCGCTTTTTCAATCCATCCTCCAATGCGATATTCGATCACGATATCACTTACTGTCATATTCGAAATTTCGAGCAAAACACTTGTGTCGGTCTTATCCAGTACCTCCATTTTACAAGGTTGATAATAAGTAGCAAATATCCTTGAAGCTCTTTGAATGATATATCCGGGCGATGATGCTTTAACAAAAATCTTGTAGATACCTGTAAGAGCCTTCTGAGCGCTGAATTTCCCTGCCTCCCAGGCTCCTTTTTTATAATCACCATGAAAAAAGATGTCGATGGCTTTCCGTGTCGGTTCGACACCTGCTGTCTGTATCGGATACCATTTCGACGAATCGATAACTCCTTCATAAATTTCCCGCGACTCATCAGTCAGTTTATTTAACCACTCGTTATACCGTTCAGTCTGATTGCTTTTTATATAATCGCGTATAGCAATAACAGCAGTTCCTTTAATTTCCATTGTTTAATTTTAATAGTATTAGTAAGTAATATTGAGCTTTGAAAATCCAAATATATCATTATTAAAATTTCCATCGAATCAAATCTGGGTTATTGACAAACCACCAAAATTACCCGAACTCATAAGCAATAGGACCGAATTTATCTTGTTTATCTGTTTCAAATAAGTTTCCAGATACTCTTTTTTACTCATTACGTTCACTTTCGGATTTCTGAAACACTTCTTTATAAAAGCAGTCGGGATCATTTCAAGGTTCTTGTTTATAAGTACATTTTCATCATAAAATACAATTGCTTCATCTGCATCGTCCATTGTCCCTTTATAATTTGGAATAAAAGCTTTATTCAAACTACTGAACGTATGCAATTCAAGTATAGCATAAAGTTTGCGATCCGGAAATCGTTCCCTGACTGCCTGAAGTGTTGCCTTAACTTTTGAGGGGGAATGTGCAAAATCAAGAAAACATGTATAAGAATCCCTTTGTTCCAATATCTGGAGACGTTTTGCCGTGCCGGGAAACGCAGCTAATGCTTTGTAAAACTGTTCATCGGATAATCCCAAAATAGTGCATATTATTTTTGCACCATTGATATTCTGCATATTGTGTCTCCCGAATATTTGTACCGGAATCTCTTTTTCTTCCGAAGTTACTAGTGAGATCCGCTCTCTGTCATAAATAAACCCATGCTCTGTATATGGGTGAAACTGCACATCGCGATGAGCAAATCGAGTCAATTTCTTTACATTCTCGTCACCTTCAAAGAATACGATATGACCGTTTGAAGAAACATTTTCTATTAGCTTTCTGAACTGTTGAATATAGTTATTAAACGTTGGGAATACGTTAAAATGATCCCATGCTATTCCGCTGATCAGTGCAATATGAGGTTTATAATGAAGGAATTTTGGCCTGCGATCGAGGGGGGAAGAAAGATATTCGTCTCCCTCAAAAACAGCAATCTCAGATTCATCGTTAAGTGCTACCATTGTATCAAAACCTTCAATTTTTGATCCGACCATAAAATCAATTGTGATGTTGTTACAGTGCAATACATGAATTAAAATTGCCGTAATGGTCGTTTTTCCATGACTCCCGGCAATTACAACCCGGGTTTTATTTTTTGTCTGTTCATACAGATATTCAGGATAGGAATAAATTTTTAATCCCAGTTCTCTTGCTCTTATGAGTTCAGGATTATCTGGTTTTGCATGCATGCCCAGAATGATGGCGTCAATTTCTTTTGATAATTTAGATGGAAACCACCCATATTCCATTGGAAGCAATCCATACTTTTCCAACTGGCTTCGTGAGGGTTCAAAAATTTCATCATCGGAACCCGTTACCTGATATCCCTTTTTATTGAGCGCTATGGCAAGATTGTGCATGGCAGCACCCCCGATGGCTATAAAATGTATTCTGTACAATTATTGACCCGTTTTAAGTAACAAACAAAATTATAGATTCTTTGAATCACTGTGAGAAAAGTTTTAAATACGCTGTCTGTTCCCGATAAGCAGTTAATAACGATAATAATTGTAGGATTGACTATATCTTTATTATTTTGTATTTTTCATTAAACAGAATAAAGAATGTCGACAGAGATTATTGAACCTTTATCAGTTGATTGTGTAATATTCGGATTTGAAGATGCAGTACTGAAAGTTCTTCTCTATAAACGTTCCATCCATCCATGTTTCGGTATGTGGGCCTTACCGGGCGGATTCATTCGTTACGATGAAAACATCGACGAAGCTTCTGCTAGGATATTACAGGAACGTACCGGTGTAAAAGGGGTATTTATGGAACAATTGGGAGCTTTTGGCGAGGTTGATCGTTTCCCACTCCGCCGTGTGATAACAGTGGTGTATTATGCACTGGTAAAGCCCGGCCATTACGTTATAAACCCGGGACCGGATGCCAGCGATGCCCGTTGGTTCGAAGTAAAGTCTCTACCTGAAACTCCTTTCGATCATCCTAAAATAATTCAAAGTTCATTAGCCACACTTCGCAGGCAAATTAAATACAAACCCACAGGTTTCAACCTGTTGCCTGACAAATTTCCATTACTCGCATTGCAGGAACTCTATGAAGCTATTTATGGTATTTCTTTCGATAAACCCAATTTCAGGAGAAAAATCATGAAAATGAATCTTCTGATACCCCTGGAAGAAAAACAAACTGGAGTAGCCCATCGTTCGGCACGTTTGTATAAATTCGATAAACACCGATACGACAGTCTTACGGAAAAAGGATTCATTTTTGAGATTTAAAAAAATATGAAGTTGCTGAAGATTGAGACCGGAAATTTCAAGCTCGATGGAGGTGCTCTATTTGGTGTTGTTCCTAAAAGTCTTTGGAACAAGGTATACCCGGCTGATAAAAACAATATGTGCACTTTATCTATGCGTTGCCTGTTCATTGAAGCCGAGAAGCGCAACATATTGATCGATACCGGAATCGGGAGAAAACAAACCGATAAATTCTTTAATTACTATTTTTTAAATGGCACTCATTCTCTTGAAAACTCACTTCGTACAATAGGCGTAAAACAAGAAGACATAACCGACGTTATCCTAACTCACTTACATTTCGACCATTGTGGGGGAGCGGCAGGAAGAGATATAGCAGACAACGATATTCTTACATTCCCAAATGCTGTATATTGGGTAAGTCACCGACAATGGTTATGGGCAGAAAATCCCAACCAACGTGAAAAAGCATCATTTCTGAAGGAGAATTTCGAACCCATTGTAAAAAAGGGGAAACTCCAATTTATATACCATGAAGGACCTTTTATAAACGATATGGATATCCGTTTCTTTAACGGACACACCGATGGTATGATTGTTCCTTTCATCAGGTATAATAACCGTACACTGGTATTTATGGCCGACCTTATTCCCACCAGCGCTCACATTCCGGGATCATGGATATGCGGCTTTGATATCCAGCCACTTGTTTCGCTGGAAGAACGTAAAAAATTCCTGGAAGAAGCGGTTGATAACGAGTATATCTTATTTTTCGAACATGACCTTTATACTGAGTGTTGTTCGTTGAAAATCACTGAAAAAGGTATCAGGATGGATCAGAGCTTCACATTGAATGAGATACTTAGTAAATAAAAATCCCAAATTACGCATTTAAAGATGCGTAATCGATAATCCCGATAAATCGAGTTTGAAATAAGCACTAAATCGGTATTAACCCAATAAATCAGATAGTTCAGCTTATGCTTCGCCTCCACCGATTAATCTAGGATAATTGAAAATAATTCACGCCAGAAAGGTTCGAAAAAAATTAAAAAAAGTACACCCGATATAATACTATCAGGAATGACGATATATCTGATATTGCTATAGATTGATTTTCTGCAATAGAAAATAAAAAACAACCTCAGAAACAGCTGTAGCAAAAAAAATATAAAAATTCGCAGGCTAAAAGGATTATAGTTGTATGCATCAGCAAATTTTAATCTCAGTATCGAAGAAAATCCTCTGGATAAACCGATACTTATCGAACTGCTTCCGGTAAATAGCTCATGTGCCGAATGAATGGGATATCTGTTTGTTTCAGGCGAAAAAACTGCTGAATAGAGAATAATGAACAGTATAAACCCAGTGAAGATGATATTAATTGTACGATACGGATCTTTAAATAAAACATTCAGCTTATTGCTCATCCTTTTCTTCGACAACAGTGTCCTGTAGTTCATTAACAAATTCACGGAGTGCTTTTCCAGTGGCCTTTCCTAACCTGCGCGCCTTTTCTTCATCGGGTAAATCTTCAAATGCTTTTTCTATTTCATCTCCTGCATTTTCTAATTCTTTCTCCAACTGATCCAGATCATTTTCAAGGTCCTCAAGGTTAAGTTCCAAATCCTCATCAAATTCTTCTTTGAATCCCTCTTCGAAGGCATTCTCAAAGGAATTCCCGTACTCATTGGATTTTTGTTCGAGTTTTTCGAGTTTGTTCTTCCATCCGTCGAAAATATCAACGGATCGTGAGGCAGAGTGAGTAAGGCGGATCAGAGCAAAACTGGTCCCCAGGATCGAAATAATTAAAGCCGCTATAATGAGCCCGGTTGAAGCATCTGCTTGTTTTGCCTGTGAGTATCCGACAGCACTTAGTGTAATGCCGAGGATACCCAGAACCAAGGCCAAGATAAAAGTGCATCCCATTATCCCCAAGGGAATGGAGAAAATTCCGAGCACAAGTCCTGCAATTCCTAAACCCAGACCGGGTGATGGATTTTTTGATTCGTTCATAGCATAACTAAATTAATGTTCTTAAAAAATAGCGTATATAGATTCGTTGCGAAATGTAGCCATAAATCCTTTTTATAAGACGTATCAAATCGGTTTTTGTATACAGAAAACCAGTATTTTTTGTCATCAATAGCTGTTGTAGAGAACGTTTTCCCCGTACAAGTATGTCCCTGGCCCATCGAAGTATATACCTCCCCAATAGTTATCCCAAGGAACAGTTGAAGTTCCATCTCCATTTGTATCGCCAAGATAAGAGTCATCGAGAAATGATGTAAAAATATTCGTTGAATTGAAATTAAATTCTCCCGTTTCGGCAATATTGAGCCAACTATTTTTAGTAAACTTCAGAACAATGTTATCCGCCAGATTCAATACACCTGAAGCATCTATCCAAAGATCACCATCATCTATCACATAAGGTACCTCCGTTTCCTGCCAGGATACATTACTTTCAATATCATCGAAGTCATATACAAAAATCCCGTTCATAGTGTTTATCTCAGTTGGATCGTCGAGATTGTGGAACAAGTTGGAATTATCCGTGCTGATTTCTGAAGCTATGGAAAGCGGAATCTGGTTGGAATAAAACCAATTATTCCTGATCACCGTTTCAGGCTCTGCGTTGCTTGCATCAAGAGCCCCCCGATAATGGCCAAAGAAACCTCCCATATTGCAGGTAAAAATGCAGTTTGTAACTACTGCCCTAACACCATAAAGATCAAGAGTACTCCTGGCATCAAATCCGCCTCCATATTGAAAAATGCAGTGGTTAAAGATTGATCCGTCATCTTCTATTAAAATTTTCGCCCAGTTGCCCGGTTCTGGCCCAGTTAGAGTACCATCCGAATTGTTATCACCACCATTCAGATCGTCGTGTTCAGAGGTAAAAATGACGGGTTGAGGAGTTGTTCCATTGGCATGAATTGAACCTCCTGCACCTACGGACATATAGGCACCATTTTCCGTAAATTTTACGATTACCCCCTGCTGAATAGTCAGTGTATTGGTTACCCATAAATCGGAAGCATCAATTATATAAATATAGCCGGTTTCCCAGGTTGTAATTTGAGTGATATCTTCAGTAATGTGGATAACATTCCCATCAGTATTTTCTTCTTCGTCACATGAATTTATAAAGATGACATAGAAACAAAAGAACAAAGAATAAAATAGGGTTTTCATCAGGGTTTCTTTCTATTGTTACAGGTTTTATAACAAATCGGGAAGTATGATCTCATACTAAAATAAGAAAAAAAAAGGAAAATGAGCTTTATCACTTCCCTTTTTCATTCCCCTGATTATATCATCTGTAAGTAATTATCCGCACTTCGATGACCCACAATTTGTACATAACAAACATCCCTCCTGATATACCAGATTCTCTGAACCACATTCCTGACATTTTGCTCCCTTCTTAACCCTGGTCCCGTTGGGTATGTATCTCTTCAATGCCCTCTCAACACCATTTTTCCAGGTATTGATTGTATCACTGTCAAGTTTTAGCGAAGACACAAGCCGTACAATGTCGGGAATGGGCATCCCGTGCCGTAATACACTGGAGATTAACTTGGCATAATTCCAGAATTCTTTATCGAACATATGTGAAAGACCTCCCAGTGTATTTTTGTATCCATATTTATCGGTATATTGAAAATCGTACCGGGAAATTCCATTTTCATCACGATTTTTAATTATGGTCCCTTTCATTATTGATTTCGGTATAGGAAACATTTCCTCATCAGCCAGTCCGGTGAATATTTCATAAGGCCTGCCATTTTTTAAACCAACAAAGGCGATCCATTTTTCATCGTTGTTATTAAACCTGATTATTTCAGCGTCAAGCACTTTAGGCCTTTTATAGGATACTTCAATACCCAGTTCCGTTGAAGTACTTTCTTCGTTCTTTTCTTTGCTGATCAGCACTCCCGATCGGGATCCTTCGCGATATACAGTTACACCTTTACATCCACTCTCCCATGCTTTCACATAAAGCTTTCCGACAAGTTCTTCCGTTGCATCCTTTGGTAAATTGATGGTAACGCTGATCGAATGATCAACCCATTTCTGTACTTCGCCCTGCATTTTAACTTTGCTTAACCAGTCGACATCGTTTGATGTGGCTTTGTAATAAGGTGATTTTTCAAGTATGACGCTCATTTTTTCATCATCATACGTTTTCACTTTTTCAGGATCGTATCCATTAGTCTCAAGCCAGATAACAAATTTATGATGAAAGACATTATACTCTTCCCATGAATCTCCAACTTCATCAATAAAAGCAACCTGCGTACTTGAGTCATTTGGATTCACTTTGCGCCTGCGTTTATATACCGGTAGAAATATAGGTTCAATACCTGAGGTCGTCTGAGTCATCAAACTCGTTGTGCCTGTAGGGGCAATAGTTAACAAGGCAAGATTACGCCTGCCGTGTTTCACCATATCACGGTAGAAATCTTCATCTTCATTCCTGAGTCGCTGGATAAAAGGATTATTGCGTTCCAGGTGTGAATCGTAAATTGCGAAGGATCCACGTTCTTTTGCCAGATAAACTGAAGAACGATACGCTTCAAGAGCGAGTGTTTTATGTATCTCTACAGAAAAATCCGTGGCATCGTCACTTCCATAACGCAACCCGAGAGCAGCAAGCATGTCCCCTTCAGCGGTAATACCTATACCCGTACGCCGTCCTTCTTCAGCTTTGATCTTGATATTTTCCCATAGTTTTTTCTCGACCCGTTTGATTTCAGGATCCTCCGGATCAGTATTTATCTTGTTGAGAATTAAATCAATTTTTTCCAGTTCCAGATCAATAATGTCATCCATAAGCCGTTGTGCAACATGTACCTGTTTTCTAAACAGGGGGAAGTTAAATTTTGCACTCTCCGTAAACGGATTATCAACATAACTATACAGATTGACCGCAAGAAGACGGCATGAATCATACGGACACAGTGGAATTTCTCCGCAAGGATTTGTCGATATTGTCTTATATCCCTGATTTGTATAACAATCGGGAACAGACTCCGTAACTATTGTGTCCCAGAAAAGAATACCGGGTTCAGCTGATTTCCATGCATTATATACAATCTTTTCCCAAAGTTTACGGGCATCGATCTTCTTGGTAAATTTCGCATCCGGTGAATCAACAGGAAACCTTTGGATGTATTGAGTGTCGTCGATAACTGCTTTCATGAAATCATGATCTATACGAACTGAGACATTCGCACCTGTAATTTTCCCCGGAGTAAGTTTGGCGTCAATAAAAGCTTCCGCATCGGGATGTCGAATCGAGATACTCAGCATAAGGGCTCCACGGCGTCCATCCTGTGCAACTTCGCGTGTTGAATTCGAATATCGTTCCATGAAAGGTACGACACCAGTCGATGTAAGGGCACTGTTTAATACAGGACTCCCTTTAGGTCGGATATGCGAGAGATCATGACCTACTCCGCCCCGCCTTTTCATTAGCTGTACCTGTTCCTGATCAATTTTCATAATCGCTCCATAGGAATCGGATGGACCTTCATTTCCTATTACAAAACAATTGGATAAAGAAGCAATTTGAAAATCGTTCCCGATACCCGTCATAGGGCCTCCCTGAGGAACAATGTAGTTAAAATCTCTCAATACTTCGTAGATCTCATTCTCTGTCAGTGGATTCGGATATTTATTTTCAATTCGGGCGAGTTCTCTTGCCAAACGCCTGTGCAAATCATCCGGAGTATTTTCATACAGGTTCCCATAAGAATCTTTAAGTGCATATTTATTTAACCATACTGTTGCAGCCAGTTCGTCTCCCTTAAAATACTCAATTGAATTTTTTAGGGCTTCATCATATGTATAGGTTCGTTTTGTAGTCTTGTTTTCCACCTTGCTACTTTCTGTTGGTCGCTTCTCACTATCGACTGAGGACATTTCCTTCATCTTGGTATCTTTGGATTGCATCGGTAAAAGGTTTTAAGGTAATGTAAAAGTGAACTTTACAATTTGAGAGAACTAGCCTTCTTGATATTGCAATTTATTAACACTAATAGTCTTCTACAATCCAAGTTTAACTGTAATTTTTAACATTTCACCGAAGTTATTAACTTTTCTTTTAATGCTTTGAATGGCTGATATTTAGAGCAAATTGAGACCTATGTATTTAAAAAAATGTTTGGTCATTTCCAAATGATTTCATGTTTTTTTTATGCGCGAAATATTAACATTTTGTTTTATCAAAAAGTTGCTTATTATAAAAAAAATAATACGCAATTGTATATAAAGTATACTTACTCTATCGATAACAAGGTAAGAGTATCTTTTTATAAACTATGAATTGTTTGTTCGCTTTTCAAAGAACTGGCACAGTAAAATACAATTCGCTTTGTGATTGAAATTGTAACAGATGTTTATACTAAATTATAACTCCCGAAGCAGTAACTCTTACCCAGATCGTTTCATGTCTTGTTCAGTTACAGGATTCTGATACTACCAAAATGAAGTACCCATCCTATATGATGATACAAAGTTAATAATATCAGCCATTTACAGAGTTATTCTAATGAAATATTTCGTAATAATTTCATTTGTGATTCACAAAATATCTATCTTCGCCTACCAAAAATATCCTGCCCGGATGGCGGAACAGGTAGACGCGCTGGTCTCAAAAACCAGTGGGCATTTGCCCTTGCCGGTTCGATTCCGGCTCCGGGTACAATAACAGACCTAAACCCCTTGAAAACACAAGGGGTTTTTTATTTTGAGTACCCAAAATTGTACCCAAAACAGATTTTTAAGTTTTTCGAACAATCTTTCCATAAATAATCGTCAGTTTCCTGTTTATATTCGCTGCAATACAATTATGAAATTTATCTAACTGGCTAATAATTAGTCATTTAGTAAAAATATTCCTGTCATTTTTGTTAATATTACTTATAGTTATATTAACACACAGTTAATATTATAATACTTATTGTCAGGTAACCGGGTTAATAATTTGCGTGTAATTTTTTGTTTTTTGCCCTGGTAAGTTTATATTTAGTAGATGTGTTTTGATTAACGGGTAATCAAAACCTTTTTATAGGGAG
>Ga0299912_10005587_pt1 | contig 10337 bp, 11 predicted proteins | sample RVTome_2_FD_207667 | JGI IMG/M metagenome (GOLD analysis project Ga0299912, IMG submission 207667) | Soil microbial communities from uranium-contaminated site in the Upper Colorado River Basin, Wyoming, United States - RVT95D214 (version 2) ... | reverse complement strand
CTGAAATTAAGATGTAATAATCGTTGCCAGAAGGATCTTTTAAACTTATAATAATTTGAGCATCTATTAATAATTTAATTGCATTATCTAATTCTTTAAGACCCTTGTTCTTAAGCTTTTCAAAATCGCTTTTATTAAGAATTGAGTTTCTTAACATGTCAAATATAATATACACTCGAGGATTACTTAAAATATTGATTATTTTAAGATTATCTTCTTCAGAATGCTTATAAGTTTCAAAAATTAAATTAATTTTTTCTTTAAAAATAGCTTCTAAGTCCTTAGGCAATCCGAAATTGTTAAAATTATTTAAAATTTTAAAAGGAGGTATTCGAAGCATTATTAGGTCGTTAATTAAAAACAACAAAACTGAGCGTTCGTTTTTAATCGAATGCATTTGAATTAAGTCATTTTGAACAAATTCAAATAAAGTTAAATCGATGTCACCAAATCCATTGGGAAAAGTTTGTCTTAACCAAATTTCTAATTGCGATTTCGATAAAATTCCTTCTTCTCTAAGGCGATTTAAGATCCATCTTTTTATTTCGTTATTATAAAGATAAATTAATTGCTGTTCCTTATTGAATTGTGGATAATCTATAAGATATTGAAATAAATTTGGCACTAATTCTATATAATCTTCGTCTTCAAGGTTTTGAAGGAAAATCTGCGCAACATCTGCTAATGCACCCTCGTATTCATCGGGGTCTTCCCCCAAACCTAATAATATTGCAATGCAATAATTACTTTCGGGACCGGTGTAATAAGAAGCAATATGAGAAGTTCCAACCATTAAACTTATCATTCCTCGTTCTCCCGTGTATTCGTGCGTATGAAATAATTGTAATAATGTTCTATTCGATATATCAAGATCTTCAGGATATTTAGCTAATATTTCGTTTCCAGTAACTTCGTTCCATTTCATAAAAATTAATCCAACTGGCATAAATACGATCCCCTTTTAGTCTAAAAATTCTTCTTTTGAAAATTCCTTGTCTTTATTTTCTATAATAAAATTATATATTTTTACAATATATTCGTCCCTTGAAGAATACGGGAAAGTGTCAAGCATTAATTTTTCTCCATTTATTAGGTTTTTTAAAGAATTAACATTTTTTAGAAATTTAGATTTTTTTATTAATTTTTCTTTCTTTACCATAAACGGCACTTCCCAAACAACATCAGTTTTTGCAAGTAACAGATTCGATTAAATATTTCTTTGTTGAAATACGATTTTCTTTTTGTTATTTAAAATATTTAATCTATTTTTACTTAAAAATTTCTTGAATAAGCATTTGAGATAAAAAATAAAAAAAAAAAGATTTCAAATGTTTATAATTTACATTTAAAAATCAATTTCTTTACCTTCAAAAGCGTATTTAAATATTTTTTCGAAATCTCCCATTTGTATTGACCGTGGGCAAGCAGTAGATATTGGCGATTGGTAGCACAAATCCACTAACGTGTTTAAATTATTTTCAAAGTCGTTTTTAGAAATTTTTAAATCCTTTATTTTTGTTGGAAAGTCTAATTGTTTTTGGAGTTCTTTTATTTTATCGATTACGATATTTGCAGCTTTTTTAATATCTTCGTCCCAATTAGCCCATCCAAGGCGTTTTGATATTGTTCCTACTATATTTATAGATTTATCGCTCTGATCAGAATTATTAAAGCAATATTCTAACACATAAGGGAGAAAAACTCCAACGCACTTTCCGTGAGGTATGTGAAAAATTGCCCCTAAACTGTGGCCTAAAGAATGACCTAATTGTGCCATTGAATTACTAAACGCTAACCCTGCCATCGTTGCCGCCTGATGCATCAGATCTCGTGCTTCTATATTTTTGCCATCTTTATAGGCTAATGGTAAATATTTGAAAATAAGTTCTATTGCTTTTAATGTTAAAGCATCGCTAAATTCGTTCTTCCATTGTGATATGACATTTTCAAAACAATGCGATAAAGCATCAAAACCAGTGATCGCTGTCAATTGAGGAGGCATTCCAACCGGAAAGATGGGATCGACAATAGCCCAATTAGGTACTAAGGATGGATGTGCTAGTTCCATTTTTCTCCAAATATCTTTTTCTTCTTTCTTAGAAATTACGGCTCCAATGCTTGATTCCGAACCCGTACCGGAAGTCGTTGGAATTGCGATGAAATTTGCCTTCTTTCCTAAATTAAACAATGCTTTATTAAACGGGTGAATATCGGCATCCATACTAAATTCAGGAAATTCGTATAAGACCCATATTGTTTTTGCTGTATCCATAACTGAACCGCCTCCCAAAGCAATTATTGTATCTGGTTTATAGGAAAGGCAAATCTTTTTTCCTTTTAAAACGTCGTCGTAGCGAGGATCGGGAACTACATCTAAAAATGCTTTCCATTCTTTACCGTAAGCTTTAATCTTATCCGTTAGAATTTTTAAATGCCCAATTTCTTCAATTACTTTATCAGATACTATTAAACATTTATTTCCTACAATGTTTTCTAAAAAATTTAGTGCATCAATACCATAAATTATATTTGGACTATAAAAATACCACATCGGTATTATTCACCACTCATATTGATTTGATTTAATTTTTAAAATTTTAGTTTAATACTAATTAAGAATACGAAAATATTTAATTGTTTTTCTTAAATTAAAGAAAATAAATTGAAGAGAGCGAATATTAATGTTGATTAAATCTGATTATTTCAAATTAAAGTTTTTAAAGAAGAGAACTAAAAAAAAAAAATATTAATTAATAATTAATTAAAACAAAGAAAATAATTACTTTTTTTTGCTCTTTTTTCTTTTTTTAGGTATTTCGATGTGTTGTTTGCGGACAAAACGCAACTTATCAATACGCCTTTGCATACTTATTATAATTACCATTATAAATGTAAAGGATAAAATGATTGTAGCCCATTCCATTATTGGAATAATAAAAAGCCACAAAATAAAGTTAATTACAGCTGAAATGAATCCAAATTTAGCAACACTTCTAGTTATTTTAAATCTATACAACGCAATACTTGGAAATATAAACGTTAAAACGGATACGGTAAATAGATTTATTGCCCAAAATATATGAACTACTAAGTAATCTTCGGGGAATATTCCTATCATAATCATTGAAAAACCACAATAAAAACCAGAAATTTGAGTTAAAATGGTAAGTCTCCTGTTTCTTTTACCACCTATATACCACTCGTATAGCCCTAAAAAGAAAGGAAAAAAAGCTATTCCCGTTATTATGCACCCAATATTAAAGAAAATGGCACCTTTGGGATTTAATTTTGAACTGCCTAAATCGCTCATCCAATTCACGAGAGGATTGTAAAAAGGAAAATGAAATATTGCAGTAAAAGTCAAACCCCAAAAAACAACCAGAATAAATACTCCAGATACTACGCTGATTGGGTATTTTCTAGGAATTGGAAATTCTTTCGCCACTTCGACAACTTTATCTACCGTTTCAGACACAAACTCTTTAAATTTATCAATCTTTTCTGAAACAATCTCAAAAGCCTTCTCAACTTTTTCTGATTTCAACAATTTTTTTTCTTGAACCTCAGACTTCAATTAATAATTAGAAATTTTGTAAGATAAAGCTATTTAATCTTTATAACATGTAGCTAACTTTACTATGAAAATTTGGCTATTAATAATTTTTCATAAGCAAAAATGAATTAAAACTCATAATGAAGGCGTCGATAAAAGTTTAAAAATCGATTTCCAATATTTCTCCGGATCCCAGGCTTTTTTTTCTTTAATAATTCGAGAAATTTCCTCGAAAATCTCTTTTATATCGAGAGCTTTAAAATAATTTATACTTGGAGCAATTACTGCTAGCATATATTGTCTCTCTCCTGCTCTTGCAGTTTTGTCCAGATAAGCATCGAAAAAAATATATCCATTGCTTCGAATATTTTCAATATTAATTAAAATTCCTTGAGCTTGAGTTACATCATCGTTCCCATATATCGAAATAGCGGCTTGAAATAGTTGTTGGGCTATTTCTTTTATAGATACTAAAAATTTTTCTTCTTTAGGAAAATAAGATTTTAAAGCCGGACCTATGTAATCGTCCCATAATACTTCTAACAAAACAACTTTTGCGCTATCATCTTTAGAAATCGATGGAGATAAATCAATTTTACGAGATTTCAGTAATTCTTCAAAAGTTTTATTTATTGATTCGTTTTTTCTTTTGCGACTAAGTTTTCCTGCTATGACAGCAATTAAATCTTCTTCCTTAAAGGGTTTAGTAAGATAATCGTCTACTCCTAACTTTTTTCCAAATCTAATGTCTTTGGGCGATGCCCGAGCAGTTAAAAATATAAAAGGAATAGTGCTCCAAAGTGGATTATTAGATAGTTCTTTGAATAATTCATATCCATCCATTTCGTCCATCATAATATCGCTTATTATGATATCGGGCGATTTGCTAATGTTTGAAAGCTTTTTGAGAGCATCTTTTCCATTTTTAGCTGTTGCTACATCATATTCATTGGATTCTAACGACAACTGGATCGTAAACAATATATCTGGATTATCTTCGACAACAAGAACTAATGGTTTCAAATTTTATTAAAAACTTTTTATTAATAAGCTATGAAATATGTATGAAATAAAATTATATTAAGTTTTTTTATAGTTCATTCGCATTTCTTTGGTAGAAACACAGAAAAAGTAGATCCTTTACCATATTCGCTTTTAACAGATATCTTTCCATCATGAAGTAAAGTTAACTCTTTTGCAATTGATAATCCTAAACCAGTACCAGGAATTTCTCGAACATCTTCTGATCTAAAAAAGCGATTAAATAGATTGGGGATATCTTCCTTACGGATACCAATTCCATAATCCGTAAATTCAAAAACAATTCCATCTTTATCCTTAGAACCATAACATTTATTGTGATCTTCAAACGCTTTAATTTCAATTCTAGAACCTTTATTTGAATATTTAATTGCATTATCTATGAAAATTCTAAATAGCTGATCAATCAGATTAATATCCCCGTAAATATTAATTGCATTAGCATCATCAACATTAACATATACAGAAATGTTTTTATCCTTTAATCGAGGTTCCATTAAATCTAAGATATTACGAATCACTTCAACAGGATGGAATTCTATCCAATCCATTTTTAATCTCTTCTCGTCAATCTTAGAAAGCGTTAATATATTTTCAATCAATTCTTTTAATAACTCTGAATTTCGTGATATATTATCAATCAACTTCTCAAACAAATCTTTCGAAATACTATCTTTATTATTTTTTAGATAGTCTATAGACATCATTAATACGGTGAGAGGAGTTCTTAATTCGTGAGAAACAGTGGAAACAAATTGTTCTAATTTTTGTTCTGCGTGCTTTCCTGCGTCTATATCTCTTTTGATAAACAAATATTTAGTATTATTATTTCTTTTATATAAAACTTTTCCGCTAGCGTTTACCCAAATATACGAATTGTCTTTTTTTCTCATTCTATACTCTCCAACCGCTTCTCCTTGTTCTTTAACTTTTTGAAGTAAATCAATTACGACTTCAACATCATCAAGATGAACAAACTGTATTGCTTTTTTACCTATTAATTCATCTTTTGAATATCCGGTCATTCTTTCTTGACCCTCGTTAATAAACTCAAAATTAAAATCATTATCTAGTACAGAAATTATGTCATTCGCGTTTTCGGTTATAATTCGATACTTTTCCTCAGAAATTGTTAATTTCCTAAATAGTAATTTGAAAGGATTTTCTAGCCCTATTTCTATTATTGCTACGTATAATAAATAAAAAGAAATTGTTTTAAATACGTGACCAATAAAATTGGATAGGTCGTAAACGCTCACGTAAAACGTAAACGCTAATTCGGCAATTATAATTGTACCAATTGATAAAATCATAAATTTAAATATTCTCTTATCGAATTGGTTTCTAAATTTGAATAAATTCAAAATAGAAAATATAAAAATAATATTTATAACGTATTCGCTAATAATTTTAAAGGGTGTTAAACCAGAACCTTCAATATAACACAAGGGAAATATTCTCGTAAAAATTAAAATCAAAAGAATAACTGTAATAAATCCGTAAAAAATTGTCAAAATTTCTGGATTTACTTTTTTATTAACACAAAACGAGGCGTATAAAAACGATAAAGCTTGCAAATATCGCGCTGCTATCCACAATTGCGTGGAAAGATTTGCATCGTATCCAATAAAAATGTTCATCCCTTTATAAGCTAAAGTATGTATTAGATCAATAAACGCAACAAATAAAAAAGATATGCCAATAACTAAAAAAAAATCGTTATCTATATTTCTTCTAGAATTCCACGCAATAACAAATATTACAACTGCTACAACAATACTAAATAATTCCACTAACGAGTGAAAAAGAAGATAATTATAAAAACTGGTTAAGCACGTTCCTAATAATAATAAAGAAAAAAGAATATGTTGAAGATATACCTTCTTTTTAATAGGTGCCTCTCTTATTTCTTCAGTAACTAGAAATTCATAGGCTTTATTTGAAGATAATCCTTTATTTAAATTAAAATTCATATCTATTTATTATTAAAAATCAATAACTTTATGAATTAAAATAATATTGTATATTAATAATTTTCAAATTATTTCTAAATTTTAAAAAAGAAGCTTTTAAAATATTAATGCAAAGAAAACAAAAATTTTACTTTGATTCATATTGGGATTTTTATTTAACATTTTTGAAGAAAATACTATCTAATTTTAATCTTTTATCAATTTAAAAAATAAACATTTAAAAATTAAAACTGTTATTTTAATAATTAAGACATAATAGATTGATTGAAATGAATCAAATAAATAATAATTTGAGACCTTCTAAAATTTTAATAATGGGCCTTGATAACAGCGGGAAAACATCTATTCTAATCAGTTTAAGCAAAGATTCTAATTTATTATCTTATTGTTCCCTAAAGCCTACCAAAGGCGTAAAAATACAAAAATACGAAACCCAAGAAGAACTTCTTAGTGTTTGGGATTTTGGCGGCCAAGAACAATATCGAGAAGAGTATTTAACTAACTTTAAGAAATATATAGATAAAGTAGAAAAAATAATATTTGTTATTGACGTCCAAGACGTTAAAAGATACGAGGACTCTTTAAACTATCTAGAAGATATAATTAATTTACTTAAACATGAAGATAAAATGGTCGAACTTTCTATATTTTTACATAAATACGACCCCAATATTTCTGAAATGATTGAAAAAATTGAGGAATTAATAAAAACGGATCTTCTTGACAAAGTGAAAAGTTTGATTCCTAAAGATTTTAAGTACGAAATTTATAGAACTACAATATACACAGTGTTTGAAAAAATCCTCATTTAATCTATTGCAGTTTCCTAATGGGTGGATAATAGCTATGAATAAAGAAATCCAGAACATATATATTCTCGATAGTACAGGAAAACCTATTTTTATTAGTGAAAATTACGTTCAAGGAACAGGAGAAATAGATCATGGACTATTATCTAATTTTATAACCGCTATTCAATCCTTTGCTTCTGAATTGGGTGAAAAAGAAGTAATGGTCATTGAATTGGGTAATGGGACAATTTATTCCGTTAAAGACAACAAATATCAAATACAGTTTGTTTTAAAGTGCCAAAAGGATGCTAATGCTAAAAAGATGTTTAAAATATTAACCGACGTTAAAAATCTGTTCTTTGAAAATTTTTCAAGTTATATTGAAAAAGGAGTAGGGGATAGAGGTAAAATAATAAGTTCTTTTGTAAACGATTTGCATAAAATGTTGGGGGCAAGTAAATCCTCAGAACTTTTATAAGCTTATTATTTCTCATACTTCAACGAATCATTAATTTGACTCTCGAAATCAGAGAAAAAGGTTGTATCACCTTTCCAATTTCTTAAAAATTCTAAAGAATAAAGATTTATGAGTTTATTAGCAATTATCTCTAATTCTTTTTTAATTAGCGTATTATTTTTTTTATTTTCTTTTATGGGAGAGCCTGCTATAAAAATTAGATTTTCTTTTTTCATAATATTAAATTTTTTGGTTATAAATTCAAAACTTAATAATCCAGTGCCATTTGATATTTCTTTGCTATTTGTATGAAATATAGACATTATTGCTCCAAACAAATCGGGATTTACGGCTTCTTCATAGAAATGATTAAATAAAAGGATTCCTGCATCGTTAAGAATCCATAAATCTTCAATAACTTTTACCACTGATTAGCACTTCTATTAATTTTTTAACAAATAATTCTATTTGAAGTAAGCTTTAAAATAAATTTAAATTTGTTTAAAATAAAACATAAAAATAAAATTTTTAACCTTTTTTGAATTTCTCTTACTTTAAAGAATCTTTAATCTGACTCTCGAAATTAGAGAAATTGGCCGTGTCTCCTTTCCAATTTCTTAAAAATTCTATAGTATAAAAATTAATGAATTTATTGGCAATTATTTCTAATTCCTTTTTAATTAGCATATTATTTTTTTTATTTTCTTTTATGGGAGAACCTGCTACAAAAATTATATTTTCTTTTTTCATAAGATTAAATTTTTTAGTTATAAATTCAAAGCTTAATAATCCAGTGCCATTTGATATTTCTTTGCTATAAGCATAAAATGTGCACATGATTGCTCCAAACAAATCGGAATTTACGGCTTCTTTGTAGAAACGATTAAATAAGAGAATTCCTTCATCGTTAAGAATCCATAAATCTTCGATAACATTTACCATTAGTTGGCACTTGTTTTATTTTATTTAATTATTTGACGACCAATTCTATTTAAAGTAAGCTTTAAAATAAATTTAAATTTGTTTAATATGAAATGTAAAATCAAATAAATAACTTAGTTTGATTATTTTTTAAAGGATTTTTCTAAAAGAATTTTAAATTCTGAAAAATATTTTACATCTCCGTGCCATTTATCGATGTAATCTTCGGAATACAAGTTGAAAAATTTCGTAGCAATATCTTCTAAAGCATTTTTAACCTTCTTTTGTTTAATTTGAGTGGAAGATAAAGCTACTATCATTATGTTTTGCAATTTAAGAAAAGTAATTCTATTTTTTTTAAATTCAAATTCGGACACGCCTCCTTCGGCAAGGTTTTCAGAATATGTATTTAAAGCTGATAATATAGCTCCAAAAAGAGTTGGATCAACGCTTTTTTCGCTATAATGAAATATTAAGGCACCAGTTTTTAGAAGAACCCATAAATCGTCAATATATTTTGACATAAAATTTACTCTCAATTAAAAAGAAATTTTAATCTTATTTTAAAATTATTAAATTTACTTTATAAATTTTAAAGCTTTTAATTTTTATAAAAATGTAAAAAAAAAGATTTACAATAAATTATTTTTTATTTAAGATTTTCAATTCTTTTTACTAACCATTTTGGCATGACCAAAGATAAATAAGATAAAATTATGAATAAGATTGCGAATATCCAAGCTATATATATGAATCCGGAATAACCTGGATGATCGTAAACCACAATAAGTACATTATCTGCTAAAATCATTAAGAAAAAGCATATCATACATATCATTGACCAGAATAAAAGTGTTAATCCAGTTTGCACAATTTTATCAATAGATTTTTTTTTTATCTTATTTGCTATTATTGCAATATTGATATAAATTATGTAAGAATACGCTACGAAAAACATGTTTGTATAAAGCCTTATGTTAAGTTTTCCTTTGTAATCTTCGCTTGGATAACCCCACCAATTCCATGGCAGAAAAAATATAATTATAAGAATAATACCTGAAATAATGACAGGTATTATCGCGCTTTTTCCTTTATTAGTAATATTACTTGCAAAGATGTATAAAAAGGCATTTCCTACTACCATCACACTGTAGGCTAATGGTAAAGAAAAGCGATAAATTTCTTTATAATAACCTGTTATTGCAGCTTCAGCTAGGCCAATTGTTAGTACAACAATCGCAGTAGAATAGAGTCCGAACACTAAAGAAAGATAAAACGGTGGAATTTCTTTCCTTTGTTTCCACTTCTTAATCATTTGAAGTGTCATAAAAATACCAAAAACAGAAAGGAAAATGTAGTAAATGAATATAGGAAAAACTATTAAATCAAAACGATCGTAGGTCATGATTTATTAGTCAAATTTTATTAATATAAACTTTTTATTTTTGAGATAAAAAAAAATTTTATTAAAAAAGATTTTCAAGATTCTTTACCAAAACGCTTTTTGAAACTTTTTTACAATTTCTTGTAAAGAATTCTGAATCTCAAATTCAAAAGTAGTAAATGCGCTTACATCTCCACACCAATTTGCGAGAAATTCT
>Ga0299912_10005585_pt1 | contig 10338 bp, 9 predicted proteins | sample RVTome_2_FD_207667 | JGI IMG/M metagenome (GOLD analysis project Ga0299912, IMG submission 207667) | Soil microbial communities from uranium-contaminated site in the Upper Colorado River Basin, Wyoming, United States - RVT95D214 (version 2) ... | reverse complement strand
TGAAGCGCGGCGATATCGCCGAAGCGGCCCACATCTCATTCGACTGTATCCAGTGCGGGCTATGCGCCAGCCGCTGCTATGGCGAACTGCCGCAGTATCATATCGCGCAAATGGCTCGTCGTTTGTACGGCGCTTATCTGACGCCGCGCGCCGAACATCTTAAAACCATGGTCGCGAATATTCAAGCCAGCCGCTATAAAGAAGGCCTGGAAAAATTAAAAGCCATGGATAAAGACACCCTGAAAAAAGCGTATCAGGAACGGGAGATGGAACCTGCCATGGCCGGTGAGGATTGGACTCCCAAAGAGACCAAATACCTTTAATGAGATTGGGAAAAGAGGTTTGATATGGCATATCCAGAGGAATTAAAAAGGCTGATAAAAGTCGTCGAAAGCACCCGCGCCGAACGTGTCGAACGTAAAAAGCGCAATGAGGAAGTCCCGTTTTTGTCGCTCGATGAACGCAAGAAGATGCTCGATAACCATCCCGATTTCAAAGAAGAAGGACGGCGAGAGGTAAAAATCGGCCCCAGCAAGGGCTATCGTATCGCGCACGAAATGGCTGATCTGCTCGAAGCCAGAAGCCGGGTCAATCCTGAAGCAATAGATTTAAGCAAAATCGATTATGAAACCGATGTGCTGGTTATAGGCGGCGGCGGTGCCGGAACATCGGCGGCCCTTTTAGCTCAGGAACAAGGCGCCAAAGTAATTATCGCCACCAAGCTGCGTCATGGCGACGCCAACACCATGATGGCCGAGGGCGGTATCCAGGCCGCGACCAAAGGCCACAAGGATTCGCCGCATTTCCATTATCTCGATGTCTTGGGCGGCGGGCATTTTGTCAATGTGCCGGAATTGGTTGAAACGCTGGTTACCGAAGCCCCGGACGTTATCAAGTGGCTGGAAGGGCTTGGTTGTAATTTCTCCAAGATGCCCGATGGCCGGTTGTATACGATTCACGGCGGCGGTACCTGCCGTAAACGCATGCATTACGCGGCCGATATCACCGGCGCGGAGATGATGCGTACGGTGCGCGATGAGGCCAGAAACCGGGCGGCCGATATCAGCGTGATAGAGTTTTCACCGGCGGTGGAATTGATTCTCAATGAGCATGGCCATTGCGCCGGCGCGGTTTTGTACAATATGGAAACCGAGGAATATTTCGTCGTTAAAGCCAAGGCAGTAGTTATGGCTACCGGCGGTTCGGGCCGTCTGCACATTCAGGGATTCATGACTACCAACCATTATGGGGCAACTGCCGATGGGATCGTGCTGGGTTATCGGGCCGGAGTTAAAATCTGCTTTTTGCATACGGTGCAGTATCACCCGACCGGTATCGTATTTCCGGAACAGGCGGAAGGCATCCTGATTACCGAGAAATTCCGCGGCTCCGGCGCGAACCTGGTCAATATCGAAGGCAAGCAGTTTGTTAACGAACGCGAACCGCGCGATGTTGAAGCCGCTTCGATAATCCAGGAATGCATAGGCCGGGGCAAAGGCGTACCCACGCCGACCGGCAAGCTGGGTATCTGGCTTGATTCGCCGATGATCGAAATGCTTGCGGGCGAAGGCACCGTCGAACGCGAATTCCCCGGCAAACATATCTTGTACGAACGTTTCGGTATCGATATCGCCAAAGAGCCGATGCTGATTTACCCCACTCTACATTACCAAAATGGCGGCCTGGAGTACAAAAACACCGGCGAGACTTCGGTTCCGGGCCTATTCGTTGCCGGCGAAGTCGGCGGCGGTGTGCATGGTGAAAACCGCCTGATGGGCAATTCGCTTCTCGATATTATGGTATTTGGCCGAATTGCCGGCAAGAGCGCCGGAGTATACGCCAAAACCAAAGCCAACGGTGCGAAACTGTCGCTGGAACATGTAATCAAGTACAATAAAGAAGTCAAGGCTGCCGGTTTCGATGAAGACCGTGTCGCCCCGATGCTTCTGCCGGATTACACCGATCCGCGTATCCGCGAAAGGCAGTTGACATCGCATTATATCGGAACGATGAGATAGAATTTCGCGACTTTTTCGATAGAGCCGCCGTAACCGGCAATACGGCGGTTTTTTTATTAGTGCGACGGGCAAGGCGCGGCTCGCGCCACCTGGGGATTCTAATCAACTGATATAATATCAGCAGTCACACAAAACTCCCGGTCCGCTCTGGATCGGGAGTTTTTTTGTTTGACCAATAATATAGTAAATCTTATATTGTTAAAGGATATAGTTATTAAAGTATCTTGAACAATTAGTTTGCAAAGGTGGTTACGATGATAAATCCATACTGTACAAATTGTAATTACAAGAAATATAAAATCAACGGAAACTGCTCCAGACAAGATTCGCCTGACAAATATTCAATGCGATGTGCACCCCCATGGACATCCATAAAGCATAAATTCGTTGAAGGCTACTGTGAAATTGTAACCAAGGCAATGATAAATCAATCTTTTCAAATGTGCTATATTGATCTTTATTCCGGACCAGGAAAATATTTTCAAAGGCCTTCAGGGCAGATATTCGATGGCTCTCCATTAATAGCAAATAAATACGCTTTTAATAAATACATTTTCATAGATATAAATCATAAAAATATCGAAGCATTAAGGGCACGAGTTGATAACCAAGAAAACAAATATATGTTTGAAGCGGATTCAAATTCTATTTCAGATGATATTAATGAAGCTATCCCATCGAAATCATTAAGTTTTTGCTTAGCTGATCCTGAAAATATGAGGCAATTGAAATTTAGCACGTTAATGGCAATAGTATCAAACAAAAAAGTAGATTTACTGATTAATTTTCCTTATTGGATGGATTTTAAACGCGCTGCAAAAGAACTTGTAACAAATAATTCAACTGATAACCCACTTGATTTATATTTTGGAACTGATGAATGGAAGAAGATTTTTAATGCCCATGCAAAAAGATTTACTGATGGTCTTTTTATAGAATTATTAGAATTATATCTAAGTCAATTTTATAAAATAGGATATGTTCCTCCTTCAAAAGGTCTAAATTATGAAATCATAAAAAACACACGAAACCGCCCTATTTATTTATTATTGTTCTTGTCTAAGAATAAGTTAGGTTATAAATTTTGGTCGGAAATTGTTAAATACACGAAAGAGATAACTCTAAGTTTTGACTTTGGTTAAAGTATGCCTCAACCAACTAAAATAGAATGGACTGGCTATTCATGGAACGCCGTCACCGGCTGTACCAAGATCAGCCCGGGTTGCAGTCATTGCTATGCCGAGCGCATGGCCAAACGCCTGCAAATGATGGGACAGCTCAAATATAAAAATGGCTTCAAGGTCACGCTTCATCCCGATGAACTAACGCGGCCGTTGGCATGGAAAAAGCCGCAAATTATCTTCGTTAATTCGATGAGTGATTTATTCCACGAAGATGTGCCGGATCAATTCATTTTCCAGATGTTTGACACCATGCAAAAAGCTTCCTGGCATACGTTTCAGATACTTACAAAAAGGTCGCAACGGTTGGCCTCGATAGCGAAAAGATTACCCTGGCCGGATAATATCTGGATGGGCGTTACCGTGGAAAACGCTGATTATGTGCATAGGCTGCACGATCTGGGCAAAGCGCCGTGCTATGTTCGTTTCGTATCTATGGAGCCATTGTTAGGGCCGATAAGCAGGTTCCCTTATGATAAAATAGATTGGGTCATTGTCGGCGGCGAATCCGGCCCCAAAGCAAGGCCGATAGAAGAAAGCTGGGTACTTGAAATTAGAAATCAATGTATAAAAAACAACATCCCGTTTTTCTTCAAACAATGGGGCGGTGTCAACAAGAAAAAAGCCGGCCGCCTTCTGGACGGCAAATACTGGGAGCAATCACCGGCAATTGCTTCGACCGATAAGCAATTGAGCTTTTAGAATATTATTAGTACCGCTTGGCCATCACCTCATCGGTTTCTTCCAGCCACCGGCGATGGTCCCCGCCTTCGCACCATTTGACTAAAACATCGTCATGGAAATACAGCCAGTATTTTGTCGGATGGGTCTCATCCGGTTTATAAAGCTGATATTCCCAGACCTCGACAATCTGGCCATAGTTGTTGGTCAATGATTCTCGAACGGTAACAGGTTCGTCCAGCACAGCCTGAACCTGCGCCTTGGACATCTCCAAATGGATTTTCATCAGGTCGCGAGTAGACAAAGTTGAGCATGCAATTATTATCATACCAATTAATAAAATAATTCCAATGATTTTGCGAGAATCGTTTTTCATGGTAATATCCTCCTATGGCAATTTTTACGCGGAAAGTATGGGCTTGGTTTCAAATAAACAAAATTATACTTAGACCAGCACTATTACTAAACCGCCAATAGCGATAACATAAAAAATCACGCCTTTGCCCATAGTCTTATCCAGAAGCCAGAAATATAGCGCGGCTAAGGCTCCGGCAATGATAGAGACTATAAAAATATCTCCTATAGAGGCGCTTGATAGAAAGGCGAAAAATATGCGCGCGACCATATAAATTCCGGCGCATCATAACGGTTCTTCGGTTTCCTGGAGAAGCTTAATCAACCCTAACAGCAAAAGGGGTTTTACAATTAATCCCATAGCAAGCATTTTCGTTCCGTTCCTTACATAGATCACTTTGATGTAATACAGTAATAATAGCCACTATCCTATACAACTTTATGAGAAAGCCGCCCGGAAATTCCCGGACGGTCTGTTAATTCAAACTACCCCCTGTTGGCGATATACTTCTTAATCGCTTCCCATTGCGCGGGGCCGTCCAGACCGACCTCTTTCATCACCATCTCGGCCTTGCCGCTGCCGGGGTAGATTCCCCGTGAAAACGATGATAGCGAATGACGCTGGCCGAAATTCGAAGCGATCCAGCGATACATGGTCGGCATAGTGAAACCGGTTATGCCCATCGCCTCCAGCCGCCTCTCATCGGGCAGGATTGCCTGCTGTTTGTCTTCTGGCAGCATAGTAAAAAGCTCGGCGCTTGACGCATAGTATATATTGATATTGTAGCCACCCTCATCCAGACGCGGCAGTACATAGGTGACAAAATCGTTGGTAACCGCGCTTCCCTGAAGGATAACCGTGCCGTGATATGGTTTCTTGTTGGGATCACCTTGGCGGAACTGATAAACGCCATCAACCGAGGCCGTTGCCGGCGGCAGTTTGTATTTGATTCTATCAATCACGATTTCATTGGGGCGGGTTACGAACGGCGCCAACAATGCCGGCCGCTTTTTTAAACCTTCGACAACCATCGGCCACAATTCCTGCGGGTCCCAGGGCACAAGCGTGATCGATTTGCCGCGCGGGAAATTTTCCTGCAGAAGCTGTAGAGCTTGAGGGTCAGCGTGCGTGGGTCCGTCCTCGCCCGTTTTCAGCCCGGCATGACCGCAGATCATGATAAAAGTCTTGAACGGATCGCCGGAGTATACATACCGCGCCTGCTGGCTGATACAATGAACCCGGGCCGCGATATGTTCCAACGCCGCGATAAAGGCGGCATATGAGGCGCTCACTCCGATATGATAGCCATAGGATGACAGCCCGGTCATAAACGCGCCGAGGGCGTCCTCGCAAATTCCACCGACCGCTACCAACCGGGATTCGGGATTGCTGACCGAGTTATAAAATCCATTAGGGAATTTGCCTTTTAATTTATCGACCGAGGTTGAACCAAGAAGATCGGCCGCCCCGCCAATAAACGCCCCCTTGGTCATATTATTTAAAAAGCCAAGTGTTCGGCCCAGTTCGCCTCTTAACGTGGTCGATGTACCGGGAGGCAGTAGAAGCTCATCAGGTATTTTTTGCGAGCTTAAATCGCTATTAGTGTAAAGGATATTCAATTCTGGACTATTAGCCCGTGGCTGGCGATTAAGCTCCTCTAGCCGGGCTTTGCTTTCGGCGATCCGATTGCCGACATACCCGGACATTTCCGCGTCCGCCTCGGCAACATCCCTCAGAGTTAGCAAGGTATCGTAATAAAGCTGTTCGATCTCATCAGCGGTTTTTTGAGTAGTCAAGCGGGGAAATTTGATACGGAATATGTCTTCAAATTCAGCTAGCGATTGGTAATAACCATCCGAACAAAACTTATGGCCCGCGCCATGAGAGCCTTTGCCGGTGATGCCGTATTTCCACCCTTTCACCGTCTTATACACAATAGCCGTCGGCTGGCCGTTAATACCATCTTTGGCGATTTGCTGGGCGCGGATGACCATGTCAAAATCGAAGCCGTCGGGGACGTAAATTACATTCCAGTCGTGAAGGTAGAAAAACTCGGTTGGATCCCACTGGACATAGTCACCCGGCCTATCGCCATCACGACAAACATTGTCCGAATCGATCGAGGCTTGATTCCAATCCAGGTGGACGATAATGTTGTTAAGCTGAGCCGAAGCGGCGGCAGCCAGGGCTTCTGAGACTCTGCCGGGAGTCATGCCCCCTTCGCCTTCGATAACATGCACTTTCGGCGCGTCCTTGCCATATCGATCCAAGGCGCCCATTGCCATACCAAACGTTGCCGGCATGCCCACGCCGGATGGCCCGGTGGCCAGCCTGATAAATGGCGTCATCGGCGTTGGGTGACCATCAAGGGGGCGGGCTTTAAATTTCTTGAACAAAGGTGTATTCTGAACAGGATTTCGCCGGAAACCCAACATATCCTCCAGCCGCATTTGTTTGGAAACATCCGGCAGTAGTTCGGGACGACTTATCCGGATCATCTCATTGCGGCTGGCCCACATGGCATATAATCCCAAAGCCTTATGGCCGGCGGCGTAGCTGATCAGATCGGCATCCGGCTGATCGGGATTGCCGATATTGTAATCCATCGTTTCGATAATGGCGGCGGCGACAAAGTGCCCCGAGGAAACGCTTCCCCCGGGATGACCGGATGAAGCATAGTTGAACAGGATCGAACACAAGGTTCGATACCAGAGATCAAACTTATTTAAAGCCGTTATTGATTCATGGCTGATCTGATTTAATTGATCTTTAAAATCTGTGATATCAAGATAGACGGCGCGGCGTTTGCCGAATTCCAGTTTCTTGCCGCGGATTTTAGATAAGGCCATCACACCTCCCATTTGCGGTAGTTTTAGCTAAGCAATTTATATATTATCCCTGCTCTAATTGCAAATGATTTTAGTCTCGCTTTTTTCTAATAAAATTACTATCATTAACAAACCGATAAACCCTGGAGGTTTTATGTCAATACAATGTTCTGTTGATCTTGAAATAATTAAAAAGTTCTGGCTCGATGAAGTCAAACCGCCTTTAAATAACGCGCTGGAGATCAGTCCGACTGACAAGCTGGATTGGGCACCGGCTGAAAAAATGATATCTTTAGGCAATGTTTTTATGCACATTGCCGAAGCGAGCAGCTGGTGGATCGATAAAATAATCGACAACACAAATTATTACGATCTTACTCCATGCCCAAGTTTGCCAAAGGATAAAATCAAGGGACTTCTTGACGATCATTGGCAAAGGTTGGAAAAATTCTTTGGCCGATGTCCCGGAATTTTCGAGAAAACATACCCGCATACCTGGCGCGGCGAAGTCCATCAGCTTAAGGGGGAATGGATAATGATGCATCTTTTAGAACATGATATTCATCATCGCTGCCAGATTAACCAGTACTTGCGAATTCTGGGTATTACGCCGCCGAAAATCTAATCGTCCGGCTATCGGTTTTTAATCCTATTTAGACATCTGTTTATTGATAGTAACGTTTCATCGATTTTCAGTGCCCGGACAATAATATGAATTAACAAAATCTTGAGAAAAGAAAGCTATTTACAATTCGAAATGTTTGAAAGATTTTTGCATATCTTTCAGAGAAACTGATTTCAAGAGATTAATGAGCTGGCTTTTTAAATCATTCCACGGTTTATGCAATTCACATTCTCCGTCTTCGCAACAATTATTAAGGCCAAAAACACAGTCTTTAATATTTTCCAGATTATCGAACTGGGAGACGATATCATAAAGATCGTATTTTAAACTCTCCTTGCCGACTTTAAATCCGCCGCCCATGCCGGTTCGTGATTGTAAAATGCCACGCTTGGCCAGAGTCGACATGATACGAGCCAGGTAAGGCGCAGGAATATTCGTCGCCTTGGCAACCTCTTTGGTAAGATGCCATTTATCATCCCCATTGGTCGCGAGGTAATAAACAGCCCGAAGGGCATAGTGGGCGGTTTGTGAAATTAACATCTGATTGTATCCTTTCTAAACGTATAGTAAACATATTCGCTGTTATTTTGTCAAACTAATTCTTTATGAAATTAACGAGAATTTGCCCTTTCAGGGAATGAGTTTAAATCTATTTAATGAAGAATTAACCGAAATAATTTATATGGATATCAATATAAGAAATTTAAATCAAAATTAGAAAATATCTTTTTTGTGTTTGCCGTGCGCCCATTTATTTATATTATTTTAAACCACTCTTACTTCTCATCCGGTTCGAGCTTGATAATCGGCTGATTTGGTGCGACCAGATCGCCATCTTTGAAATGGATTGAGACGACAGTGCCATTGGTCGGCGATTTGATCTCGTTTTCCATCTTCATCGATTCGACAATGACAAGCGGCTGGCCCAGTTCGATCTTGTCACCCTCATTAACCAGGATTTTTACCACTTTGCCCGGCATAGGCGTGACGATTTGGTCTTTAGCGCCATACTCCAGGCCGTCGGAGGAAAATTTCTTTAAATCGTTGCCGGTTTTTTCCAGTTCAATCACCCGGCCCTCGAGATGAATGAAGATTTTTTTATCATTTTCCGCGGCGTAGATTATTCTATGCATCTTGGCGAATGCCAGCGAAAAGCAATTGGCCGAGATTTTCGCGGCGTTGAATTCGTATTTATTCCCATCAATAGCGGCAACATAACTTTCCGCCTTATGAGAATCACCCGTGCCGGTTTCGATATTTACGACTTTTATTTCACCCTGATATGAGAATTCCTGTTCCATTCTATCTCCATGCTATTAGCATTGGTATAACTTATCCACCTATTTGCCAGCCGCCTATCTCCTGCCAGGGGGATGTCAGATGATTTGATTTAGCCGATACACCCATGCTTTTTTGCGACTGTTTCGAAAATATAGCGGCGGCTATCAAGGCTTCATCAACCACGCCATCACCGGATGCGTGTTTCCAATTAGGCATATTCCTGGGAATAAAATCGGTATAAGTATGGCCGGCAATAAATTCGGGATGAATAACCACGTCGCGCAAAAATTCGATATCGGTTTTTATACCTAATATTGGGAAATTCTCCAAAGCTGAAGCCATACGATGGCAACAAATCTCCCGGCCTGGCGCCCAGGCTATCAGCTTGGATAAGATCGGATCGTAATAAACTGAAACTTCATAGCCTGAAAATACGCCGCAATCATGACGGATACCCGGTCCGGTCGGTTCTTTCATGAATAGAATTTTACCGGCGGATGGCAGGAAATTGTTCTCCGGATCTTCGGCGTAGATACGGCATTCGATAGCGTGCCCGTTTTGACGTAAATCAGCTTGCTTAAGCCAGAGCTTTTCACCGGCGGCAATCCTGATTTGCGCGTGCACCAGATCGATACCGGTAACCAGTTCCGTCACCGGATGTTCCACCTGCAAGCGGGCGTTGACCTCAAGGAAATAGTAATGGCCGTTTTTATCCAGAAGCATCTCCACCGTGCCGGCATTGGTGTAGCCGGAAACTTCGACTACTTTCAGCGCGGTCTGGCCCATCCGTCGGCGAAGGTCATCATTTAGAGCGGTCGAGGGGCTTTCCTCGACTATTTTCTGATGCCGTCTCTGGATCGAGCATTCGCGTTCGAACAGGTGAATGGCGTTGCCATGTTGATCGGCCAGTACTTGAAATTCGACATGACGCGGCTGTTCGATATATTTTTCGAGATACACCGAGGGATCACCGAAAGCCGATTTAGCCTCACGCATGCCGGCTTCGACAGCCGCCTTTAGTTCTTTTTTCGATTTTACGACTCGCATACCCTTGCCGCCACCTCCGGCTGAGGCTTTCAAAAGCACCGGATAGCCGATTTTCTCAGCTTCGGCCATGCATTCGTCAACATCAGTGCTTTTATTTTTCATACCGGGGATAAGCGGAATGCCGGCTTTTTCGGTGACCTCGCGGGAGGCTACTTTATCGCCTACAAGCTTCATCGCTTTGGCATTGGGACCGATAAAGATGATGCCTTCTTTTTCGCATCTTTGGGCAAAACGATAATTTTCAGATAGGAAACCATAGCCGGGATGGACAGCTTCCGCGCCGGTTTGCTTGATCGCCTTGATAATAGTATCGATATTGAGA
>Ga0299912_10005584_pt1 | contig 10338 bp, 7 predicted proteins | sample RVTome_2_FD_207667 | JGI IMG/M metagenome (GOLD analysis project Ga0299912, IMG submission 207667) | Soil microbial communities from uranium-contaminated site in the Upper Colorado River Basin, Wyoming, United States - RVT95D214 (version 2) ... | reverse complement strand
AGAGTCACTCCGTAATTAGCCACGCCAGAGCATGCAGAGCTAACGCCGTTACAATAATAAAAACGATGATTGAGCCGAACAGGACCAATGCTTCTTTTGTGAATTTATCTGCGGTGATCGTCTGTACTTTTGTGGCTTTGTAAATGACCGCTATCGCTGTCGCTAACGGCAGCAGCCACAGCATAGATTGGGCAGTTGTGCCGATATTTTCCGGTGCGGTAAAGCTCGCCATGATACAGGCTGCTATAAGTGACATTTTATCCTCCGGCAGACTCGGTTCCGCGCAGATGAGCAAGGTAAATCGCGTTAACAATGCACAAAAGGTTAAGCAGCCCCGAGGTCATCGTATATATCTGTCCAATTTCGTTTGGCCAGCCGTGGACGGGATAAGCCGTGTAAACGTTCAGCTCATTCGTTTCTTTCAGCTTGTTCCATTCTTCCTTGATTATGTACGACCGATTGTTGCTATGTATCAGCCATTCATTGGCTTTCTGTCCTATCGAAATCGTAGCATCTTGACCAAGCGGGACCCCTTTTTTTCTAAATTCTTGCCGTAGACCATCCGAGAGGACATCGCTGTCTAAGTCGTCTTGAGACTCCAAAGCGATGTTAAATAGTAGCCGACCGATCGTGTGATAACCCAGGATTAGCACGATAGGCGGATTCATAATTTGTGCAGCTTTGACATATAATGCTGAGGGCCCCTCGAAGTCGATTACGCCGATTGAGCCTATGTATAAGCCTGTGCACAAGGTTAGGGTGATTGTGACGAATATAATTATCGCCCGTTTTTTTTGGCCAAGCAGAAAGTAGCCTGCACCCGGCAGGAGCCAGCCTGCAACTGCCACCACCAGTAAAAAAGGCGTCGGATAGTTTTCATGCCGGCGATGTGCCATTATGACGGCTCCTCCGGTTCTGCTTGGGCATCGGCATTTGCCGGCTCTGTGCTTTCGTCGGCCGGACGGAATTTCATGCGTTTCACTATGTTCTCAGGATTAAAGTGTATCACTGCCAGGCTTTGGTTCTGAATATGCTCTTGTCTGTATGCCTGTATAGCCCTGATTTTTTCGTAGGCCTGTTGGCTGAGGCGATTAACTGAGATATTCTTGATCACGTAAAAGCTTAAGTGCGGCTTAAATTCAATAGATATAGGCAAGGTCTTGACTGTGTTACTGTCTGGGGGCACAAGCGAATAAAGCTGGTCTATAAAGTGGCTTTCTATTCTGGCTTCATTGACAGTTAACCATTTTTGAGCTTCCCTGACGAATACTTGGTCCTCCGGACTGCTGCTACTTTGCACGACTAACGTCTCCAGCGAGGCATTCGGGATTCTCCGTAGGTTAGTCAGATTCTCCAGCCTGAACATATTAGGCTCACTTTCAGCCGGTTTGGCTTGCCCGGTCTGCTGGCGCTCTTGTTTATAAAGGTCGTTGAATTTATTAAGCGAGTTGTCCCAGCCGTTCTCAGCCACCAGCTTAATAAACTCTTCGGCCTTACTTTTGGTGGTATCCATCGCCGCTAGTCTCTTTACGTCTTCGGCTACTTTTTCCCTGACCGAATAGACAGGCGGAGTGTTCGCATCTTGCTTATCTTGTCCAGCGGGGGGTTCGTTCGGCTCAGGTCTCTTCTGCTCAAACTCAAGTGTGTTTTTGCTGAAGGTGTAATCTATACTATTTGGTTCGGAGCTTTTTTCAGCCTTTACCACCCTTACCAGCCCCATTATCTGTCCTGATAGGTCTCGGATCGGCCCGATGTTTTCATAGATTCTGGGCTTTTGGACATCGAGGAACTCGGCTGCGCCAGCATCCTGATTGCCGACTGTAAAGACAATCTGGGTCAACGGCACCGGCCTGTATCCGTAGCCCGTCACGAACAGTCTGCCAAGGTACTGATCCATCTGCATATCGCTGTGACTGAGCAGGCCCGTTTGCCCCGAGTATATCTTGACGTTGAACTTTTTGCTGGACTGTTCGGCGGCAATTTTATAATCGCCGGCTTTTTGCTTCAACTGTTCGGGGCTGAGTTTCTCAGTGTCACTATCTATATCCTGTATACCTGCCTCGGTAAGTGTTTTTGCCTCGCGGAGAATACTCTCTGCTTTTGAATCTATTTTTCCCTGGAGAAGCTGCTCTGAGATAGTGCTGGCCACCTCTGCATAGCTCTTGACCCGTTCAACCTGTGGTGAATTCGGGTCGTTCGGATCCGATGGAAGGGATTTAGTAAATTCTTTGGTATGTTTTCGGTAATATTCTTCCGTCTCTTGGGGCGTAGGCGGGGTTACTATCGACGAAACATCATCCAGTTTGAGGGCGACATATTCCAACTGGACTCGGTCGGGCAGTTTATATCCAAAGCCATAAGGGTTTTGCTCATTTACATCGCCGGCGAAGAAATTTTTGTACTTGTTGAAATGCTCCAGCAACTCCTGCTCGCCTGGCTGGTCTTGAGATTGGACAAATGCAGTTGAGTTAAATCTTACAAATTCTGCGTCAACAGTTTCGTTTTGCCAACTGGCCAGATGGCTTAACTGCGAGTTAGTGACATCTTCGGTAGAGCAGACCAAGCCGGCGTACTGCCATACTGCCAGCAGTTTGCCGACTGTTTCCAGTAGCTGTTTTTCTGGAATCCCACGCTGCTTTATCAACGACCCGATAAACTGCGAGTATGTTAAGCCGCTGAATACCTGTGGTATCATTCTTCCAAGCAGTCTGCCCACATCCTCGTTGGATATTCTAATGCCCGCCAGTTCTGCTTCTTTTTTCAGCAGTATCCAGTACATATCGCTTGGCATCGAGCGTTTGTAAATGCTTCTGAGCTGCTCATCACTGATCCTGTACCCGTTGGCCCTTATCATTTGTTTGAGATAATTGATCACTGCCGGTGTGAGTCTGGTTTCTGAAAAAAGTAGCTCCCCCAGCAAGATTCCCTGCAGATCCTGTGATCTGAGCAGTTCCTCCATCCGGAGCATTCGCAGGATATCAAGCTCGTTCCGGGCACTGACCAAGTCGTAGTTGGTTATTTTCTTGTTGTCCCGGAAATAAGCTACGGCCTTGTATCCGACCGTCCTTCCTGGGCTAAGAAGGTACGTTAATGCACTACCGCCTATAAAGCCAATTAGTGTGCCGATGACCACGATGGCCATCACCTTTGACTGATTTTTGCGAAGCCATTTGACTAAGTTCATAGACTATACTCCAAATTTCTTCGCAATTGTAAATTGACAATTGTAAATTGACAATTGAAAATTGAAAATCGAGAATGGACGAAGAAAAGGCATATCTAAAATCTGCTCAAGCGTGGAGGCGCGCCGAGAGGTTTCTGGCTGGCGGCGTGAACTCGCCGGTTCGGGCCTTCGGTGGCGTGGATATGACGCCGCTTTTTATTGAGCGTGCAGCCGGCTCAAAAATCTACGACATAGACGGCAACGAGTACATCGACTATGTAGGCTCCTGGGGGCCGATGATACTCGGGCACGCGCATCCAAAAGTATTGCAAGCTATCCGGACAGCGGCGAAAAACGGCACCTCCTTCGGAGCACCAACACTGGCTGAAACTGCTCTGGCTGAGAAGATAGTCCGCGCCTTTGATTCGATTGAGAAGGTGCGCCTCGTAAGCAGCGGCACCGAGGCCGTAATGACCGCTATCCGCCTGGCACGGGCATACACCAAAAGGGAGTTGATAATCAAAATGGCCGGCTGCTATCACGGCCATAGTGACTGCCTGCTGGTTGCGGCCGGTTCCGGTGTCGCCGAAACCGGCATCGCCTCCAGTGCCGGCGTGCCCGATTCGCTTGCCCGGCTGACCATCGTAGTGCCCTATAACGATATAGATGCCGTAAGGTCTGCCTTTGCCGCGCACAAACACAAAATCGCAGCGGTGCTGATTGAGCCTGTTGCTGCCAATATGGGCGTTATTCCGCCGGTCGATGGCTACCTTGCGACAATTCGAGACCTGTGCGACGCCAGCGGGGCGCTCCTGATATTTGATGAGGTGATAACCGGATTTCGCGTAGCATACGGCGGAGCACAGGAGCTTTTCGGCACAAAGGCCGACATTACCTGTCTGGGCAAAATAATAGGCGGCGGACTGCCGTTGGCGGCACTCGGAGCCAGAGCCGACATTATGGACATGCTGGCCCCGACCGGGCCGGTTTATCAGGCAGGGACTTTATCCGGCAACCCCATCGCCACCGCCGCGGCCAACGCGACATTAGACTTACTCAACGCTCAATGTTTAGCCGTCGCCGGAACGGCGACGGACCCCGCAATAAATTGCGGGGCTAAATATTTAGGCCCACGTTTTACGCGGGGTCTTTCTTCAACAGGACCATACGAAAAACTTGAATCTTCAGCCGCTATGCTGGAAGCCGGCCTGGCAAGTGCTGCTAAAGAGGCGGGTGTCACTGTCACAATTAATCGGGTGGGCTCGATTATGAGCTGTTTCTTCACTGACCGGCCGGTGCGAAATTTCGCTGATGTTCAGTCAATAAACATGAAACAATTCAAGAGATTTTTCGCTCACATGCTAAATCAGGGCATTTATCTTGCCCCCAGTGCTTACGAGGCAATGTTTGTGTCACTGGCTCATACGAGGCAGGATATTGAAAAGACCATAGAGGCCGCGGGAAAAAGTTTTCGTAAAATCAAAGGCAGGTTATGAGGATTTTTCTGCGTATCATCGTACCGGCAGTGATCTGCACTATCTATGTACCGGAAATAAGTGCTGCTCAAACCGATCCAGAGACAGTCAAAGGAGCGCGCGCTCTGCCGGACATCGTGGGAGTAACACATGTGGCCGGCAGATACTATTTGACGGACAAAGATTTCCTCAACGAAGGCGCCGACCAGATTCTGACTCTGGGCTCACGAGTGATTAAGGTCTGGTTCTACGGCAAAAGACATCCCCGCTTTCGCGGGGACAGGCTTGCCCCTGTGGAAGCAGGGGGGCCGGCATCCGTTTATCCTTATAACTCGAACTGGCCGGAGGTCAAAACCTTGGTTGAGGCCGCGCAAACACCGTATTACAGGCAGCTATTTAGCAAGCCTTTCACTACCTACATTTTGGTGGTCACGGCGCTGGGACGCCCGGATGGTTATTGGCGCACCGGAATCACCGAGCAGCAAAAAGTTGATGAGCAAAAGCAATTCTATGAGCTGGCCAAATATTTTCTGACAGCCTACAAAGGCACGGGTAAGACCTTTGTTCTGCAGCACTGGGAGGGCGACTGGATGATAAGGGGCAGCGTCGATCCGAAGGCTGAGCCTACGTCTACTGCGATAAAGAGTATGATCGAATGGCTTAATGCTCGGCAGGCTGGCGTGAACCAAGCAAGAGCCGAGATAGTCGAACCTGGCGCTGCCGTGTACCACGCTACCGAGGTGAACCGCGTCGTAGATTCAATGAAGGCTGGTGCCGCTAATATGGTTAATCGTGTCCTGCCGCACACAAATCTGGACTTGGTGTCGTATTCGGCGTGGGATGCCGCGGTGGAGCATTCTGAGAATCCTGAAGTCTTGCGTCAGGCACTGGATTTTATAGCTGCCAACATGCCGGATAGTCCTGGTTTTGGAGACCACAATGTTTACCCGCCAGGCGTACGGCGGGTTTATATCGGCGAATTTGGTATGCCGGAAAATTTGTATCCTGCCGAGCGAATCCAAAGGGCGATTCCCAACGTAGTCAAGACCGGCCTGGATTGGGGATGTCCCTATATCGTCTACTGGCAGCTATATTGCAACGAGTTAAAAGATCCGCAGGCCAAGCCTCCGGTGAAAAGCAACGATGCCGTGCGGGGCTTTTGGCTCATAAGGCCGGACGGCTCCAAAGCCTGGACCTGGGATTATTTTTATCGCCTGTTAAGGCCCACATCTCAAAGTGGGTATTTAGATACAAAGCGATACTGTCCGGAGCCTACCTGGAAAACTGCCGATCTGTCCTGCGTGCCGACGAGGCGCACCCCTTTTGCCGTGCTGGCGGGCCAGCCGCTCTCAAGCACGCTTTCGGCGTCCCTGGCCGGGATATAAATAGTGGCGATAGTATTAGCCGGAATCGTAACATCCAGTTCAAATTCTCCGCAGTCGATCCGCCAGCAGCTTTCGATCCTTCCGGCGATGGACTCGTAAGTTGCTCTGGCATACGTCATTCCGCCGCCGGGCTGGGGATGAATGACGATACGTTTGTAACCAGGGCCATCCATCTCGATACCGGCAACGGTCCCAAACAGCCATCGACCCACCGAGCCGAAGGCGTAGTGATTAAATGAATTCATGCCCGGGTCCTGGAATCCTTTTTCCGCCGTCCAGCCGTCCCAGCGCTCCCAAATGGTGGTGGCGCCGTGCCTGATGCTATAGCCCCAACTGGGGAAGGTGTCATTGGCCAGCAGATGGTAAGCGATGTCCAGATGTCCCATCTGCGTTAATGTCGGGAGCAAATAGCTCAAGCCCACAAAGCCGGTCGAAAGGTGCCAGTCTTTTTCTCCGAGAGCTTTGATCAGATGACTGGCGGCAAGCTCGCGTTTCTCGGCCGGCAGCAGATCAAAATAAAGTGCCAGGCAATAGCAGGTCTGGGTATTGCCCTTAATCTTGCCGTCGCCAGAGATGTAAGCCTTATTGAAGGCATCCTTTATCTGCTGGAATAGGGACTCGTATTTCTCGGCGTCCTCTTTTTTGCCGACGGCGGCAGCCATTTCAGATAGCAGGCGTGTGCTGTAGGCAAAGTAGGCTGTTGCAATTACGTCCTTTGGCGTGTCCGAGCCTACAGCGACCCAGTCGCCGTAGCCGTAAGCCGGACGCAGCAGGTCTTTGCTATTGGTTTGCAGATAAGCGATCCACTTTTTCATCGATTCGTAGTGTTTCTCGATGACACGCTTGTCGCCATAGACTTTGTAAATTGTCCAGGGACAAATAATGCCCGCGTCACCCCAGGCGGCTACGCCGTCGCCCATAGCGACCTTGCGTGGAGCGACATCTGGGAAGGCCCCATTTGGGTTCTGGGCATCTTCCAGATCGACCAGCCATTTGGTGAAAAATGCTGCCACATCCATATTGTAGGTGGCGGTGCGAATGAAGATTTGGGCGTCACCCGTCCAGCCGAGCCGCTCATCCCGCTGCGGGCAGTCGGTAGGCACTTCGATGAAATTGGACCGCTGCGACCACGTTATGTTTTTATAGAGCTTGTTGACCATAGGATTGGAGCACTCAAACGAGCCGACGACCGGCGTATCCACATGCACAACAATGCCGGTGATGGCATCCGCTCCGGGCCTGCCGGGGTAGCCGGTCACTTCCACATATCGGAAGCCGTGATATGTGAATCGCGGCTCCCAGATTTCAGTTCCATTTCCATTGAGGATATAAGTATCGGTGCAGCGTGCCGCCCGCAGGTTGGTGGTGTAAATAGTGCCGTCGGGATTGAGCACTTCGGCAAAGCGCAGCACGACTTTCGTTCCGGCCTCCCCCTTAACTTGCAGCCGGGCCCAGCCGGCAAAATTCTGCCCCAAATCGAAAACGAATGTGCCTTCTTTAGGCTCGGTCATTTTTACCGGCTCAATTTCCAGTTGCTTTCGCACTGTCACGCCGGGATAAGATTGCAGTACGCCCGGAGTTGTCTTGGTTACGGTCGCGTCGCCCCAGGCCGAATCGTCGAAGCCTGGCCTATCCCAGCCGGGCATCTCCTTTCGGGCATCATAAGTTTCTCCCATCAAAAAGTCCGCCTCAAGGTGCGGCCCGTATGTGGCTTTCCAGGATTCGTCGCTGACGGTAATTTGTCTGGTGCCATCGGCGTATTCGACCTCGATCTGCATGAAAAACCGCGGGTCTTTGCCGTAGTGCTCTCTCTTTTTGCCGAACCCGATATAACCGGCGTACCAGCCATCGGCAAGAATCGCCGCTACTGCGTTACTGCCTTTTCTAAGCAGGTCGGTAACGTCGTATGTCTGGTAGTACACGCGCTTGGAGTAATCGGTCCAGCCGGGCGTGAAATAATCTTCGCCCACGCACTGCCCGTTTATACGCAGCTCATAAAGGCCCAACGCGGAGGCGTAAACCGTAGCTCGCCTGATGGGCCGGTAGACCCAAAAGACGTTGCGCAAATATCGCGGCGCGGGCAAGACCAGATCATCCTGGCTCGCTTTTGCCCCTTGAACACCCGCCTGCCGGACGGGCAGGTTTGCATCGTAGCCGATCCATTTAGCCTCGCGGTGCTTGGGGTCGAGCAGACCCATCGTCCAGTATGCCGGCCTGCTCCATACCGAGAGGTTGTCCTCTCTATCCCATACTCGTACTTTCCAGTAGCACTCCATGCGCGACCTTAGGGGCTTGCCTTTGTAGACTACCTGTGCGCTCCGATCGGAGTCGACCTTGCCGCTGTCCCAGAGATCGCCCTGGTCTTTTTTGAGGTTTTCCTGACTGCTGGCGACCAATATCTGGCAAGCGTTTTGTTTCTGGTTCCGCTGGTCCGATTCGATAATCCAGCTTAACCGGGGCTCGGTCAGATCAATGCCCAGCGGATTTACCCGGTACTCGCAGCGCAGCGCTGTTACCGTGACGTCGCTGTGCCCGAAGGTGTATTGATGAATATCCGTTAAGGCAGCGCAGCCACCCAAAACCAGCAGGGTCTTGACCAATAGGATTGCGTTGAACCTATTCATTTTTAGTTACCTCCATAGAAGGTGTCAGCAGGTACGACTTTTTGTTCGAGCCGCCGTAGATAAAGCGCATCTGGCCGACATTAGGAATCACTGCAAACGGGAATCTCGCAAACGGCCTGAAGCCGCTGGGCCAGTAGACGAATAATGCCCTACCCACCAGATAATCGCGGGGGACAATGCCTTCACGATAAACGCGCTGTCCGTTGATTCCCATACCTTTTTTGTTCCACAGTCTGGCGTCCTCACTGTTGGGACTGTTGTCGCCCAGCACGAAGAACTCATCTTTCTCCAGAGGAATAGGGTTGCCTTCGGATGCCCTATTGGGTGCGTCAGTTTTAGTATAGTGAATGTCCCTGAAGATGGCTATGTGTGATAGCGTAACCTCCGCTTGCGCGGAGGCGAAGATTTTGGCCTGCGGTGCAATGTCTTCTCTTATGTTGCCGACATCGTTTGCGGAACGTCCGAGGTCATAGGTCAGTTTTTCGCCGCCGACCTGGAAAATAAGCTGATGATCAACGTTTGCAAATCTGACCAGAGTCGGCTTGTTGACAAGTGGTCGTTCGATTGATTTGCTGCTCAATGTTGCCTCTTTGCCTTCTGAGATTTTTGCGATGACCATTTTGCCTACAAGGTCAATCCATCCTTTGTATGTGGTTTCGTATTTGCTCAGGGAGATGCCGACGCATCCGGGCGACTCAGTTGACCGGGCATAAAAGCACACCATCAGATCACTGCAATAGGGCATATAGTTGTATCGCGAGACCTCATCGTAAGCATAAGCCGTTCTGAAATCATTGCCGATTGTGGTGTCATAAAACAATGTATTGACCTGGTCGGGAGCGTTTTTTAAGCGGAACATAGTTGGATTGTTTGGAATAGTTGGATTGTTTGGATCGGTGGTTATCCATTTTGAGCCTGGCTCATTTCTGAACGGCTGCTGCCAGGTGTGTCCGTTAAAAGAGCCTTGCCGCGGTCGAACAGGCTGATAATCGTTATTGTAGACCGGCATCCACAGCTCATTCTGGACTTTGGGTGGCTTTCGGGCGATTTCTCCATTGATATAGATGTCACCATCGATGGTTTCTAACTTTTCGCCTGGAAGCCCGACCAGTCTTTTGATGTAGTTTACCGTGGGGTCAAGAGGATTCTTGAACACTACCACGTCCCATCGTTTGGGCTGGAGGAACTGATAAATGCACTTTAGCACAAGGATGCGGTCGCCGTTGGCTACCGGCGTTTGGGCGGAATTCGGCGTGTAGCCTTGCGGCCAAAAATATCCGCAATTCGGGCAACGAGTCGGCGGAAGTCTGACGCTGCCGGCAGGTATCGTATCCTCGGGATAGCCGTAATTTCGGGGCACGAATCCATGCTCGTATTTGTAGCCGCACTGACTACAGCGCAGTCGGAAGTGGGCGCCTTTCAGTGTGTCGGCCATGCTGCCGGTAGGTATGCGAAACGCTTCCATTACAAATGCCCGAAAGACAAAAGCCAGTATGAAAGCGGTTATAAGCCATTCCAGGGTGTTTACGATTTCAGCAACCCTGTCTTTCTTGTCCTGGGCAGTCTTGTTCGAGCCGGTCTTTTCGGGTCTATCTGGAGGCATAAATACCAAATCCTGGCGCAAAGCTAACTATGTTTTCCTGATCTAAAATTCCAGCAAACTTAACCGTAGCCTGCAAGCGTCCGTCCAC
>Ga0299912_10005583_pt1 | contig 10341 bp, 7 predicted proteins | sample RVTome_2_FD_207667 | JGI IMG/M metagenome (GOLD analysis project Ga0299912, IMG submission 207667) | Soil microbial communities from uranium-contaminated site in the Upper Colorado River Basin, Wyoming, United States - RVT95D214 (version 2) ... | reverse complement strand
AAAACATATGAGAAACTACGGGACTTTGGACCGAAAGGAGCAGATGGCCATTCTGGAGTTTCATTTCATTCTTCGCTAAACCTTAAGCGGAGATTTTTCTTGACGTGGGGGTTGTTAATTTGGTACAAATGGGGCAGGTAAGGCGTGCGGTTTTTGTGCGTCAACGGACGGCTGGTTGATATGGAAGGAGGTATTAGCAGCTATCATGCGAATTATCACGGTTAAAAGTCGATATAGATACTAAAAACATCATTATTATAGGCCATTATCAACGTTAAAGGAGGATTATTATGCTTGGAAAAATGACTTATTTCATCGGTTTTGCCCTGCTGGTCTGCACAGTTAGCAGCGTTCAGGCGGTGCCATTCAGCTTGCTGCCGGCGCATGATGCGGAGGTGGGCAACGACGTTCAAATCGGGCCGGACCAGAACTCCGGCGGCGGCTCCGGCATGGCAATTCGCGATATCGACATTAGACGCAGGGTGTCGTTCGTCAGCTACGATATCTCGGAACTGAAATCCGGAGGCCAGATCGTTTCAAACGTGAGCTTCAGCAATTACGGCCACGACAGCGGAACCGTGCATGTTTACGGTGTTATCGAGGAATTAGACAACATCGACGAGGCCACAATCACCTGGAATACCGCTCCCGGCGTTCAGAACGACCCGGCTCCGCCTATTGGGGACCCGGTAGCCCTGGACTTCGACGATTTGACGGAAGAGCTGATGACATTTGTTGCGCCGGCGCGAGGAGTAAGGGCGTCAACCGATACGAGTCAGGCGTTAGCCGATTTTATCAACAGCGACACGGACGGGATCGTAACGTTTCTGTTCGCACCATCGGCGGGAGGCAATAACGGTATCGTCCGAACCAAGGAGCTTGGCGAGGGGGGCGGAACGCTGCTCGAGGGTGAGTTGGCAGGACTTCCGGAATCGGCGAGAAATCCGATTCCCGCCGACAAAGCAGTTGACGTACCTCGCGATGTGGTCTTAAGCTGGACGCCGGGAGGCTACGCCGAGAAGAATGATGTGTATGTCGGAAAGAATTTCGACGATGTGAACACGGCATCGACAACCGTCGATCCGGCCGGAGTCTACCAGGGCCGGCAGGATCCGAACCAATATCCGGCCATCGGAACCGTTCGCCTGGAAATCGCCGAAACTTACTTCTGGCGTATCGACGGAGTCGGTGCGGCGCCCGGCAACGAGATATACAGAGGCAAAGTCTGGCAGTTTAAGGTCGAGCCTTATGCTTTTACGATTGACGGCGGGACTATTGTCGCCAGAGCTTCCAGCAGTGTGGAAGGCAAGGGGCCTGAAAATACCGTGAACGGCTCGGGACTGGACAGCACGGGCCTGCTGCACGGCAATATCGGCGACGGCACAATGTGGCTCAGCAGCGAGGACGGAGAGCAGCCGACCCGGATCGAATACGACCTCGGCAGGGTTTACAGGCTGCACGAGATGTGGGTCTGGAACTCGAACGAAGGCCTGGAGAAGTCGATCGGGATCGGGTTCAAGGAAGTTGTGATCGATTATTCGGTCGGCGGGGCCGAGTTTGTGACACTGGGAACGACGCACGAGTTCAATCAGGCGCCCGGCACAATTAACTATGCACACAATACCACCATCGATTTTAGCGGTATATCGGCACGGTACGTCAGGCTGACAGCCAACAGCAACTTCAAGAACATACTTGAGCAATACGGTCTGAGCGAGGTGCGGTTCTTCTGTGTCCCCGTACAGGCAAGAGTTCCTAAACCAGCTTCGAAAGGGACAGATGTTCCACTGGACGTGACACTCGGCTGGACGGCGGGGCGAGAAGCGGCCGGGCACAACGTTTACTTGAGCAAGAGCGAGCAGGCCGTGATAGACGGTACGGCGTTTGTCGCCGCCGTGACCGACGCCGGATACGGGCCGCTGTCACTCAGTTACGCCACGACTTATTACTGGCGGGTCGATGAGGTCAACGACCTCGAATATCCGGCTGTGGTGGAAGGTGACATCTGGAGCTTTACGACAAAGGAATTCCTTGTCATAGACGATTTCGAGCTCTACGATTCCAACGACAACCAGATATGGTATGCGTGGAAAGATGGGCTCGGTTACGGCTCGCCGGATGTTCCACCTTACTTTCCCGGCAACGGAACGGGTGCGGCCGTGGGCGACGAAACGACCGATTCGTTCACAGAGGAGACTATCGTTCACGAGGGCAGCCAGGCTATGTCGTTTGTCTTCGACAATAATAAGCAGGGCTATGCCAAATATTCGGAGGCGGAGCTGACGCTGAGTTATCCGCGCGACTGGACCGAGGGAGGCGTGAAGGAATTGTCGCTGTGGTTCAGGGGCAGTTCGGCATCGGTCGGCAGCTTCACAGAGGCTCCCGCCGGCACGTATACAATGACCGCGACGGGCACCGATATCTGGGGCGTAGCAGACGAGTTCCACTACGCATTCAAGACAATGACCGGCGTAGGGACAATCGAAGCACAGGTGCTCAGCGTCGACGATACGGACCCGTGGGCCAAGGCCGGCGTGATGATCCGCGAGACGCTGGAGCCGGGCTCGAAATTTGCCGCCGTGTACATCACGCCCGGCAACGGATGCAGATTCCAGGGGCGAACGGATGCCGATGCCGACGCTACGAGCGACACTTCTGTCGCGACAGCCGAGCAGATGGCAATCGCCGCACCGTACCGGATTAAACTGGAGCGTGACTTCGCGGGCAACTTCAGGGGCTACTATTCGAGCGACGGTGCCACATGGCAGGCGATGTCGTGGAACCCGCACAATATCGCCATGAGCTCGAACGTCTACATCGGCCTGGTAGTGACGTCACACAATGCGGCCGCTACAGCCGAGGGCAGGTTCTCCAACGTGAAGATTACCGGCACGGTCGGCCAACAGTGGGCGAACCAGGACATCGGCATACTCAGCAACGATCCGGAGCCGATTTACGCGGCGGTCTCCAACAGCGCGGGCGAGCCGGTGGTTATGGTCTACGACGACCCGGCAGCTACGCATATAGAGACCTGGACGGAGTGGGTTATCAGCCTGCAAAGTCTTGCGGATCAGGGTTTGATTCTGACCGACGTCGACAGGATTTCTCTCGGTGTCGGCACCAGGGGTAATATGACGATACCAGGCGGCTCGGGCAAGATGTTCTTCGACGATATCCGGCTGTACGGACCGAGGGACATTATCTTTGAAGAATAAATTGACGCTTTAGATTAAGCTTCGGACGGCAGATAACGTTAAATATTTTCGGGGCTCGTATCGACAGCTTCGGTACGGGCCCTTTTTTTCACAAGGTCACACATATCGCATTTGCGCCGCCTCTATCACGCCTATCATTGCAAATCGAACTGCGTGTTATTGAGCGGCTCGAACCAGCCTAAGTTCATGTCTGCCGAGTTGACGCCGTAGGGATTCGCACGGTCAGATTTCGGGTCAGCTTTCACCATCCGGCGCGGCTCGACGTGGCCATCGGCCCAGCCGATATTTGCCTGGTTCCTGTGGCGGAAATGAATAGAAGGTGACATGAAAAACTCGGTGACCAGTCGGCCGTTGTAAACGGTAAAAGGCGGCTCGGCAAACGAGTATTCGATGAGAGACTTTCCGCTCTTCGCCATCGCCGTATCGGCAAACATCAACGTCATGGCCGGGGCGGCAATTTCCGTCATGCGCGCCGTCATCGCGTAGCTATCTTTCCAGGCCTGTACACTGCCGGCAGCACTTTGTGAGGTCCGGCTGCCAATGTACGTCATATTATAGCCATAGCCGCCGCAGCCCTGCTCGAAGTTCGTGTTCCAGTCCTGCCCCTTGACGAATTCCACTCTCAGTGGACATTCCTTCACCCGGCCGTCGGCGAGATACCCTATCAACGGGCCTCTAAGCGGATCGAACCGTTCGTCGAGAGTGTCTCTTTTTCCATGCCAGCGATGCAGTCCGGCGTTATCCCACATGTCACTCGCAGCCGGGACGTAAAAACCATCGTTTTCCGTGGCGTACCCGATGTTTGCCAACAGAAGCTGACGAAGATTCGACTTGCAGGCTAAGGCCCGGCTCCCGGACCGGGCCGCTCCCAATGCCGGCATCAAAATTGCCATCAGCAGGGCGATGATCGAGATGACCACCAGCAGCTCAATCAAAGTGAACGCTTTGGATTCTTTCTTACACATAAAACGAATCAACAATTTCCTCAATTACGCCATTGCTCGACTTCGAGCCATTGGGAGACAAAAACGTCAAAGTCGGCATCGTCGATGAACAAATCTTTCGGCTCGGCCAGGTCGCACCTGCCGATCCAGCCGGGCCGGCCGAAACGACTGTGCCAGGCCGAGGCCAGCAGCGCGAAATCGTACATATCGACAACACCGTTCAAATCGATATCGGCGCTGTACTTTTGTTCTTCGAGCACTCCCACCGCTTCGATGTCCACGCCGCCCGAGCCGAATGTCACCCAGGCGTCGTAAATCGGATGGTTATCCGAATAATAGTCCCGGACAGCCCCGCCCGCCGGGTCGATATGTGCTGCGGCCTGATCGTAAAAATCGCCGCTGCCCGGGATATCGACGATCCGCACGTATCTTATATCGTTTATATCAACAAGCCCCGAGACAACGTTCGGCTCGCCCGCAATTTCCTGCAAATCGAACGGCGTGCCGGTACCGTTGGGATGCTTGCCGGCCAGATTATATACGTTGCTTATCTCGATAGTTCCGTAAGACCCGACCGGTTCGGGAGTCAGTGACACAGCGTCAAACCGGGCAAAATCGACGCCGTTGGTCGAGACCTCCACATATCCCAGTTCGGCAAACATTTGCCCCGCAACCGAGCCGGTCGACCAGCTCGCATCGGATGTAAAACCGTTCTCGAAAACGACGAATTCATAGCCATCCTGCTGCCGGATCGGCTCGTCAAATGACAGCATGATTCGCCCGGGCGGTAACCCATGGTCGATTTGCTCCCGGCTCAGATCGCCCAAACTGACTATGTCGAGCCTGTCGCCGGTAGCCGGCCCGAGTGCATTGCCCGGGTTGGCCCATTGAGCATCGACGCCGGGAGCAGGCTCATAATCCGCAACAGCCGTTGCCCAGCCTTTGAATATAGGATTCACAACAGCATCCGGGTCGTTCAGCGGGTCGGCATGCCGCCCGCGATTGTTGGGATCGATATAGCCGCTTATCCCGACCTCGGTATAAGGCCCGGCAAACGAAGACGCCGGCACGTACACAATCGTATCAATCGCAAAGCAGCCCGGCGTGTTCATGCCCCAATCGCCGATATCGCTCGAATTCAACGCAAACTCAAGGCTCACAACCTCACTCAGTGAAGTTAAATCGACGTACCGCCACGTATCGACGATATAATCTTCGCCGTTGTCCTCGAAGCGGTAATCGGCCAGGTAGAAATCAACCGTGCCGACCACATTGCCGTCTGCATCCCTGCCCGTGATAGTAAGCAGAAGAAAGTCCGGGTCGCCGCCGTCGGCGCCGCCGAACTTTTTCGCGAAGGCATCACCGTAAAGCATCGAGTAGTAAGCATAGTTGCTGTTCGTCACATACAAGCCCCTGACAAAGCCCGGCTCACCCAATGTCATAGTTGGCCGCGTGGTCCAGCCGATATAACCTACGGCGTAGTTTGCCGAACCGCCCTGGCCCGAGCCCGTGATGGCGTTGTATTGGACCGCTATACCCTGCATTGTAGTATCGGTGAGATTGGAATAGGAAAAACCGTCCCAGGAGGCCCAGTCGGCGTTGTAATTATTGCCGAAGTGCGCGCCGCCGCTGGTGAATCCTCCCGAGCCGTCCGAGCCGTTCCAAAAGGACTCGGCAGGCAGAGCCAGGTCATCAAACGTGGCTGTGGCGGCATTTGCAGCGCCCGCCGTTAATAAAATAGAAACTAAACAATACAAATTTCGTAACCTCAACATTTTTTCACCTCCCGTTCGGAGAACTGCTTTTGCATTCTCCTTCGGTTTCCGGCCCTTTTTCGCGAGGGCATGACAATAAAAAAACCGCCGTCCTCACGAGAGAAACGGCGGTTTAATCGCCCTGCACAAAAGAACCACGGCCTGCGTACAAAAGGCCGTAGAGCCACACATGCGTTCCAACTCGCGAGAACACAACAAATGTATAACCAATTACAGGCAGGTTTTCTGACTTGCGTCTTACCTCGAAGCTCCTTCCCGTCCGGCAGAATTTCCTGCCGTGGACAGTGGATAATTGCCTCTCGGATTTCCGATTCAGCTATCGGAACAGACGCTCACAGCGGCGCGACCGCCGCGGATTTTAACCGCGTTCCCGTTTGAGTATCCCAAAGCAAAATGCCCCAGGACCTGCAATTGAAATATCACCTTTTCAAAGAACAACCAACACTATTATCAAACACTACAGCACAGGTCAAGAGAAAAAACGAGAAATTATAAATAATCATATCTCAGCAAGACAAAAGAAAATTAGCAGCTTAAACAGGCCTGTTGTCCTCTTTTATTCCGACATTGAGATGGTGATTTCTTCTTTACTTAATTCTGAAATACTATATAATTTTTCAAGAAACCGTAACCCTACGAACGAAGTATTAAGTTATGAATGATGTAGAAATCCGACAAAATTTTCACAGGAAAATACTACGACGTCAGCATGTCCGGAACGATACGCTTGTAATTGATGAGCTTGGATTGCAGCATGGAAAATGTCGAGCCGATATAGCTGTGGTCAATGGTCATCTTGTGGGGTACGAAATTAAGAGTGATAAAGACTCACTCCGCAGACTCAGGGAGCAAGTCAAAGCATACAGTGCAGTTTTTGACAGAGCCTTCATTATTGTAGGAAATCGCCATATCGATAGCATTAAAGACCGCATTCCTGGATGGTGGGGAGTGATAAGATCTTCAAGAGGCCCTAAAGGGGCTATCAATTTCAATATGATACGCAGAGCCAAGGTGAATAGAAACGTCGACCCAGTATCTGTGGCAAGATTACTATGGCGCGACGAAGCAGTAGAGATATTGGAGCAGAGGAGATTACCTTCCAGAGTGCTTCGCCAACCTCGCGCAGCATTGTACAAACATCTGGCAGAACTGCTAAATACTTGCGAACTGCGAAAAGCCGTCAGGCAGTATTTACAGAAACGTAAAAATTGGAGGTGTCCTCAGCATACCATATCCAACTAAGAGTCTACGCCTTCCTGGTTTCGACGTTCCATCTCTACTAGATGCACAGGCTCTTCATAGATTCCGTGTGCACCAAGAAACGAACCCTTTGGATGGTAGCGCCCATCAGAGCCAAGGAAGCTCCCGGGAAGATGATACTTACCATCGCTACCGACAAATGAACCAGAGTAATGGTACTTGCCATCCTTCCCAAGGAAACAACCTTCTGGATGATACTTTCCATCTTGGCCCAGAAATGCTCCTTTGGGGTGGTACTTGCCATCCTGTCCAAGAAAGGAGCCTGAAGGATGATACTTCCCATCAATACCTCGAAAGTAACCTTTTGGGTGGTACTTACCGTCAGCGCCGAGGAATGAGCCTGCCGGGTGATACTTACCATCCACACCCAGAAACTTATCAGGCATTGACAACTCCTAAAATTAGATATTTCTTTGTGATTCCTTACGGTGTCTGCACGTAGTTAATTCACTGGTATTTGACTTTCAATGGCTTCCACAAAAGGTTCTCTGGAACTCGTCCACCGCTTTCTTGAATGGCCCATTTCCTAATTCAGGTTCTGTAGTTTCCCTTTTGACTGCAACACTTGTGATCAATAACCGTGTTGGCCGCCCTGATGAAAACGCACCTCTAATTCTCTGAAGATTACGTTCTATGTCTTCTTTTCGCGCAGCAATATCGACTCGCACTTCAGAAATACCAAAGTGCTTCGCCTCGAGAATATCAAATCCCACAATCGTGTTGTTACTTCTCGCAACTTTCCAGATCATTCTGCCATCAGATTCAGGCAAGTCAAACGTCATATCTTCTTGCCCAAAGTCAAACGAAAGAGTGTCATTGACAGAATCGTATTTTACGACGACGTTAGTTCCTAACTCAGGAATATGCTCGCTATAAACGATCTGTGGCTCTTTTCTCTCTTTGAGAATACGGATCTCACGTTCTGCTGCGGACGGTGGCATCCATTCGCAATCAGGATTAAAACACCTGTAACGTCCAAAATAATCGTCGAATTCCAAGGTCCACTTATTGCATTTTGGGCACTTTCTCATTTCTCTTCTCCATAAAGGCGAGAGTACGCCTTAAATGTAACACCTCTGAAGAACTGAGTCTTAACATCAGCATTTTTCAGAATGGACTTTGCTGCCTCATCAGGATATGGCTCCACATATACAATCTGGCGGATGCCAACATTAACAATCTTATTCGAACACATTCTACACGGATAAGTCGTAGTATACAAGGTGCATTCTTCAAGAGGAACTGACCTGCCGTTTCGAGCCAAATTTACAATTGCGTTCTCTTCGGCATGTAGAGCCCGACAATAGTCCAATATCTTGAACTCTTTTCTGAATAGTCCCTTAATGTTCGCCTCCTTGGGTGCAACTTCGGGTATCTGTTCCTTAAGCTTTTGTAAAAAACGATCAGTCAACCAATCTCTATGGCAGTTGTTATATTCTTGTGTACATGGTTTCTCATGAGCAGGCACCTCATTGTACCCTGAACTGACTACGTTGCCATCTCTGTCAACAATTATTGCTCCAACCTTTCTTTTACGACAGCTTGAACGCTGGCTCATTGCATAGGCAATTGCCATGAGAGCTTCATCCCGAGTAATTGGCTGTTGCTTTCGTAGCGGTTCCTGAACCAGTTTCACATATCGGTCCACCTCTGCGATATAACGGTTAAATGGATCATTTCCAACTGCTGTGAAGTCCACATCATTTGTCAGCACAACATCAGCTTCGTAGAAGCAATCCCCAACCCTTTGGCCATGTGTAGGATTGTCTTCTCCTGTATCGTTCTGGTCATCTTCGTCAAATGCCCCTCTATTACTATTATACTTCTCCCTTACCCTAGCCCACCTTTTCTCCTTATCCGCATAAATTCCGAAAAGAAAGAAATTCCGTGAAAATTCTCTAAGCGCTCGGACTTCACGTGGATTTCTTATGCTATCTATCACCCATATCTTTTTGTCATAATCTTTTATGGATGCAATCTTTTCGATGACCTTTTTTGCAAGAAATTCGGGGCTTTCTTCATCCCGAATCTGGTCTCCAAACCGTTGTAGGTCATGTCGACTGCATTTATTCGGATCGTTTCCCGTCTTGTCCTGAAATAGGGGTCTAAGTACATCTTTCGACAGTGAAAGATGCTCATAACCTCTGGTTGATAGGATTGTCTCGGCGATGTACGTACAACCGCTCCCAAAAGACCCAGCCAGTCCAATAATATGTGGATTAACACCTGAACTCTCGTTCATACCTTTAGTTAATCTCCTTTCATTTTTTTGAGCTTTGGTCTATAGAGAGAATTTGAAGATGCCCGGTAAATTGTATTCACAAAATCCATCTGCCACCCTAAGAACTCGCTTCTTTACATTTGCCTTTTATTGCTCGCTCAAGGTTGCTGTATAATATTTTACCCGTTGTCCCACGCCAGAACAAACAAAATCGGATATTCTCCTTGTTACAGCGATTCTCACAAGGTTCAGCCCATGAGATAACTGCAATAGCTCCTACTATCACTATACAAAGCGTATCTCACGGGCTAAATGTTACCTTCGAATTTCTAAAAAATTCAACAAAAGTTAACATTTTTCAACAAATCTTCATTTTGAGCCCAATTTCAGCCATTTTTTATCGCTGGAAGAAAAGATATTAATCAAAAAAGAGGGGAAAAAGTGAAAAAAGCAAGAATTCAGTCCTTGGGACTTCTTACGGAGGAGCCAGAATTCAGAATTCTAAAATCTACGTTAAAAACCGTGTTAATCGATGTTAATCAGTGTCTAATAAAAAAATAAACTACTTTCAGACACAGAACTACACGGATTTACACTGCGTTATCTTTTTTTCTTATAATACTGTTCATCTGCATTAATCTGCGTTCATCTGCGGTTAATTGACATGCGGCGAGTCATGGAGATTTTTTTGAAATATGCCCGCCTTTTTGAATTGCCGTTCGTAGAATGTATAACGAATTGAATATAGAATACAAAATTCAGAATACAGGAGACTTTGACATTTATTATTACAGATTTCAGCATATTTGACAGAACACGATTTGAAAAAACAAACCCAATTTATTCGTATTGCGTACTGTGTGATGTGTATTGCGAAAACGAATTTGAAAAAACAAAGCCAATGTTAAAATGGGTAAAATCGTATT
>Ga0299912_10005581_pt1 | contig 10342 bp, 6 predicted proteins | sample RVTome_2_FD_207667 | JGI IMG/M metagenome (GOLD analysis project Ga0299912, IMG submission 207667) | Soil microbial communities from uranium-contaminated site in the Upper Colorado River Basin, Wyoming, United States - RVT95D214 (version 2) ... | reverse complement strand
GCTGGCAGCAATGCCACGACCACGATGGTTGAAAACAGCGCCGTCATGCCCAACATGAACGGCGCCAGCGAGTAGAGCAGCGCGACCTGCTCGGCGTACACCCGCATCCCGATATCGATCCGGCTGTCGGTATCGGCGGCGTCCTGCATGGAAAGCCCCGGTGTCTCTGCCGACCCCATTCCGGTTCTTTTTTCCTGAACAATCAAAGTTGCCGGTTTCCTCTGGCCGGGTTGCGCGAGGCGAATTTATTTTTTCGCCCGATACCCGCTATTTTCCCGCCACCTTGCCGGCGCGGGTCGCGCTCCACTTGCCGCTGCTGCCGCCGGATTTGACGGTTCCCGCCATGGCGCCGCCGTTCACGCGGCCGGTATATCGGTCACCGCCGATGGTGAAACTGATCTGCTCGCCATTCAGCCTGCCGTTCATCACCGGCGTCCCCTTGGCCCCGGACTTGAGCGTCCCGGAAATCATCTGGAATTCCTGTTTCAGCGTGAGTTCGCCCTGCGGCAATTGCCAGGTGCCCTCCACTTTTGCCGGCACGATCCACAGCAGGGCCGTGCAGTAGGCGCTGCAGCCGTCAGTGACCGTGGCCGTCTGGTCGGCTTTCCATTCCCCCATCGTGAAGGAGTTCGACACGATGCGGGTGCCGGGTTTGAGGTCGAGGATCTTCGGGCGCAATTTGAGATTGATGTCGGGCAGCAGGAACATGGTGATCACCGTGGCTTTCGAGAAATCGCTCTCGAACAGGTCGGCCTTCATGAAACTGGCCTTGTCGCTCACGCCTTCCTTGGCGGCGTTGCGTTTCGACAGCTCCACCATCTCCGGGTTGTATTCGATGCCGAGCGCGCGCGTGCCGCGCTTGGCCGCGGTGATGACCGTGCGGCCGTCGCCCGATCCCAGATCGATCACGAAGTCTTTGGGCGTCACTTTCGCCATGTCGAGCATCTTGTCCACCAGCGCCTGCGGCGTCGGCACCCATACCACGTCCTTGCCTTCCTGGCCGACCGCCGGCTCGTATGTACTCTTCTCCGGCTGCGCCTGCGCCAAAACAGCAGCGGCATAAATAGACAGGCACAGTGTCAACAACGACCGACGCACAAAATGCGATGCAATCATGCTTGTTCTCCGATGGTTGGATCAGCGTACAGCGATAATCAAAAAACTCGGCAGTCCGGTGCAACCATGATATACCGGATTGTCGGCTAATGATGACTACGAGAAAGTCCGGCTGCCTTGCAGCACCCGGTCGGACGCAGCCCACCTCCGCAACATGGCAGCAAGGGCATCCGTCGATACCGGTTTGGCCAGGTAATCATCCATGCCGGCAAAAAAGCATTTCTCGGCGTCGCCTTTCATGGCGTTGGCGGTCATGGCGATGATCGGAATGCGCGCCATCTCGTTGTCCAGGGCACGGATGGCCCGGCTGGCATCGTAGCCGTCCATCTCGGGCATCTGAACATCCATGAATACGAGGTCATAGGGGAAACGCCTGACCGCGTCCAGCGCCTCGAAACCGTTTGCAGCCACGTCGACCAGGTGGCCCAGGCGTTCGAGCATGGCCACGGCCACAAGCTGGTTGACCGGATTGTCTTCAGCAACCAGTATCCTCATGCGCCGGGCCTTTGGTTCCGGGACCCCCGTCAGCAACCCGGCTTCGTTCTGGCCAGGCTGGCGCGACTCGCCGGGTATTCTGTCCAGTGCGCGCAGCAGGTCAAGCAGGGCCGACTGACGGACGGGTTTGAGGACAAACGCATCCAGCCCCAACGCATCGACATTGATATCGACGTCGGAAAGCGGCACGGAAGAAAGGATGATCACGTGCAGATCGGCGAACTCCGGGTCCTTCCGAACCTGGCGCACGAGTTCCGCGCCCGAAACGTCGGGCATGCACTGGTCGGTCAGCAGCAGATCGAAGCCATTGCCCTCGGCCCTGGCGTGACGCAGCGCGGCGAGTGCGCTGACAGCGTCGTCGCAGGCATGGACCCTGATGCCCCATCCCTCGATCATTTTTTTCAGGACTTCGCGGTTGACATGGTTGTCATCCACCACCATGGCACGGCGCGGACGCAACATCTGCAGCACGGTGTCGCCGGACGCCGGACGAGGTTCGATCCAGTCGAGAGACAGTTCGAACCAGAACAGGCTGCCTTCCCCCTGCCTGCTCTCGACGCCGATCTTGCCGTCCATGGCCTCGACCAGGCGCTTGCATATGGCGAGCCCGAGCCCGGTCCCGCCGAAGCGACGGGAAGTCGAGGCATCGAGCTGGGTAAAACTCGAAAACAGGCGTCCCATCGACTCCGACGGAATGCCGATGCCGGTATCCTTCACTTCGAAGCGGACTTTATCGCCCGCCCTTTCCTTTCCTGCCGGCAAGACCTGCACCAGCACCGAACCCTGTTCGGTAAACTTCACCGCATTGCTGACCAGATTGAGCAGGACTTGCCGGATACGGCCTGAGTCACCCCGATAAATGCCGTGGACGGCGGGGGAGACGTAAGAAGCAATCTCCAGGCCTTTGCCGTGAGCGCGTGGGGCGAGCAGTTCGGGGACGCTCTCCACCAGGTTGAGCAGATCGAAGGGGCCGGATTCAAGTTCCAGCCTGCCGGCTTCCATCTTGGAGAAATCGAGAACGTCATTGATGATTTCGAGCAAAGCCTCGCCGGATTCACGGATGATTTGGGCGTAGCGCGACTGTTCGGAATTTAGCGTGGTATCGAGAAGCAGTCCGGTCATGCCGATGACGCCGTTCATGGGCGTGCGGATCTCATGACTCATGGTCGCCAGAAACTCCGACTTGGCCAGATTGGCGGCCTCGGCAGCTTCACGAGCTCTTGCATTCTCGACTGCCATCGCTTCCAGGGCGCTTTGCTGCTCGCGCCGCACGCGGTCCGCCCGCCACACGACATAAAACAGGCTGGCGTAGACGCCGTAAAAGAGCGGCGCCAGCAGCAGGGCCAGATGCACCATGGCGTGGTCGGCCTGCTCGATGGAACCGGTGCGATCCGTATAGGTCTCCAACACCGCCCCGATGCGCTCCCCCGACACCGCCGGCAGATAACTGGAGATGAGGTTGCGGTCGAACACCTCGCCGTCGAAAGCGCCGAACTTGCCGCGAAAGATCAGCTCGCTTTTCGGGGTGCCCGCGCGCGCGCCGAGAAAACCGGCATTGCTGGACTTGTCTTCACCGATCTGCTTGGGATCCGAGGAATAAACGGTGAGTCCTTCCAGATCATATATCTTGACCTTGAGCAGATCGGTGCCGGCACTGAAGCGGCGTATGATCCGCTCGATGGTGTCGTTTTCGGGGCGGGCCTTGAGCAGCTCCGGGTCGCGCAGGCCGGACGGCGGCATCAGGGAACGGATCCGCTCCCACTCCTCGTTTACCAGCACCCTGGTCATCGCCACGTTGGCGTCCTCGGTGGAGTCGAGGATGCCTTTGCGGGCTGTCTGCCACGACAAATAGATGGTGCCGGCAAGGGCAGCCGTCACGATGACGAAACCAACCCACCCGAACAGCGCCACATGGCGCTTCAGGAGGAGCTGGCGTAGATTCAATTGGCTCAACATCGGTCAAATTCCATCTGTTCTGAAAGTCCGCGGATGCAATGCGGATCGGTTTCTATTCCCGGTGCAAAGCCGGTGCGGGGCCTACTGTATATCGGCCGGAGAAGGGCATACTTGAGCCGTCTTGCTCCTGAAAACCCTTGTTTTCCGGCTCTCGTAATACTTATTATTTGAACGGCTATACGGTCTCGCCTTCAGCCATGAACTGCAGCCGCGCCAGATGCGCGTAGAGGCCGTTCTCACGCAGCAACTCGTGATGCGTGCCGATTGCGTGAATGCGGCCGCGATCGAGCACGATGATGCGGTCGGCGTTGCGCACCGTCGCGAGCCGGTGCGCGATGACGAGCGTGGTGCGTCCGCTCGCCAGTTGCTCCAGGGCCGCCGCGACCTGGCGCTCGCTTTCAGCGTCGAGCGAACTTGTCGCCTCGTCGAGCAGCAGGACCGGCCGGTCGGCAAGCAGCGCCCGCGCGATCGAAATGCGCTGGCGCTGGCCGCCGGAGAGCTTGATGCCGCGCTCGCCGAGATCGGTGTCCAGACCCTGCGGCAATCGTTCGATGAATTCCAGCGCATGCGCCGCGGCGCACGCCTCGCGCACGGCATCCGTCGTCGCATCGGGACGGCCGAAGCGCACGTTCCCGGTCACGCTGGCGGCAAAAATTACCGGGTCCTGCGGCACCAGCGCAATCGCGCGGCGCAACTCCGGCGCATTGCAATGCCGGATGTCGGCGCCGTCGATCAGGATGCGTCCGGACTGGGGGTCGTAGAAGCGCAGGATCAGCGCAAACACCGTGGACTTCCCTGCGCCGGAAGGACCGACCAGCGCCACCCGCTCGCCGGGGCGAACGTCGAATGAGACCGGCCCGAGCGCCGGCGTGTCCGGCCGGCCGGGGTAGGCAAATATCACCTGGTCGAAGCGGATTGCGCCCGACACGCGCGGCGGCAGCGTGATCACCGGCGCTGCCGCAGCGAGCGCGGGCTGGGTGTCGAGCAATTCCATCAGCCGTTCGGTCGCGCCTGCGGCACGCTGGATCTCGCCCCACACTTCCGACACCGTGCCCGCGCCGCTCGCCACGATGGCGGCATAGAACACGAAGGCCGAGAGCTGCCCGGCCGTCAAGCGCCCGGCAAGCACGTCGTGGCCGCCGATCCACAGGATCACCCCCACCGCGCAGAAGCCGATCAGCATCACCAGCGAAATCAGCCAGGCCTTGATGCGGATGCGATGCACGCCCGCCGCATAGGCCGCTTCGGTCGCATGGTTGAACTGGCGGCGCGTGCGGTCCTCATGCCCGTAGGCCTGCACCGTGCGCACCTCGTGCAGCGACTCGTCGATGTGCGCCGAGACGTCCGCCACCCGGTCCTGGTTGACGCGCGACAGGCGCCGCACGCGCCGCCCCATGAGCAGGATAGGCACGACGGTCGCAGGCACGCCGAGCACGATCAGGGCCGCGAGCTTGGCGCTGGTGGCGAACAGCAGCGCCAGCGCGCCCGCCATCATCAGGCCATTCCTCAGCAGCATCGAGACGCCGAAGCCGATCACCTGCCGCAGCTGTTCGCTGTCGTTGGTGAGCCGCGAGGAAATCTCCCCGGTACGGGACGAATCGAAGAATGCCGGCGAGAGCGTCAGCACGTGGCCGAACACCGCCTGGCGCAGATCGGCGATGACGCGCTCGCCTACGCTCATCATCAGATAGAAGCGCACCCAGGTCGCGCACGCCAGCACCGCGGACAGCGCGATCACCGCGGCCAGCCCGGCGTTGAGCAGCTGCGGATCGCCGCTGCCGAAACCGGCATCGATGACGTGGCGCAAACCTTGCCCCAGCGCCAGCACGCAGCTCGCAGCCACCACCAGCGCGGCGAGCGCGGCGGCGATTTTCCAGCGGTACGGCGCGAGAAAACGCCAAAGACGCGCCAGTTGCGCGATGTCGCCCTTGGGCGGGGAAACGGCGGACAGGGAAGCAGCCATGCAGTTATCGTAACACCCGGTTAACGCTCTTCGAGCGCGCGCAGCTCGGTATCCGCCACGCGCAGGCGCTTCGACAACGCAAAAGCAAGTTCCTCGAATACCCTGCCCCCCAGCGCGGGATTTTTTTTGATCAGTTGATCGAAACGCTCGCGCGACAGCACATAGAGATCGGCCGCCGTCGCCGCCTGTACGTCCGCCGAGCGCCGGCCGCGGTCGAGAAACGCGATCTCGCCAAAGAAGTCTCCCCGGCAAAAGGTCGCCAGGTGATGGCGCTTTCCGCCTTCGAGCGGCAGCAGCGCGTTCACCCGCCCGCGGCGCACGAAGAAAATCTCATCGCCATCATCGCCGAGAGAGAACACCCGCCCCCCGGCCGCCACTGAAATTTCCCGCATCGCGCCGGCAAGTTCGGCGATCGCCGCGGAGTCAATCTCGCTGAATACCTCGATCTCGCCCAGGGACAGTGGCGGCCCTTCTTCCCGCGGCGTCCAGCCGGCGGTCTCCAGTATCCGGTCTTCCATCCATTCGATTGCGCCGTCGCGGGTATCGAAAATACGGATGCCCCCGCTGCTGCGCACAAGGCCCAGCTGCCGCATATAGTGCTCGATGTCCTGGCGAGTGGGCAGGCTTGACGGCATGCCGCTGAAAAGCAGTTCACCGCCGCGTTCCTGCAGCCGCTCCTTCATCTGCTCGAACAGGTGCGCCGCGGTGAAATCCATCGACTTCACGCGGCGCAAATCGACCAGCAGATAGCGCAGGGTCGCGAGATCCGGCTCCAGTTCCGAGAACAGCTGGTCGGTCGTGCCAAAAAACAGATTACCCTGCAGTTGTACGATGCCGGCTTCACGCCCGTGCTGGCCGAGGATGTCGGCTTCATCGACGAGGCGCCGGCGCTTGGAGCGTGCACTATGCAGGTCGACTTTGTTCACGATCACCGATCCGCGGACCTGGTCGCGGATGAACAGCAGTATCGCAAGACAGATGCCCACCACGGCGGCGGGGATCAGCCCCGTCTGGGCAACCAGCACCACAATGGCGATCACGCCGAAATCAACGAGCGTGGAACGATGCAGCGCCAATCTGAACATGCTGCGATCGAACATGCGCCAGGCAACGGCCAGCAGCAATCCGGCAAGCGCCCCGATCGGCACCCATGCGATCAGCCCGCCGAGCAGGACAAAGACCAGCACGACAAACACGCCTTCGGCGACCCCCGAGAACAGCGTCCGCCCGCCGCTCGTGAAGTTCACCAGTGTCGGGCCCATCGTTCCCGCGCCGGGTATGCCCCCCACGAAGAATGCGGCAGCGTTTGCCGCACCCTGCCCGATCAGTTCGCGGTTGGAATCGTGGCGGCGGTGCGCAAGCGCATCGAGCACGACCCCGGTCTTGAGCGTATCGATCGACAGCAGCACCGAAAGCGTGAGCGCGGAAACAAAAATCAGGGCGATATCGGCCGGCCTCACTTCCAGAAAGGACAGGGCCCGCGAACTGGCCGCATCGACGAAGGACCCGGAAACCTCGATGGCGCCGATCACCAGCGGATTGCCGTGCAGCCGCAGCAGGTCCGCGTCGAACAGCGCGAGGGCAAAATAGGTGGCGATGCCGGCGAGCATGCCGAGAACGGCTGCGGGGATCTTCTGCGTGAACCTTGGCGCCACTGCCATCGCAACGATCGTTGCGATGCCGACCGCGATCCCGGTCCAGTTCCAGAGTTGTGGCGCGAGCAGCCCGTGCGCGAGGGAAACGTCCTTGGGCAAGCCGAGCAGTTTCGGCAACTGGCCGAGCGCAATGATCACCGCCACGCCGGACAGGTAGCCGCTCACCACCTGGTAGGGGATGAACTTGATCAGGCGGCCCGCGCGCACCATCCCATAGAGCACCTGGAAAAGCGCGGAGAGCAACGCGGTAAAAGCCAGCAGCATCACGATGCGATCGGGCCCGAGCCCGCCGCTCGCGGCAAGCTCCGCGGCAAGCGCCGCCATGACCGCCGCGGCAGGCGCGCATGGGGCCGTGATGAAACCGCCGTTGCGGCCAACCAGCGGCGCTATGATGCCGAGCGCAGCCGCACCGAGTATGCCGGCAAGCGCGCCGTCACCTGCGTAGTCCGGCGAGATCTCGGTATAGATCAGGACCCCGAACGCAATCGCCGAAGGCAACGCCACCAGCATCGCGGCAAGGCCGCCCCACAGGTCGCCGGGGAGAGGGCCGCCGTTTGCGCACCGTATGTTCATCGTATGCCTTGACCCGTGTTCAGCCACCCGGGCGCTGACCGGTCAGTCAGGCGCTGGGCATAGAATTGAAAGACTGCGGGACCAACACCTGGCTATCCTAACATCATCGCCGCTGCTGGCGACGATGCTCACCGGCCTGCGGTCAAGCCTGACGCCGAAACCTCACCGTTACCCGCAAGCCCCGGCCTTCCGGCCCTGCTTCCAGTTCCACCGTTGCGCCGTGGATCTCGGCAATCCGGTACACGATCGACAGCCCCAGGCCGCTGCCGCTTTCCTCGCTGCCGAGGATGCGATGGAAACGCTGCCCGACCCTGGCGCGCTCCTCCGGGGCGATGCCCGGCCCCTCGTCCGTTACCGTGAGCCGCGCGGCACCGTCAGCGTCCGCCGCCTCGACCCGCACGGCAGTACCCCCCGGACTGTAACGGATGGCGTTGTCGATGAGGTTGCGCAGCAGTATCCCGATCAACCCGGGATAGCCGTCGATCGCGGCCGGCACGCCTTCCGCCAGCTCGATTTCGACGTTGCGGGACAGCGCCGCGGGCGCGAGTTCCGCGATCGTTTGCTGCGCCAGCGTCCGCAGGTCGCAGGGTTCCCTGTGCGCCTTGACCTGATCGGGCTCGAGGCGTGCGAGCGTCAGCAGCTGCTCGACCAGCCGGTGCGCGCGATCGCAACCGGCAATGACGTTGTCCAGCGCGCGCCGGCGTTCGGCATCTCCGGCGGCACCACGCGCCACCTGGGCCTGGGTCTTGAGCGCCGCCAGCGGCGTGCGCAGTTCGTGCGCCGCGTCGGCGGTAAACCGGCGCTCGTTTTCGATCAGGCGGCTGACGCGGTCGAACAGCGCATTGAGGCTTCTGACGAGTGGCGCCACCTCCTCCGGCGCGTCGTCGACCCCGAGCGCAGCCAGGTTGTCAGGCTTGCGTTGTTCCACTTGCCGGCCCAGCGTCCGGAGTGGGGTGAGGGCGCGCGCGATGCTGAACCATGCGAACAGACCGAGCGCGGGCAGCGCCAAGAGCAGCGGCGCGAGCAGGTTGGTCGCAATGCTGGCCGCGATCTCGCGGCGGGCCCCGTCGCGCTCGCCGACCTGCACCAGGAACCGCCGCTCGCCGTCCCAGCCGCTGAACACGCGCCAGCGCTTGCCGTCGATCACTGCGTCGCTGAAACCCTCTTCCCGCACCGAGAGGCGTTCCTGCGGCGCATTCGCCGAATGCAGGCGCAGGGTCCGGCCGCGTTCCCAGATCTGGAAGACAGCACTCCGGCTGCGCTTGTGCAACTGCGGCGCGTGATCGAGGTCGATCTCTTCGAGCTCGTGACCGACCTGCGCCACGATCAGGGACGCCGACTGCGCAAGATGCGCGTCGAGCAGTTCGTTGATCTCGTGCCGCGCGTCGAAATAGGTATAGGCCGCAGCCGCCAGCCAGACCAGCGTGATGGCGCCCAGCAGCGCAAGCAGCAGGCGCCGCCTCAGCGAAAACGGACGGCCCCGGTCATCCATGCTGCGCCCGCGGCATCAGATAGCCCACCCCGCGCACGGTGCGGATCAGCTCCGGCGCGAGCTTGCGGCGCAGATGGTGGACGTGCACATCGATCGCGTTGCTCTCGATTTCCTCGCCCCAGGAATAAAGTTGCTCGCCAAGCTGCTCGCGCGAGAGCACGTGTCCGGCGTTGAGCATGAGCACGTGGAGCAGCGCAAACTCCCGCGTCGACAGCTCGAGCGGATTACCCTTGAAAGCGGCGCGGCGCGCCGCGGGATCCAGTTCGATCTTGCCGATACGCAGCAGCGGCGCCGCCTCTCCGCGCGAGCGCCGGACCAGCGCGCGCAGCCGCGCGGCAAGCTCGTGCAGGTCGAACGGCTTGACCATGTAATCGTCCGCGCCGCCGTCCAGGCCCTTGATACGGTCCTCGATCGCATCGCGCGCCGTCAGGATCAGCACCGGCACCTTGTTGCCGGCGGCGCGCATGCGCTGCAGCAGTTCCAGCCCCGAGAGCCGCGGCAGCCCCAGATCGAGGACGACCGCCGCGTACTGGCCGGTCTTCAGGGCCAGATCGGCGGCGATGCCGTCCTTCACCCAATCCGCGCTGAAGCCGGCCTGTGCCAGCCCGGCCTGGATGCCGTCGCCCAGCAGATTGTCGTCCTCGACCACAAGCATGCGCATAAGCCTAGTCTACCAGCGCCTAGCCGCGACCGCCGTGCGCGGCATGATTCGGCGCTGCCGTGGCTTGAGGCCCTGCGCCCGATATCGAGGCCAGGTAATCCGCACCACCCGCCCAGAAGCCGATGGTCGCGATCACCAGCATGGCGGCCACCCAGCGGTGTTTGTAACGTATGCCGTCCCCCGGGTTGCCGGTTTTGTAGCCGCCGACCATCGCCCGGACCAGGTTCTCACGATGAATCAGGCTGCTCACCGCGACTCCGGCGATATGCATGATCACCACGGCCAGCATCGCGTTGGCCAGCGCTTCGTGCAGTTCCTCGGCCCAGCCGCCGCCGATATCGTTGTAGACCGCATACCCGGTCAGCCCCGTCACTATCGCCAGCGTGAGCAGCGCATAGATCGCCCAGCTTCCGGCCGGGTTGTGGCCCAGA
>Ga0299912_10005580_pt1 | contig 10343 bp, 8 predicted proteins | sample RVTome_2_FD_207667 | JGI IMG/M metagenome (GOLD analysis project Ga0299912, IMG submission 207667) | Soil microbial communities from uranium-contaminated site in the Upper Colorado River Basin, Wyoming, United States - RVT95D214 (version 2) ... | reverse complement strand
GCTCGACCCCCCGAACCCCCCACGCGAGCCGGGAGTGAATCCCGGCTCGCTTCCGTCTGACATGAGCAACCTGCCGATGTGGTGAGGCACGGGGCGCACCGTCTGCATCCATGACCGTGTGTTACGCTCCAGGCGGAGGCCCGTTGGAGCGCGTCACACACGTCATCGGCACCGTCCACGAGGTGTCGCTGAAGGGCGCCAACCGGGGGTGGTTCGAGCGCACGCTGCTGGCCAACGTGCGGGCCGCCCTGCGGGGGCTGCCGGTGGCCGAGGTGTCGATTCCAGCGCGGATCGTCGTCCGTTTCTCCGAGCCGGTCCCCTGGGGCGAGGTCTTCGAGCGCCTGTTCACCGTGTTCGGCCTCAACGGCATCATCCCGGTCGAGCGCGCGGGCACGACGTACGACCAGCTCGAGGATTTCGTGGGCGGCCACGCCGATCAGCTCAAAGGGAAGACATTTGCGGTGCGCTGCAAGCGCTCCGACAAGCGGTTCCCGATGACCTCGGAGGAGGTCAACCGCCGGCTGGGCGCGTTCGTGAACGAGCGAACGGGCATGGCCGTGGACCTCGAGAACCCGGAGGTCACGCTCCACGTCCTGGTCCAGAGCGATGGCCTGTACGTGTTCAGGGACCGCTATCCGGGACCCGGGGGGCTGCCCGCCGGGACGTCGGGCAGGGTGCTGGTGCTTCTCTCAGGCGGGATCGACTCGCCCGTTGCGGCCTACCTCGCGATGAAGCGCGGCACGAGGGCGCACTACGTCCACTTCCACTCCGCGCCGTACACCACCGAAGCCTCGGTCGGCAAGGTCGAGAGGCTAGTGCGGGTGCTCACCCGCCACCAGGGGGCGAGCCGTTTGGCGATCGTCCCGTTCGGGGACTGCCAGCGCGAAATCGTCTCCCTTTGTCCCGAGCGGCTTCGCGTGGTGCTCTACCGTCGCATGATGCTGCGCATCGCGGAGCGCATCGCCAGGCGCTGGCGCTGCGAGGCCCTGGTCACCGGCGAGGCGCTCAACCAGGTGGCTTCCCAGACTCTCGAGAACATGGCCGCGATCGACCGTGTCGCACACATGCCCGTGCTCCGCCCGCTCGCAGGCATGGACAAGCAGGAGATCATCGCGGTGGCCGAGCGCGCGGGGACGTACGAGCTGTCGGTGCTGCCGCATCAGGACTGCTGCTCATTCCTGCAGCCCCAGCACCCCGCGACCCGAAGCACACCCGCCGCCTGCGAGGAGGCCGAGGCTGCCCTGGACGTCGAGGTGTGGGCGCGCCGGCTGCAGCACGACGCTACGGTGACGGTGATTCAGCACCGCTGGGACGAGCAGGCCCAAGACGTTAGCGGTAGGCGGTAGGCCGGCTGAGGTCGGAAATCAGCCGCCGCTTGACGTTCCTATCCTCGCATTCTGCCTACCGACTCGCGCCTCACGCCTCTTGCCTCGCGCCTGGCTCACTTCGCTGCGCTGAGCCTCTGGATGTCGGCCAGGACCTCCGAGGCGTGCTTGCTCGGGGTGACGTCCGCGTACGCCGTAAGCACCTTGCCGTCGGGCCCCACCAGGTACGAGATGCGACGAGCCGCTAGCCTGCTTGGCGAGTCCGCCGCGCCCACCTCGACCGCGAGCGTTCGCTTGGTGTCCGAGAGCAGCGGGAACGGGAACTTGTTCTTGGCGATGAACTCGGCGTTGTCCTTCGGATCGTCGAACGAGACCCCCACGACCTGGACCCCCGCCTTCTCGAAGCCGGAATAGTTGTCCCGCAGGGCGCACCCCTCGGCGGTGCACCCCGAGGTCATGGCCTTCGGGTAGAACCAGAGCAGGTACGTCTTTCCGGAGAATTCCTTCGACGAGACCATGGCGTCGGTTTGGTTCGGAAGTTCCCAGACAGGGAACGGATCGCCGGGCTTGAGCATCCCGGCCGCGAACGCCGTGCCCCCGACGAGAACGCCGGCGACCATCAGCAGGATGAACGGTTTCATGAGGCTCTCCCTCCCCACCCTCAAACCTCACCAAGTTTCGCACGATTCCTCTGCCTGCACTCCGGGGGCGGTGCACTCCCCCTTTCGTTTCGCGGCGATCCTGGATATCATCCAGCCGCGGATGGTGTTGATCCTGAGATGACTCCCCGGCCAAACGGATCGCTGCAGGGTGCCCACGCGGATCGTGGCGTCCGTGAGAAACGGGCGGTTGCCCTGAGTTCGATGCTCGCCGGCCTTTTCCTGACCGCCATGAAGCTGGTGGTGGGCCTCATGACCGGCTCGTTGGGCATCCTCTCGGAGGCCGCACACTCGGCCCTCGACTTCGTGGCGGCCGCGGTGACGTGGTTCGCGGTGCGGGTGTCGGGCCGCCCTGCTGACCGCGAGCACACATACGGACACGGAAAAGTGGAGAACCTCTCGGCGCTCTTCGAGACCGGGCTACTGCTCGTAACGTGCGGCTGGATCATCTACGAAGCCGTGCAGCGCCTGTTCTTCAAGCGGGTCGAGGTGGAGGCCAGCGTCTGGGCGTTTGCCATCATGGCCACGTCCATCGTGGTCGACTTCTCGCGCTCGCGCGCTCTCAGCCGCGCTGCCAAGAAGTACGACAGTCAGGCGCTCGAGGCGGACGCCCTCCACTTCTCGACTGATATCTGGTCCTCCGCAGTGGTCCTCCTCGGCCTCGTAGGTGTGCTGCTGTCGACCCTGCCGGGACTCCGCTGGCTTCTCAAGGCGGATGCGCTTGCTGCCCTCGGCGTCGCCGGGATCGTCGTCTGGGTGAGCATCCAGCTCGGACGAAAAACGATCGCAAACCTTCTCGACGAGGTGCCGCCGGGCCTGCTTGACGGGATCGTCCAGGCCGTGCGCCTCCCAGGGGTTCTGGATGTCGGGCGGGTTCGGGTACGACGGAGCGGCCCGGAGGCCTTTGCCGACGTGACGCTCACCGTAGGGCGCGAGACCCTCCTCGAGCGGGCGCACGGGGTGGCCACCGCCGCGGAGGCGGCGGTCCGGCGGTTGCTTCCCGGAGCCGATGTCGTCGTCCACGTCGAGCCGGCCGACAGCGCGGCCAGTGCGCGCGACGAGGACGCTCCGGCGGTGGCGAGGGTCATCGCGTTGCGGATGGGCCTCGCAGCCCACAACATCAACGTCGAGGAGGTCCTCGGCTCGCGTTCGATGGAGCTTCATCTCGAGGTAGACGACACCCTCAGCGTGGGAGCGGCGCACCACCAGGCCACCGCGTTCGAGAAGGCCCTGCACGAGGCCCTACCGGACATCGGGCAGATCGTCACCCACATCGAGCCTACCGCGGTCTCAGGTTCCACGTACCGCGCGGAGCCGAAGGACGAGGCTCGGGTCCTCGAGGTCCTGCACGAGTTGGCGCGCGAGGACAGCTTCCATTGCCACCCTCACAACGTGACGGTGCGGCGCACCGGCGACGAGCTCGCCATCTCCTTCCACTGCGCCCTTGACGCGGACACGGCCATCACCACCGCCCACACGATCACCGAGCAGGTCGAGCATGCACTTCGAGCTCGGCTTCCCCACCTGGGGCGCGTCGTGATCCACGTCGAGCCCCTCTCTAAAAAGAAGTGAAAGGGTAAAGGGCAGAAGGGAAAGGGACGGCAGCGATTCAGGGGGCCGGGGCGGGCGCTTTTCCGCTTTGCCTTTTCCCTTTTCCCTTTCCTGTTGGGCCTGTTTTCCTACGCGCCGAACTTGGCGAGCTTGCCGGCAGCGGCCAGCGCCTCCGCCAGCAGGAAGCGAAGCGGCATGCGCCCGAGCGCACCGCTGATACACGTGGTCTCCGAGAACGTCGCAACCGAGTCGCGGAAAACCTGGCCGGGCGCCCACACTAGCGCCGGCACCGGATGCCACGAGTGCGCCTTGTGAGCTACCGGCGTCGAGTGGTCAGCGGTCACGACCACAACCTCGAACCCGTCCCCGAGCAGGTCAGGGATCAGCCGGTCCACCTCATCGATGACCTCCCGTTTGCGGTTGAAGTCGCCGTCCTCGCCGGCCTTGTCCGTGTACTTGACGTGGACGAAGAAAAAGTCGCGCCCCTCGCGATTCGCCCGCACGACTGCCGGGAAATCCGCGAGAGAAGGCGGGGCCGCGGGCATCTCCATGCCGACGAGGCGCGCGAGTCCGCGGTACATCGGGTAGGTCGCGATGCAAACCGGCCGCAGCCGGAAACGCTCGGAGAGCGGCGGAATCTTGGGAAGCGAGTCAAAGCCGCGCAGCAGCATGCCATTGGCCCTGGGCTCGCCCTTCAGCGCCTCGCGGGCGGCTTTCAGGAACGCCGAGACGATCGTTCCGGTCGGTTTGGAGGCGGCATCCAGCGCCTTCACCGGCAACGGCTTCACGCCCGTGTGCTGGGGGTCGGTGTCGCCGAGCCGATGTCCCAGCCTCTTCCCCCGCACTATCAGCGCCCCTCGGTGCTCCGCCTCGGTCTCAACGAAGATCTCGGCCCCCGGAGGCGGCGGGATCTTCCGCAGGCGGGCGACAAGCCTCCTGTTTTCGCCGGTTTCGATGCGTCCCGCCCTGCGGTCCGAGACGTAGCCGGCTGAATCGAGTGTGCAGAAGTTGAAGCGCGCCGCGACGTCGCCCGGTTCAAGTGGAAAGTCGATACCCACCGCGGAGAGGACGCCGCGGCCGATCTCGTACTCGGTCGGGTCGTACCCGAACAGGCCGAGGTGACCCGGGCCCGAGCCGGGGGTGATGCCAGGCCCCACGGGGTCGAAGCGCCCACAACAGCCGTCCCTTGCGAGGAGGTCCAGGTTGGGTTTCTTGGCAGCCGCGAGGGGCGTGAGAGCGTCGCCGTAGCGCGGCAGGTCGCCGAGACCGTCCAGGACCAGGAACAGGATGCGCGACGAGGTTTGCTCGGCTTGCCGCTCAACGATCCGCATCGTGTCCATCAACACCTCCCGCAACACAAGCATAGCGGACCCGCCTGCCTCGTCTAGGGCCTTGCCGACGCGGGCGTGCTCCGGGCGCGCCCAGGGGTGGGCTCCATCATCTTCTGCATCATGGCGTTGTAGAGCAGGGGGAAGGTGGCCTCCGTCTGGCCGCGGAAGTACGGGGCGAACGAGAAGAGCACCGCGCGCCCCTTGCCGCGCCGCACCTCGACAACAGCGGCGCGCCGGTGCAGCTTCTCCTCGCCGCGCATCCAGCCGGAGAGCACAAGCGGCGAATCGGGAAAGCGTGCGGCAACGGTCCGCGACTGCTCGCCCACGACCGGCCTGGTGGCGAACGCCGTCTCGCCCTCGATCATCGCCGCCACCCGCTCGGGCATGCCCCAACCCAGGGGCGAGGTTCCGTCCACCTCCAACGCCAAAAGGGCGCCCGGGCAGCGGAACTCCTCGCGCTTGACGCCCCTGAGCGAGTCGGTAACCGGGAGGTCGAGAGCCTCCGCGAGCCAGGCGGCGGAGGGTCCGAACGCCACGACGAGGCCACCGTCCGCAAAGAAGCGCTTGATTGCGTCCAACCCCTCCTTGCCGATCCCCTTCCGGTACTCGGGGGGCGGAAGGGCCGGGCCGCGCTGCTGCGGCCCCTCCACGATCACCTTTCCCTCCATCGGCGGGATCACCAGCACCTCCACGCGGCCGGCAAACGCACCCGAGGCAACGGCCGGGGTGCCCACCTCCTCAACGGGGAAGCCGGCCCTCTCGAGGACGAAACGCAGCCAACCCGCGTCCTCCAGGCCAAAGTGGGGGTGATAGACCCCGAGGACGGCGCGCCTCATTGGCGCCGCGGCGTCCGGCGTCGTGCGCGTGCGTACCGCCGTGACGCCCGCCCCGGCCAGCAACCGTTCCTGCGCTTTGGCCTCCAGTCCTCCAATCACGAAGGAGCCTGCCGGGACGTCCTTGCCGGCAAGGCGTACGACCGCCGTCGTTCGGGCCACGGAGGCCCCCTCGCGGAGCGCCCGGTTTGCAGCAGAGAAGCCACCCAGTTGTCCGGCCGGTACGACCAGGACGTTCCCCTCCCCTCCCGCGGGGGTGTCGGGCGGCACCCATCGCGACCGGAGGGGAGTCACCGTGCCGCCGACCTCACCTTCGGCCCTGACCGCACGGACGCCGAGCGCGAGCGGCATCGTCCAGGCCGTGATGTCGTAGGGGAGCAGGATCTCGGCCTCTGGCGCCGGGGCGATCTGCGGGTACTGCTGCCGCTCCATGATCTCCAGCAGGTACTGCCGGAGCGGCTGCGCCGCCGGGAAGATCACCGTGCCGGTCGGGTACGGCCGACCGTCGGCCGTGACCTCGCCCTCCGCAGTGAAACCGTCCAGCCCGGCCGTGAGGAGCAGCTCGATCAGGTGCGCCCTGCGGCCGGGGTCGTCGCCGGGCGGCACGAGGTACGCGCGCGGAGCTTCGCGCTCCCCGCGCGTCACCGCCTCGGCCGCCATGAGCGAGACGTCGCGAAGCACGGCCTCGCGCTGGACCGAGCCGAACTCCACGAACGCGCGCATCAGCGTGAGCTGGTAGGAGACGGCGTCCGCGAACCCCCATGTGCCGCCACGCCAGGGGTTGGGGAAATTGACCTGCGCACGGTAATCGACGAGACCCTTGCCACCGGCGCGCAGCTCGTTCTCGTCCACCTGGATTGGCGTGGCCAGCGCCGCGCTCGCGGTCTCGGTGAGCACACCGAACACGTTCTTCCACCACCCCGTGTTGCGGGTGCCGCCGATCCAGTTTGCGTCGAAGGTCCACCCCGAGACCACGCCCGCCTTGCCCTGCTCCTCGAGCCGGAGCGACATCAGGGTCCCCAGGTGCGAGGTCATGCGCCACACGAAAGGGTGGACGTTGGGCGCGATCGGGTCGGCAAACGGCGGCACAAACTGCCGGGGTCCCGTGGAGCCCATCATGTGGAGGTCCAGGAAGAGCTGCGGGTGCCACTCGTGGTAGACAAATTCGTTCAGGGCCCGGCTCTCCGGCTGGGTGAGGTAGACGAAGTCGCGGTTGTTGTCGTGACCGGCGTAGCGGTGGTAGAGGAACGGCGGCGACGAGCCCTCGTACGGTGTTCCCAGACACTTTCGGTACCACGCGACCGTCGCCTCCTGGCCGTCCGGGTTGAGCGATGGTACGAGCAGCAGCACGACGCGCTCGAGCCACGCCGCCTCCACGGTTCCCGGTTGCGCATCGGCCAGCTCGAAGGCGAGCAGCAGTGCGGATTGCGGTCCGGCAACCTCGTTGGCGTGGATGCCGGCGGTGATGAGGATGCAGCTGGGCAGGGTGGCCACGAGCCGATCCCGCGCCGCGCCCTCCAGACCCCGCGGGTCGGCAATGCGCGCCCAGCCCCGGCGAAGCTCGTCGAGTGCCGCGATGTTCGAGGCGGCAGAGATCGCCACCGCCAGCATGGTGCGCCCCTCCACCGTGGGTCCCATCTCGAGCAGTCGCACCCGGTCGCTGTGCGCCGCGAGGGCGTGCAGGTAGCGCTCGCTCTCGCTGTATCTCGCCAGCACCCGGTTCTGGCCGACGGCCATGGCGAGGACGTCCTTCGGCGAGGGGACGCCCTCCCCCCCCGCCGCCAGCCGCGCGGTCACCACCGCCAGAACCGCTGCAGCGCACTGCACCCACTTTTTGTCCGGCATCGCTCCTCCGCAGCGGTAAGGTTACCCCGTCCCGGGGCCCTCGTCGCGTCCCGCCCCTTGGACTCTTCTCCAGGGTTTTGCCCCGAATCCCCCCTTTCTTGTCGTCTATCGCACGTAGGCTTTCCTTTGCCCAGCGGGTGCCCGGTTGGTTCTTGTCCTTGTCACTGCGTGACGGCTTTGTTGTGCCGCTGCCGGGGGTGGCGAGGTGCGGCCTTGCGTCTCCCCAGCCGCTACGGCCGCACACTCCTCCGCCCGCGACCGGACAGCGCGATCCGCACCGGGCCCGTCGGCGTTCGCAAGAGGCCGCGCCGCCGTCTCCCCAACGCGGCTCGCGCGTCCGGCACCCGCGGGCTCCGGAGAGATTTGCCACCCGCGGCACCGGCAATCTAACCCCCCACCCTTTGGCTAGAAGCATCGAAGCGACGACTGAGGAGCCGCCCTGTCCGAATCTCGCGAGCAGCTCGGTGGCAAGCCGAGTGCGAATGTCACCCGCCCCCTCCAACCAAACGCCCACGAGGGCCTGCCACAACAGAGCGGCTCGTTTCCAGTTTCAAGGTATCTAGCCGAAGGGTCGGTGGTCAAGATCGCCCCGCGGGCGTGAAGAGCCATGACGCCGGAGCGTGCGGGCACCGAGCGGGCGGCCCGCGGTGGGGTGCCGCTGGCGTAGCTTCACACGAACAGCGAGGGGCCCCACCGCGGGACGTCCCAGCTCGGTCGCACGCGCAGGCGCGTCGGAGAGCTGCGCTCGATGCGCAGCCCGAGCGACCGCTCAAAGCCCGCGGGGCAAGAAAAGAGAAAGCCTCCACGCAGTGGAAACAAGAAAAAGGCCGCCTTGCGGCGGCCTGGAGGAAGGAGGCCCGCGTGAGGACCCGTACGCGCTTACCGTCTCCCGAAACCGTGCACTGCTCTCAAGGTGAATGCGGTTCGCTCTCGGTGACAACCGCTAACGCGTCCCTTTGCTCCGGACGGGTACTTTTTGCCCCCGACGAACCGACTCACTCGTCCCAGCCCCCGGGGCCTCGGCCGGGATCATCGCCTTCGGGCGGACCACCCCTGCCCTTTTCCATTCTCCGCTCGCGGACCACGTCGTGTAGCTTTCGCCACTGGTCGGTCGTGAGCACCTCACGCGTCTTGAGCAGGGTCTCGAAACGCTGGGTCTCCAGCCTCGTCCGCGCCTGGATCAACACGCCGAAGGCATCGCGTACCTGCTTGGCGTTGAAGGGGTCGGCATCGGACGCGGCGCGCAGGTCGATCTCCGCCTTCTCCACCGCGCCCTTGAGATCCACCATCGTGCGCGCCTGGTCCAGCGTGATCGCCTCGAGCTTCTGCGTCTGCTCGGGGGTCAGGCCCAACTGTTCGACGACCTTCGGCCGCTCCCACCAGCGTCCCATTGGGGCGCCCATCGGGCCGCCCATGTGGGCCCCGCCCATGTGGGCCCCGCCCATGCGGTCTCCCCCCATGCGGTTCCCACTCATGGGGCCGCCCGTCGGTTGTGCCGCCACCGCTCCAGCCACAAGGAGAAGTACGGCGCCAAAGAACCATTGCGTTGCTCGTCCGTTCATGAAACGCTCCTTTCTCCGCTCTCGGCGGAAACCGGCACCACCGTGTCCACGATCTCCTCCGCGGCCACGGCAGACAACGGATCACGGTCCAGCACCTGGTCCACCTCGAGCATCACGGCATCTGCGTTGATGGCCGACAACGGCGCGGTGCGGTGGAAACGCAAGGGCAACAGGCTCAGCACCAAAACCGCCGCCGCTGCGGCCAGCCAGCGCGCCCAGTGGTGGCGGTTCGGGGCTCCCCAGGCCGCTAGCGCGCGCTCACGGACCTGCACCTGCGTCGCCTCGTCGGGGTCCGTCCCGCGCGCCATCTCAACGGTCGTCAGAAACGCGTCTCGCCGCCGCACGCACGCCACACATCCAGCCAGATGCTCGACAGCCTCGGGGGGCAGATCCTCCCCGAGCACCGCCAGGTTCAGCTCGTCATCGTTCAGGTGAGGGATGCTCATGGCCTCGCCTCCTCAACCGCCACGCGCACACGCTGGACTGCGCGGTGGAGGTGGGTCTTCACGGTGCCCACGTCCACCCCGAGGGCAGTGGCGATGCCCTCGAGGTCCAGCCCCACGAAGAAGCGCAGCGCGAAGACCTCCCGCTGCCGCGTCGGCAGGAGGGAGACCTCCTTCCGCAACCGTTGGACCGCCTGGCGAGCCATCGCCACCCGCTCAGGGTTGGGGTCCGACGAGGGGACGCTCGCGAACGGGTCTGCCCCGTTTTCATCCCGCACTTCAAGGGGCAGAAACGGGACGAGCCGTTTCCGGCGGAGTCGGTCACGGCAGAGGTTGACGGCGATGGCGACCACCCAGGCGCCGAAGCTCCCGCCGCCCCTGAAGCGGCCCAGGTTCTTGAGCGCCCGCAGCAGAGTTTCCTGGACCGCCGCCTCAACGTCCTCCCCCGCCGGAAGCAGCCGCCGACAGGTGCGGAAGACGAGCAGCTCGTGGCGCTCCAAGAGAGTTCCTGCCGCGTCGCGGTCACCACGGCGCGCCGCCTCCACAAGCTCTCCCTCGTCCTCACGCCTCAACGCCGGCCCCCGTTGTGGGACGCTCGCCATGTCCTAGAAGACGCGCGCGGCCCAACAAGGTTGACAATAGCGCAACCGCACATGCACTCTCCCCGCGATGCGACAGCTGCGCCTGGACACCTCGTGGGGGGAGCTGCGGCTGGCCGGGGGCTCTCGGGCCGGCGAGGCGTCGGTGTTGCTGCTGCCCCAGCTTCGCCTGGCCCTCGACGCCGGGCGGCCGGC
>Ga0299912_10005579_pt1 | contig 10345 bp, 6 predicted proteins | sample RVTome_2_FD_207667 | JGI IMG/M metagenome (GOLD analysis project Ga0299912, IMG submission 207667) | Soil microbial communities from uranium-contaminated site in the Upper Colorado River Basin, Wyoming, United States - RVT95D214 (version 2) ... | reverse complement strand
AATCAAACCAATGAGCTTGCTTCTCGGCTTTGTATGTCATTCATTCAGCTGCCGCCAGCAAGCGTAAAAGAATAAAAATTGTCAAAGGAAAGCTGAAATGCCAAGAGCCAGAAAAGGTGCTGCAAGGCACCATGCAAAGAAACGAATCCTCAAAGCGGCCAAAGGTTACTATGGGCCACGAGGCCATATATACCGTATTGCAAAAGAAGCTGTCGTTCGCGCAGGCGTCAATGCGCGCATCGACCGTAAACTACGAAAACGCGATTTCCGGGGTCTGTGGGTAACCCGTTTAAGCGCATCCTGCCGACAGCGAGGCATAAGATACAGCCAGTTCATCAACGGCTGTAAAAAAGCGAATATCCAATTAAACCGCAAAATGCTAAGCGAGATTGCAATAGCCGACCCAGCTGGTTTCGATGCCGTTGTAGAAAAAGCCAAAGCCGCCTGTTCTTTGTAATGAGTTCACCGTTTTCGCCAAAGGCGGATTCATCGATAAACTGCGAACAATAAGCGAAGAAACAGATAAATGCTTGAACAATTTGAAAAAATCGGTAAAGATGCCCTTTCAGACCTGCAAAATGTCACCAACCTGAAACAACTGGAAGATTTCCGCATAAAATACCTTTCTCGAAAAGGACAGATTATGCAGATGCTCAGCCAAGTTGGCAAACTCCCGCCGGAACAAAAACCGCAAGCCGGAAAAATTGCGAATAAAATTAAAAAAGAAGTTTCCGGTGCATTTGAGCAGCGAAAAAATACTCTGTTGCAGGCACAAGAACAAACTCGTGAGCTGATAGATGTTACTCTGCCTGGTAAATCCTTCCACATCGGCAAAATGCATGTTATTACGCAAACCCTAAATGAACTGCTGGAGATATTCGGTCGAATGGGCTTTTCCGTGGCTTACGGCCCGGAGGCTGAGGACGAATGGCACAACTTCGTCGCACTGAATATACCACCGGAACATCCAGCAAGAGACCCTCTGGATAACTTTTATATCGAAGACAATATCCTTCTGCGAAGCCAGACATCGACAATTCAGATTCGGGTTATGGAAAAACAAAAGCCGCCTATCCGGATTGTTGCGCCGGGCAGAGTGTATCGGCCGGATACCGTTGATGCGACACATATGTTTATGTTCCATCAGCTCGAAGCGCTTGTTGTAGATGAAGGTGTCAGTATGGCGGATATGAAGACTACGATTGAGCAGTTTATCCACGCCTTTTTTGGGAGCGAAGCGAAGTGGCGGTTTCGGCCGAGCTTTTTCCCGTTTACCGAGCCAAGTGCTGAGGTTGATTTGCTGTTGAAAGACAAAAGCGGCAAAGAAAGCTGGACGGAGATGGGCGGCTGCGGGATGGTTGACCCGAATGTCTTTGACGCCGTTGGAATAGACAGTGAAAAATATACCGGCTGGGCGTTCGGCTTTGGCATAGAACGGCTGGCGATGCGAAAATACGGCATAACAGATATCCGCTTATTTTTCGAGAACGATCTGCGATTCCTCGACCAATTCTGATATAGTTTTCAGCATCCAAATTGGTGTAATAACAAATACGATGATAAGAATTACAGACCAGACCGCCATTTCTGAGGATGAGCTTATTTTTAAGGTGTCTCGAAGCGGCGGACCCGGCGGACAGAATGTCAACAAGGCCAACACCCGGATAACACTGCTGTTTGATGTTGCACATTGCGAGAGTCTTTCCGATGAACAAAAACAGCGAATACTCAAACACCTTGAAACACGAGCTGATAAAAACGGTGTAATAAGAGTTGTCTCGCAAAAATTTCGAACCCAGAATGCAAATCGCAATGCAGCCGTTGAACGATTCCAGCAGCTATTGAGAGATGCCCTGCGTATAAGACCTGTTCGGAGGAAGACAAAAATACCCAACGCCGTCAGGAAACAGCGATTAGAAGAAAAGAGGCAACGAAGCCAGTTAAAACAACAAAGAGCAAAAAGAAATTGGGTAAAAGACTTTGTAGATTAACCCAGGTCTTTCACCTCTGGAAATGCTGAGGTTAAAGAAACAAGCAAGCTAACTGCCGATATAAGATTAGCTATTTATATCTGTGACCTTTAGCGACTCGTCAATGTCATAGACATCAGGTCCTGAGTAAAGACGAAACGAACGAAGAGGCTTGCCTCTGATTGCACCGATAACTGTATTTTGGCAGCGGATTATTCTGCCTTCAGCCGAAAACCATGCACACTTCCAATTACAATTTGCGTCACGTATCGGGCAAAGAATCGGGTCGTCCTTTTCGTCTGTCAGGAAACCCTGCTCTGCAATTTTGATGGCTTTATACCTTGCGACCATAATCACCACTCCCGTTACAAAAAACACTAATTATGAACAATATACATTATATCAAATGACAAAACAAATTGGTAGAAATTTATCGGTTTATCAGAAAAAAAGTAAACTAATTTTTGACCCTTAAAAAGCAATAAATAAGAGCTTATGTTTTATGGGACTTGCCCAACTGACCAGTCATTATTGAATATGGAAAAAAGTTGATAATAGCTGCTTTGTTTATGTCAATTCAACGTCGCACGGCTTATTCAGCGGCAGAGCATCAACGGTTATTAATTCACGGCCGAGCCGATGAGCTTCCTTCATTGCCGTGGGATGCTTTTCGATGTCACTGGCGTCATTAACTCTGTTGACAAATAAATTTGACACGTAGTGCAAATCCAATATATCAAAGTAGGATTTCATCGTTAGACGAATACTCTCAAACATCTTTTTACTTTTCGAGCCGCCTACCGCAATAACCATCGCCCGCCTGTCACGACCGCCACTCGTAATCAGGGGTTTTTTTAGCACATATTTACAAGCCCAAAGACACTGACAGCGGTCAATGAGTGTCTTTGCCTGCGAGCAGACCGTCATAAAAAAAATCGGAGTAGCAAAAATCAGCCGGTTCGCTTCGAGCATCTTCGCCGACACCATTTGATAGTCATCTTCAATCTTACACTGTCCCATCTTGTAACAAAAATTGCACTCTGTGCAGGGAGCAATCTTCAAGTTAGACAAACTTATGTATTCAACTACCGCACCAGCAGATTCAGCTCCACTTAGGGCCTGACGCAAAAGCAGGTCGCTGTTGCCACCAACCCGTGGGCTTGTTGAAATTCCAAGGACTTTAACGCTCATATAGACAGAATACTTATTCACTAACGACTAAAAACACCATTTGGCTCGACAAAAACATTATGCAGGTAAACTACCAATATTATCCCCATAAAGCAATAATAAATGATTCACACAAGTACAAATGCAATCAGATATACAAAAGCGAGTTGAAAACAATCGCTAATTGTGGTAAAAAATGCTCGATTCCGCCTTCGGCGGATAAACATCGATACTTTATTATCAATGTTAGCAAAAACCCTCAGTAAAACTGGGGGCTAAATATGAGATTGCTTCGCTACGCTCGCAATGACTTTTTGTTAGATGCTTTTAGGAATTGTTTTATGGCGGTTCAGTTTATCTTAGGCAGAAGCGGGACAGGCAAGACCAGCTATTGTATAAAGGCAATTGTCAGTGCGTTGCTTGCCCCCGAACGCGATTATCGGGGGCTGGAGCCGGAGAACAACCAACCCTTGATATTTCTTGTTCCTGAGCAGGCCACCTACCAGGCAGAGCGAGCGATACTTGCCGATAAAAAAATCCCCGGTTACAATCGACTGCACGTGCTCTCTTTTGAACGGCTGCAATTCTGGCTTTTGGGTAAAAATACCGCCCGGCCTGCCATTTCGCGCATCGGCCGACAAATGATACTCCACAGGATTTTACGAGACAATAAAAGCAAATTAAAAATCTTCGGACCATCAGCAACCTGGCCTGGTTTGAGTCAGCAAATGGCACAAACCATCACCGAGCTGCACCAGTATGCAAAAACGCCGGACGATATCGACCAGTTGCTCGGTGAATTACAAAAAGACAAGCAACACGGGCTGGAAGCCCGTGATACGATGGCTATCCTGAAATTTACAGACATTGGCCTTATTCTCAGGGAATATCTAAATTTCATCGAGGGCAAGTTTCTTGATCCGGATGTCCAACTGAACCAATCCTGCCGAGAGGTAGCGAACGCCAAATTTGTCAAAGGGGCAAAGTTGTGGGTCGATGGCTTTGCCAGCTTTACGACCAGCGAACTTGCAATCCTTACGGAGCTTTTGAAGGCGGTTGCGGTTTCCCAGATTGCTCTTTGTCTTGACCCGACAGAATTGACGATTTCCGATTTTCGATTTCCGATTTCCGATTCTGAATCGAAAATTTTCTTAAAACCGGCTGCTCAGGACATCGACCCAACCAATTTATTCTATCCGACAGAACGCACATACGCTGAGCTTGTTGAGAATATAAAGAAATGCAAAATGCAATTAGCTAAACCGATAATTCTTGATAAACCGGTTAGATTTACCTCTTTTGAACAGCTCGCCCTTGCACCGTATGGTGCAGGGCTCGCCCACATTGAGCGAAACATATTCAAAGAACAACCGGCAAAAATTTCGGCTGGAAATAATATTCGTATCATATCAGCACCCAATGCCCGCTCTGAAGCTCAGTTTGTAGCAAGGCAGATAATACATTTGGTCAAGGAGAAAGGTTATCGATATCGTGACATTGCAGTTATTGCATCAGATATTAATAGTTATGAACATTATATAAGGGCTTATTTTGACGATTACGATGTGCCGTTTTTTATTGATAAGCGAAAACCATTGAATCAGCATCCGGCAGTGCAGCTTATTTGTTCAGCCCTGCAGGTGATTACCGGCGGCTTTTTGCATAGCGATATATTCGCATATCTTAAAACCGACCTTGTGCCAATAGAACGTTGTGATGTTGACCTGCTGGAGAACTACTGCCTTGCATACGGCATAGACGGCAATGACTGGCAAAGTGCCGACGAGTGGCGTTTTGTTTCCGAGGAAGAGAAAGACTTTGATGAACAATTGGTAAATCAAACTCGACAAAAAGCCATCAACGCCATACTTAAACTTCGAGACTCACTTTGGCCGACGAACAATCCTGCAAAGAAAATCACCGCTGAGGATTTCTCACGCGCTATTTTTGCTTTTTTAGATGATTTACAGATACATCAAACGCTCGGGAACTGGATTGAACAAGCAAGTAAATCCGGTGATTACACGACGGTTGATGAGCATCGGCAATTCTACGATAAGCTGGTAAATATATTTGATGAGCTTGTTGCGGTCTTTGGCGCAGAAAAGATGACGTGCCAGGATTATCTGGCGATTATAAGTTCTGCATTTTCACAGCTGACATTAGCTTTTATTCCGCCGACTCTGGACCAGGTTCTTGTCGGCTCTATAGAGCGCAGCCGACATCCGAACTTAAAGGCGGTTTTCTTAATAGGCGCCACACAAAGGCAGTTTCCTGTGCCGGTTGGCTTCGATAACATATTATCCGAAGACGACCGTAGCGCCGCTGAATCGGTAAACTTTACACTGGCGCCGGCTGCAAGTGTTGCGCTTGCGGAGCGTCAGTATCTGGCCTACATAGCATTCACGCGTCCATCGGAATTGTTATGTGTCACAAATCCCGTTGTCGATGAAAGGGGCAGTGCCGTCGTCCGCTCACAATTTATAGATAATCTGCAATCGCTGTTTGAAAACATTAGCGAAGAATCAATTACCGGCCAGCCCCCGTATCTTCTGTCGAAGACAGAAACGGGGGAGCAGGTTCACAGTGAAGCTGAGCTTGCTGATATACTCTGCTGCCGGCTCGGAAAAGACATACCCCGATGCTCGATGCTTGATGCTCGATACTCGTCCGAAGTTTCCGGCAAGGTGTTTAGTGAACTATTGGATGATATTTGTGCCGATGTTCAATTTGCAGAACTCGGCTCGAATGTCCTTTCTGCAGTAAATTATGATAATTGTGCCTGTTTAGATAAATGCATTCTCGATGAGCTTTTCGGCAGGCAATTCAGAAGCTCCGCAACAAAGATGGGAACCTTCACTGCCTGTCCATATCAGTATTTTGCCCGATATATACTTGAATTGAAAGAACGAAAAGAATTTAAGTTTGAACCGTTGGACCTGGGCAATTTTTACCATCGTGTTTTGGATGCTCTGCTAAAGCGGCTTAACACAGAAAAACAAGATTTTGCAACAGTTCAAAATGTTGAGCTTATAAAGTTTCTAAAAGAAGAAACTTCAAAGCTTGTCCAAACAGATTCATTTGTATCCAGCTTTGTTCGTCGAAGTTTACACAACGCATTTATAATCAACTCCGCAGGTGAGACACTTGAGGATTGCGTCGTGGCTATTGCACAAATGGTGCGAGCGGGGAGTTTCAGGCCTACACTTTCGGAAGTTTCATTTGGCCAGGTAAAAGACACATCTGATACGCTCGGTGAATATGCAATTGATATATCAAAAGACCAGACATTATCTTTAGATGGTAAAATTGACCGGCTGGATATTGCCAATATAGATGGGTGCAAAGTTGCGATTGTTTTCGATTATAAGCGAAGAGAAACGGTGTTTAGCTGGTCGAGGTTTTACTATGGCCTGGATATGCAACTGCCAATATACCTGCTGGCTGTTACCAAATCAAAAGATTCAAAGATAAAACAGGCCGCAGGAGCATTTTATATTCCGGTTGAAGTTCCACCTGAACAATCAACGCTCGATGCACTATCAGACAAAACGGATAGTTTTAATTACAAGGCAAAGGGAATATTTGACGGTGAATTTTTCCGGCATCTGGATAATATCACAAATTCCGGCTGGAGCAAATTCTACAGCTTCCGCATTACATCCAACGACCAGCAATATGGTGATTATGGTAAAAGTGCAGCATTGAAGCCGAATCACTTTGAAAAGGTTCTTGAATTTACTGAGAAAAAAATAGTTCAGTTAGCCGAAGAAATCCTCTCCGGCAAAATAGAAGTTAAGCCCTATCGGCTGAACCAGGTTTCACCGTGCAGCTACTGCAAGTATAAACCGGTCTGCCGATTCGATTGGCAGATAAACGACTACAAATCCCTTGAGTCGCTGAACAAACTTCAGGTCTTTGATAAGATGGGCGTGATTAATGGTTGAGAAACCGATAAAATGGACTGACCAACAAAGGCGGGCTATCGCTGCACGAGGTAGTGACGTCCTTGTAACTGCTTCAGCAGGGACGGGAAAAACCGCCGTGCTGTCGGGCAGATGCGTCGATATTGTATCCGACAAGTCTATATGTCCAGATGTCTGGAGCATACTTGTATTGACCTTTACCGATATGGCAGCAGAGCAAATGCGATTGCGAATCGCCGAGCAGTTACAAGCAGCATTTGACGAAAGCCAGGACCCTCATCTTCGTTATCAGCTTATGCTGCTACAGGGTGCCGATATCAGCACAATACATTCTTTCTGCAAACGGCTTATTACCGAGTATTTTTATAAGCTCGGCCTTGACCCAACTTTCCGCATAGTCGATAGCGACGAACAAAAGCTGCTCAAAGCAGAAGTCCTTGAAAAAACTATCGATTGGGCATGGCAACAGAGCAAATTAACAGCGGCCTTTGAGCAGCTTCTATACCGCAGAGACCTTCGCACAAATGACGGATTCTTCTCAAAGATAATAGAAATCAGCAATTTTCTGGATGGCGTAATTTCACGACAAAACTGGTTCAAACGGTCAATTGTGCTTGCTGAAACTGCTAATCCCTTTACCAGCGAATTAGGCAGAAAACAAAAACAGATTATCGCTGAAAAATTGCAACACACACTTAATCGACTCCGTCACGCACAGCAGATCTACAGAAATGAAGGTTGTGACAGCGGCTGGGCTGAAAAATTAGAAGACTCTCATATCAAGCCGGTTGAGAATTGCCTCAAATTATTAAACGCAGGTGACTGGGATAAATGTGCCGAAGCGATAAGAAATTTTGACAAGCCAAGAACAAATAAACCCAGAGGATTGAATGAACCGATTGCCGAACTTATTTACAACATTGCCAAAAAGGCGATAGAGAAATTCAAAGAACTTTCACAGCTTGCTATAGTCAATCCCGACTATCTTGATAGAATCAGCGGTTCTTCCAGTTTACAAACGAAGTTGCTCGTTGAGCTTGTTGAGAAATTTGACCAGCTCTACAGCCAGGCCAAGCATGCGGTCAACGGTTTAGACTTTGCCGACCTTGAACACTATGCATTTCTGCTTTTGACAAGGGATATTGACGCAGAAGATGAACTTTTACCTTCGGAAACAGCTCTGGCGCTCCGGCGCAAATACAAATATATATTTGTTGATGAATATCAGGATATAAATCCCGTCCAAAAAGCAATACTTGAGATGCTAAGCACCGAAGGAAATGTCTTTGTTGTCGGTGATGTCAAACAAAGTATCTATGCCTGGCGTGGGGCTGAGCCGAAGATTTTTATAAAAGACCTTAAATCGGCTTCTGCTGACCCTAAAAATGCGCCTAAGGGCTTGCGGATTGACCTTAACGCTAATTTCCGCTCGGCTAAGGGCATTCTTGATTTTGTTAATAAGATATTCCGCCGAATAATGACGGCTTCTTTCGGGGATGTCGATTACGATGAGTCGGCTCAACTCAAGCCGGCACAGACCACAACTTGCGAGCCACAAAACACAGGACATAATGTAGAGTTTCACGTGCTCGATGAAAAAAGTATAGAGGATGATGGTGACACACAACAGGAAAGCGAAGCAGACGCAGATGTCATCAGCTCGCGTCAACGTCAGGCAGCAATGATTGCTCAACGCATCAGTGGTATGGTTGGAGCAGACACTGGTAGGCCCGAGTTTCAAATATACGACAAGCAGCAGGGGGGGATGCGGGATATTGAATATCGTGACATTGTGATACTGATGCGCTCGCTTGCTAAAAAGGCCAATGACTACGTAGAGATTATTCGGTCAGCAGGTGTGCCTGTCAGCTGCCAGGCCACGGCAGGATATTTTGAGGCAACTGAAATCACCGATTGTTTATGCCTGCTTAAAGTTCTGGATAACCCTCAGCGGGATATTGAATTATCCGCTTTATTGCGAAGTCATTTTTTCAAAATCAGTGACACAGAATTAGCTAAGATAAAACTTCATAGCGATACAAACGAACAGGATACAAACTTTTACAACTGTGTTGTCCATTACTGCGAAAATGGACAGAATGTTAAGCTTGCCAGCAGGTTAAAAGAAACACTTGCTCGAATTGAATACTGGCGAAACAATGCAAGATGCGGAAAGCTCTCGGATTTAATCTGGCAAATCTACCGCCAGAGCGGTTTTCTGTCATTTGTTTCCGCTCTGCCCAACGGGCAGGCACGCAGAGCAAATCTTCTCAAACTGCACGACAGAGCCATCCAGTATGAGGGCTTTGCCACAAGCGGCGGCATACCATCACTGACTCGTTTTGTCGAATTTATAGAAAAACTTCAGCAAACAGGACAGGACTGGTCACCTGCTGAACCGCCTGAATCGGCAGGTAACGCAGTTCGCATTATAAGCATCCACAAAAGTAAGGGTTTGGAATTTCCCGTTGTCTTTTTGGCAGAGCTGGAGAGCAAATTTAATAAAAAAGATGTTTATGCAGATTGCCTTGCCGATGCCGATTATACCCTTGGCCTGCAAATTATTGACCGCCAATCAAACAACAAACTCCGTTCGCTCGCTCATGAGGTTATCGCAGAAGAAAAACTTTCGACAGCGCTGGCGGAGGAAATGCGCATCCTTTACGTTGCGACCACTCGGGCCAGAGACCGACTTATTTTAACCGCTTCGCAAAAGCATCTCGACTGCGGCAAAATTATCTCAAACGGATTATTTTTCAGTCCTAAACCGATACCCGGCTGGCTGCTTTGCGACTGCCAGAGCCCTCTGGAGTGGATTCTCTACGGGCTTTCCGACCAGAAATCTCTACACAACGCTTTTGAGACCAATCTTGCAAAGCAGGCAACTGACAATGATTTATTTGACTTGAAAGTTCACAAGCAGCCAGAACTTAAACAGCTTTCTAAATATGTCAGTGACTTACGAAATAATAAATTGAGCCAGCCTTTTTCTGCCATAAAAAAGTCACGCACAAAACAAAAGGAATCAAAACTGCTTTCTCAAATAAAGAAGTCATTGGCCTGGCGGTATCAATTTGATGATGCAGTGGTTCTGCCTGCCAAACAATCGGTAACTCAGCTTACTCACCGCAACGATGAATACGTGAAATTCGACTATTCGAGGATTCTGGAACGAAAGCTACTCGTCGTTACGGCCACCGAAGCAGGATTAACTGAACCGAAAGCTCGACTAATCGGCACAGCTACACACCTTGTAATTTCGCAGCTTGATTTGACCAG
>Ga0299912_10005578_pt1 | contig 10346 bp, 5 predicted proteins | sample RVTome_2_FD_207667 | JGI IMG/M metagenome (GOLD analysis project Ga0299912, IMG submission 207667) | Soil microbial communities from uranium-contaminated site in the Upper Colorado River Basin, Wyoming, United States - RVT95D214 (version 2) ... | reverse complement strand
GCCTGGAGAGCCTGCTCGAGGAACTCGGGACGGCCTTCGGTGTCGAGCGCACGGTGCTGTTGCGCACCCTGCGCGAGACGCGGCGCAGCGCCGGCGAGGGGCGGGGGGCGGCGCGGCGGCCGGCGGCCGCGGGCGCGGCGGATGTGGCGGACGCGGCCGTGCTCGAGGCCGGCAGCTCGGAGCAGGAGCGCCTGGAGAAGCTGATGCTCGCCGTGCTGCTGGCCCCGGGTCCCGAGCGGGAGACCGTCTTCAGCCTCCTCAGGCCCGAGCACTTCGCCGATCCGCTGCGGGCGCGGCTCTTCTCGGTGCTGGCCGCCCTGGGCCGGGTGCCGGACAGCCGGGAGCTGGGCGAGCTCTTCCCGGACCCGGCGGCGGCCCGGGCCGTCACCGAGCTGACCTTCCTGCGCCTGCCGGCGGGAAGCGCGCGAGACTGGGTGCGCACGAGCGCCCTGCGACTTAAATTGAAGCGGATGCTCGACCTCAACCGCGATTTCCAGGGCCGGGTGCAGGCGCTGGAGCTGGCGGGCGAGGAGGTCTCGGCGGATCTGCTCGCCGAGTGGCGACACGTGGGCGAAGCCATTCGCGGCCTGCGGGCCGAGATCGATCGCATTCTCGAAGCACAGAAGGGGTCCTGAGCGTGAGCAAGTCCAAGACCAGCCGCATCATCGTCTCCCTGAAGAAGCTCGTGAGCAAGAAGAGCTACATCCTGCATGACGACATCTACGAGCAGTTCTCCGAGGACTTCGACATCGATGCGGTGGACGTGGTCTACTCCCGCCTCGCCGAGCTCGGCATCGAGGTCTTCGACAGCGAGGAAGAGGCCAAGACCAAGCTGCGCGCTCAGGAGGCGCGGGCCAAGAAGCTCAACGAGAAGATGAGCCAGGCCGCTGCCCAGAGCATGCGCTACGACGACCCCGTGCGCATGTACCTGCGCGAGATGGGCAAGGTGCCCCTCCTGGACCGCGAGGGCGAGATCGCCATCGCCAAGCGCATCGAGGCCGGCAAGCACCAGGTGCTCGAGGCGCTCTTCCGCTCGCCCTTCTCCGACGCCCACGTCGACCAGTGGGTGGAGGCCCTGGCCAGCGGCGCCCTCAGCGTGGAGGACCTGATCCAGGTCGACACGGGCGGCTACCAGGAGCACCACACGCCGCAGAAGCGGGACAAGGCCACGGCCGTGCGCACGCTGCGCCGCCTGCGCAAGCTGGGCGAGGAGATCACGGCCTGCGAGGAGAAGCTGGCGCGCGCCGACACGGAGCGCAAGCAGCAGGCGGCCGAGAAGGCGCTGCAGACGCGGCGCGAGTCTTGGCTGGAATTGCTGCACGGGCTCAACCTGCAGCCCAAGCGCGTGGACGAGCTCGTCAGCGCCTTGCGCGAGGTGCACGACGAGTTCCAGGCGGCGGCCAAGCAGGTGCACCACTACGAGAAGTTCCTCGGCATGAACTACGAGGAGCTGCGCGAGACCATCGCCCGCATGAAGGACCGCGGCTGGAAGAACATCCAACTGCGGGGCAAGGGGCGCTGGACGCTGACCGCCCTCGAGGACCTGCGCCGCAAGCAGTTCAACCTGATCAAGAACCTGAAGACCCTCGAGAAGGAGCGCGGAGTCACGCGCGAGCAGCTCGAGGCCTTGCTCACGCGCGTCGAGCAGGGCGAGCGCCGCGGCGAGCAGGCCAAGAAGGAGATGATCGAGGCCAACGTGCGCCTTGTCATCTCCATCGCCAAGCGCTACACGAACCGCGGCCTCGAATTCCTGGACCTGATCCAGGAGGGCAACGGCGGCCTGATGCGCGCCGTCGACAAGTTCGACTACCGCAAGGGCTACAAGTTCTCCACCTACGGCACCTGGTGGATCCGCCAGGCGATCACGCGGGCCATCGCCGACCAGGCGCGCACCATCCGCGTGCCCGTGCACATGATCGAGGCGATCAACAAGGTGAGCCGGGCCAGCCGCAAGCTCATCCAGGAGTACGGCCGCGAGCCGACCCCGGAGGAGGTAGCCAAGTACCTCGCCTTCCCCGTGGAGAAGGTGAAGGGGGTCATGAAGGCGAGCATGGAGCCGATCAGCCTGGATCGGCCCATCGGCGAGGACGAGGACAGCAACCTGGGCGACTTCATCGAGGACCTGCACGCCGACAGCCCGGCCTCCTCGGCCGCGCACTCGATGCTGCAGGACCAGCTCACAAAGGTGCTGTCCACCCTCACCCGGCGGGAGGAGAAGGTCATCCGCCTGCGCTTCGGCCTGGGCGATGGCACGCCCCGCACCCTGGAGGAGGTGGGCACCATCTTTCAGGTCACCCGCGAGCGCGTGCGGCAGATCGAGGCCAAGGCCATCCGCAAGCTCCAGCACCCGAGCCGGGCTCGTAAACTCAAGGGCTACGTGGAGAACTACTAGGCCGCCCCCCCCTCCCGCGCTCGCCGGGGGTAGCCGCTCGCCGAATCTTGATTATTCGGTCGATTACTCGCTATTTATGACCTATCCTTAGTCGCCTGAACCCGGACCCCGCACCCAGCGCCGCCCGCGAGGCGGCCTTGCGCACCAACGAAGGCCATGGCCAGCCCCTCCCGCCCGCCGATCCCGCTGCCGTCCCACACCTGCACGCAGGGTCTGCTCGCGGCCGCGCTCGCCGTCCTGCTGGGAGCCGGGCGGGCGGGGGCCGTGGACGGCAGCCTGAGCTTCCAGCAGTCCCAGCAGGACGGCGGCACCGGGGCCCTGGACTACAGCCTGCAAGTGATCAACCGGGCGGCCTCGGCGCAGCAGCTCGTCGGGCTCTGGCCCGGCGCCTCCTTCCGGCTGGAGGCCCAACTTCGAGACGAGGCGACACAGAGCCGCGTGGGCAGCGTCCACTCCGCCTGGAACCAGCTCAGCCAGCGGGCGGCCGGTGCCCTGCGCTACGGCCACCGGGGCCTCCGCCTGGAGCTGAACGCCAGCGGCCGGCGCCGGGAGCGGGAACCCGACCCCGGCCAGGGCTCGACCCAGGATCTTGGCCAGCTAGGCGCCTGGGCCCAGTGGAAGGCCAGCCCCTGGCTGCGCCTGCAGGGAAGCTGGCTCTCCTCGCGGGCCTGGCGGGACGAGGCCAGCCTGCCCGAAGTGGAAACCCGCGAGCAGCTCCAGTCCGCCGGCGTCGAAACGGCCCTGGGCCTGGGCACTTGGCGCTACGCCTTTTCCCGCCAGGTGACGGAGAACCTCGCTCGCGGCAGCCGGGGCATCCATGCCAGCCATCTCCTCAGCTACGATGGCGACTTCGGCGTCCTGGGCGAGCGGGGCCGCCTCTCGCTGGGTGCGCGCAGCCGCAGCTTCAGCCAGGAGTTCAGCCAGCGCGAGCTGACGGGCGAGCCCCTGCTCGAGCCGGTAGCCGCCGGCGTGCGCATCGACGCCACGCCGGAGGTGGACGATCCTCTCGAACCGCCGCTGACCCTCGTCGCCGGGCTCATCGACCTGGATCGCCGCGCCCCCACGGGCATCGACCTGGGTGACGACGCGACCGTGGGCCTCCAGTTCGGCGGTGACTACCGCAACCTGCAGATCGATCTGGGTACGCCGACGGCGGTGAGCCGCGTGCGGCTCTACGTCGAGCGGCGGCCGACGGCGCCCGAACTCATGCAGTGGAGCTTCTATGTCGCCGGCGACGCCGAAGGCCGGCTGTGGACGCGACAGGACGCCGCCAGCGCCAGCGCTCGCTATCGCGACTGGGACGAGGATCTCCAGGGCTGGGAGTTCACCCTCGAGCCGCCCATCGCGCTGCGTCACCTCAAGCTCGTCAATGCGAAACTGGGGCCGGTGGAGCCCGTGCTTCTCGTCACCGAGCTGGAGACCTACCCGCCGGAGTCGGTGCCCGGGGGCGAGCACGAGGAGACCAGCCTCAGCCATCGCCTGCAGGCCGGCCTCGACTACCGCTTCAGCCAGGCCTGGCGCGCCCGGGCGGACCTCGGCCTGCGCCTGCGCGACCATGGCCCTGCGCGCCCCGACCAGGAGGAGCTCACCCAGGGCTGGGGGCTGTACTGGACGCAGGGCGACTGGTCGGCCGCCGGCCGCCTCGAGTGGCGGCGCCTGGACAGCGGCGATCGGCGCGACAGTGACGTGGCGGCGCGCAGCCTCTCCCTGCGCCGCCGGCTGGGCGGGCTGCACGCGCTCAGCCTGCACGGCGAGCAGACCGAGGATCGCAGCCTGGGCAGCGACCGGCGCTCGAGCACGCTCAGCCTGGGCAGTGAGTGGCAGCTCGCCCCGGCGCTGCGCATCGACCAGCGCCTGAGCCACGGCTGGCTGCGCGACGAAGCCGCGCCGCTGCGCTCGCGGGCCCTCACCGCCTACACGGCCCTGCACAGCGTGCCCTTCACCTGGCTCTTCCTCGAACTTAGCCGCGTGGACCGCTGGGTGGAGCGGGAGGCGGGGCTCGGCTATTCGCGCTTCAATGACACCACGATCACCCTGGGCTGGACGCCGGTGCCCCTGATCAGTCTGCGCAGCAACCTGGTCTACCAGGACCGCGGGCAGGGCGAATGGCTCGTCACGCACAGCCTGGCCTGGACGCCCTCGCCGGGCGGCGACCTCGCTCTGCGTTTGCACGCGAACGAGTTCTCTGATACCCGTGTCGATACGCGGCAGACCGGCGCCGGGGTCGCACTGGCCTGGACGCCGCGGCCGCGCCTGCTCATCGAGGGCGGCATGGACGCGCAGCGCATGCGGCGCCCCGAAGGGGACAGCAGGCCGGTGAACAGCTACGTCAAGGGCAGCCTCGCCTTCTGAGGCGGGCGCCGGCAAGGAGAGGTCGATGATGGACAGGCTTGGGCGAGGTGGATGGGGGCGCGGCGGCCGCCGGGGCTTCTGGCTGCCAGTGCTGTTCGCCGCAGCGCTGGCCGGCTGCGCGCCGGCGGTGGAGAGCTACCTGCATCCCGACGTGGACCTGGGCCACGTGCGCCGCGTGGCCGTGCTGCCCTTCGCGAACCTCAGCACGGACGAGGTCGCCGACGAGCGGCTCTATTCACTCTTCCTGACGCGCCTGCTCGGGGCGCAGGTGGTGGAGATCGTCGAGACCGGCGCCGTGCGCGAGGCGCTCACCGCCCTGCGCCTGACGCCGGACAGCGCGCCGACGCCGGAGCAGATCGTCGCCCTCGGGGCGGCGCTGCGCGTCGACGCCGTCTTCGCCGGCACCGTCGAGGAGTACGGCATCCAGCGGGGCAATCGCGAGAGCCTCAGCCAGGTCACCGCGAGCTTCACGCTCACGGAGACGCAGCGGGGGCTGCTCGTCTGGCGCGTCCAGGCGCACGCGAGCAGCGCCTCCTTCTGGCGGCGGCTCTTCGGCACGAGCGAGCGCTCCTTGCACGAGATCTCGGCCGCGGCCATCGACAGCGCCCTGGAGACGCTCTTTTGAAGCTCCTGGCCGGCATCCTGTTCCTCGCCGCCCTGCTGGCGCTCCCAGCCGCTGCCGGCGCGGCGCCGCCCACGGCGGCGTTGCTGCTCTTCCTCGACGCGGAGAGCGAACCCGGCCTGCCGGCGGCGCCCGCCGAGCTGCGGGAGGCGGCGCGGAAGCAGCTCGTCGCCGCACTCGCGGCGCCAGGGCGCCGGCTCTGCGCGGGCGATGAAGTGGAGAGCCTGCTGGCTGCCGCGCGCGTGCGCTCGCAGCGGGGCCTCAGCCAGGCGCTCGTCAGCGCGGTTGCGGAGCGCTGCGGGGCCGATCAGCTCATCGTGGCCCGGCTGGCCTTCAGCCGCGGCAAGCTCTTCCTCGCCTTGCGCGGGATCGCGCCGGCGGACGGCCGCCTGCTCCAGGTGGCCATCGCCGAGCGGGATCTGGCCGTCGGCGACGATTGGCGCCGCGCCCTGGGCGATGCCGCCCTCGAGCTGGCTGCCGCCTGGCGCGAGCCCGCGGCGGGTGGGCCGGCCGGCGAGGGTCTGCTGGTACTGCCGGCGCGGGGCGCCGGCGTGGATCCGCTCCTGCTCAGCTTACTGGAGGAGAGCCTCCTGGCCGAGCTGCTGGCCCAGGGCCGCTGGCGCGTCCTCGACCCAGCGCTGCTGGTAGCCTACTTGCGCGACGAGGGCCTGCATCCGGCCGCCATCGGCGCTGCGGCCCGGCGCGCCCTGGCCGCCGATCTGGGCGCGGCCGGACTGCTGCGGCTCAGCGTCGTCGGGGATGCCGCGGGCCCGCGCGGCGGTCCTGGCCAGCGGGCGGACGAGCGCCCGCGCCGCCTGGACGAGGATGACGAGCGCGAGCCAGAGCGGCTCCGGGCGAGTGCCGCGGCCGCCGCCCGCCAGGCCGGGCAGCCGATCTACGCAACGCTCGAGTGGGTGGATGGCGAGCGCGGCCTGCTCCGGCGGGTCGCCGAGCAGTACCTGCCGGCCCAACCGGCGACGGGCAGCTTCGGCCGTCCCCGGCACCGGACCTGGAGCGCGCGCAGCGCGCAACTGACCGCGCCATTGGCGGCGGCCCTGATCGACAGCAGCCGCGCGGAGGCGCGACCCTAGGCGGCGCGCCGGCGCGCCCACGCGGAGAAGAAGGAGTCCTGGATGCGCAAGCGCAGCTGCAAATGTCGGCGGCTGGGGTCGGCCTGGCCCTGGGCGTGGCTCGCCGTCGGGCTACTCGCCGGCCCTACGGCCGCCGCCAGCGACGAGACGACGCTGCTCGCGCAGGTGGACGGCGAGGCGGTGACGCTGGCCGATCTCAACGAGGAGCTGAAGGGACTGCCCGCGGGGGCGAGCGCTGAGGGCGCCGCGCCGCAAGCGGCCGCCGTGCTGCGGCGGTTGATCCAGAACCGCCTGCTGGAGCAGGAGGGCTATCGCATCGGCGCCGACGGCGAACCCGCGGTGCAAAACCAGGTGCGCGATCTCCTGCGCCTGCGCAGCGTGGTGGCCCTGCTGGATTCGATCTCGGCGCCGGTGGCGCAGGCCGGCGCCCTCGAGCTGGACAGCCTCATGAGCCAGGCGAGCGAGCTGCGCCACGTCGCCCACATCCTGGTGCCCGTGGAGGCCGCGGCGCGGGCCCTACTGGACAGCCTGGCCGCCGGCCTCCCCTTCGCTGACCTGGCCCGCCGCCACTCCAGCGACGCCACCGCCTCTCGCGGCGGGGACCTTGGCTGGCGGCCAGCCGGCGCCTTCTTGCCGGCCTTCGAGGCGGCGCTGGCACCGCTTGCCCCCGGGCAGGTGGCGGGTCCCGTGCAGACGGAGTTCGGTTGGCACCTGATCACGGTGCTGGACACGCGCGTGGAGACGGTCGGCCAGTCGCCCGCCATGCGCGAGGCCATGCACAAGAGCCTCGAGCGCGAGAGCCGGATGGCGGCCGTGCGCGACTACGTCGCCGGGCTGCGGCTGCGCTATGGGGTCAGCGTCAACGACTCCCTGTTGGCCAGCCTGGACTTCGGCAGCGAGGACCCCGTCGTGCTCGCCGCTCTGCGCGAGAGCGATGCCGTGCTGGCCGTGCTGCCCACGGGTCGCCTCACCGTGCAGGGCCTCTTCCGGCAAATCATCTTCAAGTACTTCCACGGCCTGGCGGGGCGCCCGGAAGCGGCCAGCCTGCGCGACAAGGTCTTCCGCGAGTGGGTGGACGAGGCCCTGCTCAGCCACGAGGCCCGCTGCCTGGGCCTGGCCGAGCGGCCGGCGCTGCACGCCGAGGCGAAGCGCCTGGAGCGATCGCTGCTGCGCGAGGAAGTGCTGAAGACGCTCCTGCTGGGGGTCTCGACGGCATCGCCCAGCGAGGACGAGCTGGCGGCCTTCTACGCCGTCGATCCCGCCCGCTATGCCGCGACGCCGCGGGTGAAGCTGCGCAGCATCGCCTTTGCGGACGCCGAGAGCGCCGAGCGCTTCCGGGAGCGGCTGGCCGTGGGGGCGCAGTTCGCCTGGCTGGCCGCCCGCGATCCCGCGGTCCAGGCCGGGCCGCCGCCCTTCGGCGAGGACTGGCTCGACCCGGCGAGCCTCGCGCTGCCGGCGGCCGAACTCGTCGAGGGGGCGGTGCTGGGTCCGCTGCCCCTCGCCGAGGGCGGCTGGGCGCTCGTGCAGGTCCAGGCGCGCGAGCGGGTGGAGCCGCCGCCACTGACGGCCTGCCGGAGCGAGGTGCTCGCGGCCTACCAGCAGGACCGGCAGCAGGAGGCCTTGCGCAGGGGTTTGGCTCGGTTAGAGGCAGCAGCGACGATCGAAATGGCCCCCGGGGCCGAAACCCTGGTGGCGGCGCGCCTGGCGGCGCATGCGCAGTCCACAGCGGAATGGGCGGCGCCGGCCGCGCCGCTCGTTGGAGGTCAACACTGATGGACAGGACGGCATTGTCGCGGCACCGGCGCCGCGCAGGACTCCTGGCGGCCGGTATCCTCACGTTCCAACTCGCCGGCGGTCCGCTGAACGCCGCCGCCGCGCCGGCCAAGGGGCTCGGCGGGCGCGACTGCCTCGACTGCCACACGGAGCTCAAGCCGGCCCTGGGGCGCAGCCATGCCCACGCGCCCTTCGCGGCCAAGGACTGCGAGGCCTGCCACAAACCGCACGGCATCGCGGGCGGCCTCATCCTCAAGGGCGAGCTCAATGCGCTGTGCCTGGAGTGCCACGCCGAGCAGAAGGCCGAGCGGGAGGCGGCCGTGCTGCACGGGCCGGTGGCGGACGGCAAGTGCACCGACTGCCACGATCCGCACGGCACGGGGGAGGCCATGCTGCTCGCGGGCCGCGGCGCCGAGGCCTGCTATCGCTGCCACGACCGCGCGGCCTTCACCCGCGCTCAGGTGCACGCGCCCCTGCGCAAGGACGGCTGCCGCGCCTGCCACGCCCCGCACGGCGCGGCCGAGCCCGGCCTGCTCGCCAAGCCGGCGACGGCCCTGTGCCTGGAATGCCACCGGGCCGACGCGGCGCTGCGCGCGCGCCACGGCGGCGTGGAGGTAAGCGCCAGCGCCTGCGTGGACTGCCATGACCCGCACAGCGCCGACACGCCGGCGCTGCTCGCGCGCTCCATCCACGCGCCCGTGGCCGAACTCGACTGCGCGAGCTGCCACGCGCTGGACGCGGCGGGCCGCGTCAGCCCCGGCCCCGAAGCGGCGGCCAGTTGCGCGACCTGCCACGATGAGGGCGACGCCGAACCGGCGGTGCCCCACGCCGCCTTCGCCGACGGCGCCTGCACGGACTGCCACTCGCCGCACGGCAGCAACCAGCCGGCGCTCCTGAAGGATCGGGAAGACCGCCTCTGCCTCGACTGCCACAGCGACCTGGAGCCGCAGTTCGCGCGCGCCCACGCCCACGCGCCGGCGGCCGCCGGCCGCTGCAGCGACTGCCACGACGCGCACGGCGCCGCCCAGCCGGCGCTCCTGCGCCAGGAGCTGGGCGCACTGTGTCGCTCCTGCCACCAGGAAGCGGCGATCACCGCCGGGCCCGGCCAGCACGAGCACAGCGCGACCGCCAAGCGGGCCTGCACGACCTGCCACGAGCCGCATGGCGCCAGCGAGGCCGGCCTGCTCAGCGCCCCCGCCGGCGAGCTGTGCCTCTCCTGCCATCTCAAGATCAAGCTGCTCAATGCCAGCGCCCACCCGCACGCGGTGGTGGCGGATGGCAATTGCCTCGCCTGCCACGAGCCGCACGTCGCCGCCGATGCCGCACTGCTCAAGGCGAGCCCCGGCGCGCTCTGCCTCGACTGTCACGCGGAGTTCGCTCAGGCGCCGCCGGGCGGCAGCAGCCATCCGCCGGCGGCGGCCGGCGACTGCCTGGACTGCCACGCCCCGCACGGCGGCGAGCGACGGGCGATGCTGACCGAGGCGCCCGAGGCGCTCTGCCTCGGCTGTCACGATACCGGCAGCGCGCTGCCCGTGCCGCACGCCCCCGTGGCCGCCGGCCGTTGCACGGAGTGCCACGACGCCCACCGCTCGCCCTCGTCCCACCTGCTCGCGGCCCCCTCGCCGCTCCTGTGCACGGGCTGCCACGCCGAGGTCGTGGCCACGGCTGGCAAGGTCTCGCTACATCCGCCGGCCAGCGGCGACTGCCTCGACTGCCACGCGCCCCACGGCGGGGAGCGACCGGGCCTCCTCACGCAGGCGCAGCCGGCCCTGTGCTTCGACTGCCACGACGGCGCCGGCGCCGCCTTCCGCGGCGCTCACCTCGGCATTGCCAATCCCGGCACGCTCGACTGCCTGAGCTGCCACGAGCCGCACAGCGGGGCGGCGCCCGCCCTGCTGCACGCCCGTGCGCATCCGCCCTTCGCCGATCGCGACTGCCAGGCCTGCCACAAGGCCGGCGAGACGGCGGTCCCGCGCGGCGTCTGCCTGGACTGCCACGACGATCCCATCGCCGGCCGCAAGCTCGTCCATGCGCCGGTGGCGGCGGGCGACTGCCAGGCCTGCCATAACCCGCACACGGCCGCCGGCGAGCATCTCTTCGCGGGCACGGTGGGGGA
>Ga0299912_10005576_pt1 | contig 10346 bp, 9 predicted proteins | sample RVTome_2_FD_207667 | JGI IMG/M metagenome (GOLD analysis project Ga0299912, IMG submission 207667) | Soil microbial communities from uranium-contaminated site in the Upper Colorado River Basin, Wyoming, United States - RVT95D214 (version 2) ... | reverse complement strand
AGCCCCCTTTATCGGGATTTTCAAGTATAGCCTTTTCAATATGGGCAATGATCTCCCTGTTTATCTGATCCACCTCATCATCATTTACGCAGACCTTCTTTGCCAGTTCCTCATCCATATTCACCAAGGCATCCAGGCTGCTTTTCAGCATCGCCCTGGTCTTTTCCGACATCACCTTGTAATCGAATGAAACAGGGACAGGCTCCCTTGTAGATATATAGACCATCCTCGCAGCGATATTCGCGGCCTCGTCGCCTATGCGCTCCAGATTACTATTTATCTTGATAACGGCTATGATGAAACGCAGGTCTTCCGCCACAGGCTGATGCAGGGCCAGGAGCTTGAGGCATTCCTCTTCTATATCAACCTCAATTTCATCCACCTTCAAGTCGGCCTTGATAACCTCCTGGGCAAGGGCCGCATCCTTCTTTTCGACGGCCTTTATTGCCATGTCAACATGTTCCTCGACCATGGCACCTAGGGAAAGGATACGTTTCTTGAGTTGATTTAATTCTATTTGAAATCGCACAGGCATAATGTTTCTCCATAAAATGAAATTTTTAAATTGACCTTTTCACCAAGAGCTTCACGGTCCGTTCAGGGGAACAGACCCTACAAATACCGATCAGTAGGGCCCGTTCTCCGAACGGGCTGAACCTGATTTCAACGGTCTGTTCGGAGAACAGATCCTACAAAAGAGGCTTTATCCAAACCTTCCTGTAATATAATCGGATGTCTGTTTTAATGCGGGCCGCGTAAATATATTCTCTGTTTTATCAACCTCGATCAGGCTGCCGAGATAGAAAAATGCCGTGACATCAGAGATACGCGCGGCCTGCTGCATATTATGCGTGACTATTATAATGGTGTACAGCCTTTTTAATTCATTGATAAGTTCTTCTATCTTTTGTGTGGCTATCGGGTCCAGGGCCGATGCAGGCTCATCCATAAGAAGGATCTCCGGCTCAACAGCCATTGCCCTGGCAATGCACAGTCTCTGCTGCTGACCGCCGGAAAGTCCGAGGGCCGATTCATGAATCCTGTCCTTGACCTCATCCCACAGAGCCGCCCTTTTAATGCTGTTCTCAACCCGCTCCTCTAGGAATACATGGTCTTTGATCCCTTTAACCCTTAAGCCATACGCCACGTTTTCAAATATGCTTTTTGGAAAGGGATTGGGCTTCTGAAAGACCATGCCTATACGGCTCCTGAGGGTGACTACATCTATGTCATGATCGTAAATATCTTCCCCGTCCAATATAACCTGCCCTTCCGCCCTACTGTAAGGGATAAGATCATTCATCCTGTTTAGACATCTTAAAAGGGTGCTCTTACCGCATCCGGAAGGGCCTATCAGAGCGGTTACCTGATTGGTATGGAAATCAAGGGATATCTCATACAATGCCTGGCAGTCCCCGTAATAGAAATTCAATCTCTTTGTGGACATCTTTAAACCATTTTTCATGATAAAACCTTTGGCTAAATCAACCACCTGATCTCTGTCTCCTGAGATGACTCCTGTATATTATCGCCACAAGATTCAGGCCCAGCACCAGGGCTATCAATACAAGGGCAGTGCCGTATTGAAGCGGCCTTGTTTCCTGTATATTCGTTCCGGCCGTGGCTAATACATATATATGATAAGGAAGCACCATTACTTTATCAAAAACAGAAGAAGGCAGTGAAGGCGTGTAAAAAACCGCCGCTGTGAACATTATCGGTGCGGTCTCGCCTGCGACCCTGCTGATGCCCAGTATCGCGCCTGTTAGAATTCCGGGAAGGGCCGCAGGAAGAACAACACGATATATGGTCTGCCATTTGGTCGCACCCAGCCCGAGGGATGCCTCCCTGTATGTTTCGGGGACTGACCGCAAGGCCTCTTCAGCTGTCCCTATAATTACCGGCAATGTCATTGCCGCAAGGGTCAAGCATCCGGAGATGATACTGACCCCGAAGCCCATCCAAACCACGAATAACGAAAGCCCGAACAGACCGAAGACCACGGAAGGGACTCCAGCCAGGTTATTTATTCCCAGGCGTAAAAACCGCACAAGCCTTCCCGGTCTTGCGTATTCATTAAGATAAATTGCAGAAGCAACACCTATAGGCAAAGCTATGGCTATTGACCCCAGGCTTATTATCAGTGTGCCTACAATACATGGTAGGATACCGCCCTTGGTCATTGAATCCACGGGCATCTGTGTCAGAAATGTCCAGTTTATAGCCCTCCAGCCCCTTGAGACAAGAAACCATATGACAATGACTAGGACAGCGCCGTTTATTACAGCCGATAATCTGAAAAGGCTGAAAATAAAGGATTGCGATATCCTCCTCCCCGTTTTTATCCTGTTGTCTTTCTCTTTCCTATGCATCTGCTTTTTATTATAATTTATTGTGCCTTGAAATTAGACAAAATACTTTTGTCTTATAAATTTTTTTCTTGCGCCTTGCGCCCTGCGCCTTATGCCAGTCCATTTACAACGTCGATGCCCCGACCTGCCTGAATCTGTTTGATATATAATCAGCCATCATGTTAAAGATCATGGTGAAGACAAATAAAACAATGCCTGTTGCAAAAAGGGCGTAATAATGATCTCCCCTGAAGGGGGCCTCCGCCATCTCCGCCGCTATGCTGGCAGGCATGGGCCTTATAGGATCGAACAAGGAGGCAGGTATCATGGCGGCGCCTCCCGCGACCATCAGAACGACCATTGTCTCTCCCATCGCCCTTGACATGCCCAGAATAACCGCGGTGGATATCCCTGAAATAGAGGCCGGGATAATCACACGCCATATTGTCTCCCATCTCGTGGCGCCGAGGGCCAGGGATGCCTCCTTTAGTTCCCTTGGTACGCTGAAGATGGCGTCCTCGGAGATACTGCATATCGTGGGGACAGACATGAATGCCAGCATGAGCGAGGCGTTAAAAAGGTTCAGTCCTACTGGGATATTCAAAAGATCCTGAAGAAAAGGGGCGACAATCACCATCCCGAAAAACCCTATCACAACCGACGGTAAGGCAGCCAGCAGTTCGATTATAGGTTTGACCCATTCTCTCATCCTTGCAGAGGCCACCTCTGCGAGATAAAGTGCCGTAAACACGCCAAGGGGTATTGACATTAATGAGGATATCACCGTCACTGCAATAGAGGCTATGATAAGAGGGAATATCCCGAAATCAGGCGGTTCCGAAGTAGGGTACCAGTAATGCCCGAATATAAAATCCCTTACCGCGACCTTATTAAAGATCGGCAGTCCCTCCATGAATAAAAAAATAACAATCAATGCGAGAACGCTTATGGACGCAAAGGCCACGATAAAAAATATGGCCTTTATCCACTGCTCTTTTCTTCTTCTTGATTTCCCTTTATGTTGATCCTTTAACATAATGCAAACCTTTTAGTATAACGGCACAAAACCCTCTTCCCTGACATACTTCTGTCCCTTCTGGGGATGAAGGACAAAGTTGATAAAATTCAATGTGTCTCCTGTCGGCCACCCGCTGGTAAACATATAAAGGGCTCTTGTTATTGGAAACGACCCGTTAAGGGCGGTCTCTTCAGATCCGTTTACCCTGTTGACCATCAGAGCCTTAACGCTGTTATCCACATACCCTATTCCGATATATCCGATAGCGTTCTGATTGCTGGAAACCGCCTGGACAATAGCGCCGCTTGACGCCTGTAACAGCGCTGCAGGGTAGACCCTCTCCTTATTCATGACCTTCTCTTCCCATACCTCGTATGTCCCCGAAGAGGTGTCACGAGAGATCACAACGATTGGTTTATCCGGCCCTCCCACCTCCTTCCAGTTCTTTATCTCTCCCTTATAGATTCCTTTTAATTGTTGAACTGTAAGATTAACAACTGTGTTGGAAGGGTGAACAACAGGAATTATGCAGTCATAGGCTATGGCAAAGGGCACAGGATATCTCCCCTTATCAACAGCCTGTTTGATCTCACTGTCTTTAATAAATCTGGAACTGTCCGCGATATTGGTTGTCCCATCTATCAGGGATTTAATGCCCTCGCCTGATCCGCCGCCTGATATGGATATCTTTACATCAGGATTCTGGCTCATGTATGCCTCAGCCACCTTCTGGGCAACCGGAAGAACCGTTGTGGAACCTGTAATTACAATATTTCCAGCAAGAGCAAGATTTACACTGAAAAACACAGCTGCGATAACAGCTGCTATAATTAGTCCTTTTATTTTCATATGATTACCTCCATTTGTTTTAAATTATTATATAAGAATGTTAGATTTCTGTTAGGTCTATATTAATCTCAGGTTAAGATTACATTTTAATCACCTCCTTATTGTTTTACTGTCGATTCTTTGTGATAGAGAAATCCATTATTAACCGAATTCAGATGTTCTATGTAAAAAGATCAAGACGTTCTTAAGTCTCCTGCTCCGTCTTAGGGTGTCATGAAATAGCCTTTCAATAAATATGATCTGAATGTTAGGGAAAAATTAGTGGTTCATTAATATTAAATGAGAGTTGATTATAGGAATACAGGTGAATATAAATTATGAAAGAGAATCTGGCGCTGGAGAACAATATGGCGAGACCTTTGAACAATACCGATTTTCTGTCATTTCGACCGCAGGGAGAAATCATATTAACTTGAAATTGTTAGGATTTCTCATCGCTACCGCTCCTCGAAATAACAAATTCAAAGGTCGCATGGTTATTATGTTGACTTCATGAATTAAAAAGATTATCCGCACTCAGATAGGAGAAATTGTTGTTATGACCTTTGATATAGAGAGCAAACCCATTAATAAAACGGGGAATCTATATAGGAGCTATATTTCATGGCTGGTACTGTAGGTTTGTTGACGAGCGGTGGTGACTGTCCCGGACTTAATGCCGCCATTCGTGCCGTGGGAAAAGCCGCTCAGGACCATTTCGGTATACAGGTCGTCGGGTTCCTGAACGGCTTTCGGGGGCTTGTTCATAACCAGACCCGCGAACTCTATGGCAGTGTATTGTCAGGCATCCTGACATATGGCGGAACCATTCTTGGTACCAGCCGGGATAAGCCGCACAGGATGACGATCGGGGGCAAAACCCGCAACATGATTGACGCCTGCGTAGAAAACTACAAGCGTCACCACCTCGACGCACTTGTTTGCATAGGGGGCGGCGGTACGCTTAAAAACGCGTTGCGTCTCAAAGAGGCTGGGCTTAATATCATTACCCTGCCTAAGACCATCGACAATGACGTCGTTGCCACAGATGTTTCATTTGGATTTGACACTGCTATGGGTATTGCTACCGAGGCAATCGATCGTCTCCACTCTACCGCGATGAGCCACGGTCGTATCATTGTGGTAGAGGTTATGGGCCATCGGGCAGGCTGGCTAGCCCTTGGCGCCGGCCTCGCGGGTGGGGCAGATGTGATCCTGATCCCTGAGATCCCTTACGATGCGGAAAAGACTGCCCAAGCCATCCTAACCCGTTCACGAGCAGGCAGACAGTTCAGCATCGTAGCCGTCGCTGAAGGCGCAATGTCGGTCGATCAAGCCAAGACCGTATGCGAACTGGCCGCTGCCAAACAGAAGGCGGATTCCAAATCCGAGAAGGACAAGGCTACTGAACGCCTTAATGAGTTCCACCGACGACACGTTAACCACACGGTGGAATTGACCGAAAATCTCGAAAGAATAACCGGTCTTGAATCAAGGCTTACTATCCTTGGTCATCTCCAACGCGGCGGAATGCCCTCAGCAGCCGACCGAGTACTAGCTACCCGTCTGGGGACCGCCTGCGCAGAGTTGCTGAACGAAGGACGATATGGTGTTATGGTAGCAGTAAAAGGAGACAGCACGGAACCCGTCTCTCTGGAAAAAGTAGCTGGAAAAAAGAACTTTGTCCCGCCGGACCACCCCCTTATCCAGTCAGCCCGTCTTGTAGGAACATCGTTTGGTGATTAATTAGACAGATAGATTATTAAATTTATTTTGGAAGATGTAGCGTAAATGTACTGCCCTTGCCTGGAATGCTTATGACCGTGACATGGCCTTTATGGGCCTGGATAATATGCTTCACTATGGCAAGACCAAGACCTGTGCCTCCGAGAGCGCGGCTCCTTGCTTTGTCCACCCTGTAAAACCTCTCAAAGATACGCGGAAGGTGTTCCTGTTCAATTCCTCTGCCATTGTCGATAATATGGATAAGGAGTTCTTTATCATCATGTTTGGCTTCTATCTTTACAGGTTTCTTTTCATCGCTGTATTTGATCGCATTATCCAGCAGATTAACTAACGCCTGTTCAAGGAGCGGGTCGTTTATTCTGGCGGTCAAGCCATCATCACAGAAAAGTCCTATCTCCACGCCTTTTGAATCAGCAAGTGGTTCGCTGATCTGAATAGCTGACTCAAGCACATCTTTTATTCTTGACTCCATAAGTTGAATCCCTTCGGTTTCAACATCCTTCTCGATCCTGGAGAGCCTAAGGAGATCATCGATTATCGCCTCAAGGCGGTTTACATGCTTTGAAATGATTTCCAAGAAACGTTTTACATCCTGTTCATCCTTTTTTCCATTATCCCTTAGGAGTTCAACAAATCCCTTGATTGCGGTAATAGGGGTCTTTATCTCATGTGATACATTCGCGACAAAATCCTTTCGGACATTTTCAAGCCTGCGCAACCTTGTAATGTCGCTTAGGACAAAAAGGGCGCCTACCCTTTTCCCTTCTATGTCACGAATCAATGTCCCGTGCCCGAAAAGATATCTTTCCTCACCCGTCGAAATAGAGATCTCTTTCTCAACAGGCTTTTCGCCGGATAAGGTCTCTGAAACAAATTGCTGTAGATGACTGTTCCTGATTGCCTCCTGTATAATGCGGCCCTGAACTGTTGAAGGATCACATCCGAATATCTTCGCCGCGGCGCTATTCATTATTATTATCCGTTCATCGGCATCCATGGCAATAACACCCTCTACCATGCTTGAAAGAATGGCCTCTATCTCCGTCCTCTGCTGCGTTATTATGTCAATCCTCGCGTGAAGTTGCTGGGCCATATCCCTTATTGACTCATTGAGACTCCCTATCTCTTCTATGCTTGAAGCGGCTAATCGGTAATTGAAATCCCCCCTGATAAAATATTCGGCTCCTTCCTTCAATTTCTCAATAGGCCTGCTTATCCTTCTGGAAACAATAAGGCTTATCATCGCCCCTAGAATCGCAATAATCAGGCTTCCCAGAATTATTTTCCTCTGTATCCCCTTTATAACCACATCAATGACATCAACGGGGATTGAGGTTCTGACTACTGCGAGGAGAGTATTCTCTTTCTTAACAGGAATACCCACATACATAAAATCCCTGTCTAGTGTTAGGCTGGTTCTTATTGATATGCCTGACTCTCCAGTTGACGCGGCTATGAACTCCAACCTGTCGGAATGATTATCCATGATCTTCGGATCGCTGTCAGTATCACCTACCACCTCACCTGTTGGAAGAATCACCGTTATCCTGGTGGAGACTCTTTGACCTTCCTCTTTACATAGGAGGTCAATTTTATCTCTATCAAGAGGATCAAGAAAGGTTATTATCTGGCCCTCAAAGAGTTCAGCCCTTGCCTTTAGATCAGCCTCGTTCTTTTCAAGAAAGAATTTCCTGGCCTCGATTGAGGCATACCACGTCACCGCGATAATCGATATCAGTATTATAAGCAGATATGATGGATAAAGGTGCCAGACGAGGCGTCTTTTTCTATGCATTATCACTCCTTTAACCTGTATCCTACACCCCTTACAGTTTCAATGTGTTTGCCTGCCTTGCCAAGTTTTTTCCTAAGCCCCACTATCTGGACATCCACGGAACGATCAGTCACGTAGTAATCATCTCCCCTTACAGCATCCACTATCTGATTGCGGGTAAAGACCCATCCCGGCCTTCTTACAAGGAAATTGAGGATACCGAATTCCGTGAAGGTCAATTGTACTGGCTTTTCATTAATAAGGACCTCGTGTCTGCCTGGATGGACAGTAATCTCATGAATCTGAATGACCTCTCTTTCCGCAGTTGCATCCTTAAGCTCCCTCCTTAAGGCTGCTTTGATCCTGGCCACCAATACCCGCGGGCTGAATGGCTTTGTTATATAATCCTCAGCCCCCAGTTCCAGGCCTGCCACTATGTCCGACTCTTCTCCCTTGGCGGTCAGCATCACAATAGGTATATTACGGGTGGAATCTTCAGCCTTAAGGCGTCTTGTCACATCAAGACCGTCAATACCCGGAAGCATAAGATCAAGGACAATAAGATCGGGTTTTTCAGACTTTGCGGCCTTTAAACCATCTTCTCCGGAAGACGCGCAGAGTATTTTATATCCCTCCCTTGCAAGGTTATACCTGATCAGTTCAAGGATATCCTCTTCATCGTCCACGACAAGTATCTTCTTTTTTGCCATAATATTAGCCCTGGAATTTTTATAAAGTTTAATATAATAATATTAGCAGTAAGTTAAGAATAAATAAAGATCTTGTTAGAAATTATAGGGAGGGAACCAGGTGGCCCGTTCGGGGAGCGGGCCCTATAGCAGGAATGTTTTATTGACTTTGTAGGGTTCGATCACCGAGCGAACCGAGAATTTCTCGTAAAGGCCTCAATCTTATGACTTAATACCCGCGGGATAATACTGATTTGCGGATATTAAGGAGAGACCTTAATTTGTCATTTCGAGGAGAGTCAGCGACGAGAAATCCGGAAGATCCCTCGCTCTGTTAGGGACATGGATTTCTCCCTATGGTCGAAATGACAGAAGATTGGTATTATGCAAAGGTCTGAAGGAGTGGAGGTGTTTTATGCCGATATTCAGAAGCGGATGCTTATCAGATATGTCAACGCTGATATCGCGGCAGAGCAGGGTATGGTCAAAATCCACGCCCACAGGATCTTGCCCGCCACCCCCCAGCGTACCGCTGTTAACCTCTTTAAAGATCCTATCCCCATAATTGCGCCGGAAATAGTATGGGTAGTGCTGACAGGGACGCCAAGACCTGATGCAAGGAAAAGACTAACCGCTGAGGCGGATTCCGCACAAAATCCGTCAAAAGATTTTAATTTGGCAACCCTTTGTCCCATGGTCTTTACTATTCGCCATCCGCCAAACATTGTTCCCAGCGCAATGGCTGCATGGCAGGATATCACCACCCAGAAGGGGATATGAAATTGCCCATTCAGCATCCCGGCGCTGAAAAGAAGTCCCGCGATAATACCCATTGTCTTTTGGGCGTCGTTGCCCCCATGTCCAAGGCTGTATAATGCTGCCGACAGGAGCTGTCCTTTCCTGAAAAAATGATCAACCTGCGAAGGCGACTTATTCCTGCAGATCCAATATATGACGACTCCAAAAGAAAAAGCCAGAATAAAGCCGATAAAAGGGGAAATAAAAATAAAGACAACAGTTTTAATGATGCCCTTCCATACCAGTGAATAGATGCCGGCCTTTACAAGCGCCGCGCCTATAAGACCACCAATGAGGGCGTGGGATGAACTTGTCGGAAGCCCCACATACCAGGTCATGAGGTCCCATCCACACGCGCCTATGAGGGTCGCAAAGATTATCCGGGAATCAATAACCGAGATATCGATAATCCCCTTGCCGACGGTACCTGCTACATGGAGGCCAAAAAAAAGAAATGCTATGAAATTGAAAAAAGCTGCCCATATCACCGCCTGCCTTGGGGTCAGCACGCGCGTTGAAACGATCGTAGCTATCGAATTTGCAGAATCATGAAACCCGTTCAGGAAATCAAATGCCAGCGCCAGCGCAATAAGTAATATTAGCCATAAGTCCATATAAAAAGATTAATATGGCTATGTTAGCAACATGTTAGGGATAGATTAAGATTTTGTTAGGAAAGATGAGTTATAGTAATAAGGCTGGGAAGATCTAATCTCACATTAACGACCCTCTAACCTATCAAGACCGGAACCAAAGCGGTCCGTTCGGGGAACGGACCCTACAAAGTCATTAAAACAGTCTTTTTGTAGGGTCCGATCGCCGATCGGACCAAAAAAATTGAACATCCTAATATCATTTGCGGATAAGAAAGAGTGGAAATAGTTCTATGCCGATATTCAGAGTCGGATGGTTATAAAATATGTCAATGCTGATATTGCTGCAGCACAGGGGATGGTTAGAATCCATGCCCATAATATTTTCCCCGCTACTCCCCAGCGCACCGCGCTTAGCCGCCGTAAAGACCCTACCCCCATAATTGAGCCCGTAATGGTATGCGTGGTACTGACGGGGATGCCAAGTGCAGAGGCAACATAAATGCTGACCGCCGCTGCGGATTCCGCGCAAAAACCGTCAACCGGTTT
>Ga0299912_10005575_pt1 | contig 10348 bp, 15 predicted proteins | sample RVTome_2_FD_207667 | JGI IMG/M metagenome (GOLD analysis project Ga0299912, IMG submission 207667) | Soil microbial communities from uranium-contaminated site in the Upper Colorado River Basin, Wyoming, United States - RVT95D214 (version 2) ... | reverse complement strand
GTAGTCAGTGATTTTGCGGAATTAGGCGAGAACGTGATTGAACTTCATGCCCCTCAAATTGTCAACGGGGCACAAACATCAAACTCCATTCTCGATCATTCAAAGAGAACAAAAAATATGGATGGTTCGATGACGGTTACAATAATCAAAGCAGACGATGAGCAAGAACAAAATAACATTACAAAATATAGGAATTCCCAAAACTCAGTCAGAGGAAAAGATCTAGTTTCATTGATGGATTTTCATAAATCGGTGAAATCACAGTTGAAAAATTGTGGTTATTTTTACGAGATTCAAGCAGGTTCTTTCGATACAAAATCTAAATCAAAACAATCGGAGTATGACGGGGATGCAATATACAACAATTATCTTCCAGACAACCATAAGAAAGTCATTGTTGCAAAAGATGCAATACAAGCACTGGTTGCAGGAATCGAACAAAGACCTACAGAAGCATATAGTTCACCGGCCCAATTTCTTCCAAGAGGAAGCAAGTATGACGACATATTCAATGAGAATCTCAAAGACGATTACAGGATTCTGCTTTACCCGTACCTTGTGAAAGAATTTGCAAAAAAATCATTGAAATACGGAAAGCAGGGAGGCCATAAAACAAAAAGATATGCGACATTATTTTATGTTGCAGTATATTTCAGAATACTTCATAAAAAAATTCTCGAGTCAAAGGGTGACTTTAAAGGGGATGTGAGAAAATTGGAACCTATTTTCCGTAGTTTCAAACTCAATTCTAGAATTTTAAAGATTGCAGATGTGATTGTAACCAAATTTCTTGAAGATACGGCAGTTGATGATGAGATTGAATTAGCAAATACCAAGCACAATTTCTTCTCTCAACATGTTTGGAATGATGCAATGCTTCGGGTGGTTGATAAAAAAATAAGACAGGAAGAAGATGAAATTCTAACATTGAAAAAAATCACAAGCAGTTTATTTTAATTTCAAAGGTAGAAGTCCAACCAAGTAAAAATCTTGCAGGAGGTTTACATTGGTCAGACTGCCTACCTAAATTGAGTATAAATCAGTAATATTTAACATAATTTTTCAAAGCAGGGTTGTATTCCAGAATGTTTTTTATAACGAATAAAAAGAGCAATGTCACTTTGGGGAAAAAAGAAAAATGTGCAGTTTGCAGCGAATCAATAGAACTTCATTTCAAGGCCATGGAAGAATGGAAGGTTGAAGGCACGTTATGCGGTAAATGTTATTCAAAAAAACTCGGTGAGCATTATCCAGGCGAACACGTCAGAGTAAACAAGCATTTAGATTAATTTCATCCCAATTCTGAAAGCTTGTTCAAATTAATACAGTTCCAAACAAGCGGATCACTTTTTACATCTTTTTCCTCTAAAAATTTAATGTCAGTGATTATTTTTTTCTTTTTCAGCAGATTAACCTGAAAACTTGAAAATTTCTCACAATCACACTTGTTGAACAAACAAACATCTCCGTCGCCATCGTCATGATCCTGAGCTTCATGACTACAATTGCACACAGCGTCTTTCTTCACATCAGCGAGTAATTTTTCTGCATATACACCCAGTCTGAGATATGCTTCTCCGTCATGGCCTTTTTTGAATCGTTCATAATTTTCAGATTTTGGCAATTCCTTGAAAAAAGATAGATTGGTGTCAGGTTTTTGTGAATCCGAACCCATGATAAACCAGTATTTGTCATCAATCTCCAAAAATCGGATTTTAATTGATGGATCTACCCAAGAATGGATTGTGTCATGCCAGATGGAAGCTGCCTCTTTTCGATCGGTAAATAACGGTACAACGTTCATTCGCAAATCATAGTATCTATACGCAACACCTACAAAGTCGTCAAACCAAGGAATTGGCGAGTGTGAAGACATCGCACGGAAATCAAGTCAGAGCTTATTTATCTGATCTGAATTAGTGGTAATACCCTTATATCAGAGTTTGAGATTTAGGAACGTATGGCGTCCTATAGAACCAGCATGCAGATTGTTGCAGATTTGCTAGATGCAACTCAGCAGTCAGGTCAAGAGGGTATCAAAACAACGTCACTTCTTACAAAGGCAAACCTGTCACATTCAAGATTATCAAAATTCCTAACAAATTTGACAGGAGCAGGTCTAATCAACAAGATAGAATTCGACGGCAAGAATACTTTTGTAATTACTTCAAAAGGTAGACAGTATTTGGACTCTTACATAAACTTCTCAAGTATTGCAGGATCATTCGGATTAGAACTTTAAAATTTATTATCTAGATCTTCTTTTCACATTAGCTGCCTGTCGCTCCTTTCTGTCTTTGTAGGAACTGTAAAGCAAGATAATTATTATTCCGCCTATGGCGGCATAAAATAACGGAATAAGAGGCTGATCTCGAAATTCTCCTGATGAGGGTTCAACAAAAGCTATTGGAATGGTCACAACCATGAAAATCAAAATTACCAACAGATACTTGTCCACAGATTCCTTGCTTTACAAAACCATATATCTTTTTGATTTGAGAAAATCAGTAGAGAAATGGCAAAATCACTGGAAATAATTGGACTAGTTCTTGTGGCAATAATGTCGTTAGGCTTTATGGGAATATTACAGCCAGCCATTAATCCAGGACTATCACCATTGTTTTGGGGATGTGCAGGTGCGACATTAATGATAATCATCTACAGGAAGATGAAAAACAAGAAAGAAGAAAAGGAAAATTAGAATTCTTTTAGAAATTGTTAGCGATTGATCAACAGTCAATCAACCGACAGATCTATAAAGGACAATTTCAGGTAAACTGTAAGGGAATTATTTGGAAGATCAAACAAAACAATGGTGGGAAGGTTTAGCAAAAGAACTGGAAACCGACATTGAAACAGTCATTGAATTAAAGTAGCAATTATCTAAAATTTTAAAAATGTAACAGAGCCTTGGGAGGGACTCGATCTCTCGACCTAACGCTTACGAGGCGTTCGCTCTACCAGGCTGAGCTACCAAGGCACGTTTGGATAAATCCATCAGAGTTAATAAAAAGCCTTTCCGAAATGGACTGAATGAAAAAGACAATTTCAGGGATAAGGGGAATATTTGGAGACGATTTAAACCTGAAAGACGTTCTTGAATTTTGCAATAATTTTTCGTCACTAATTAAATCAAAAAAATGCGTCATAGGAAAAGATACCAGACCCTCAGGACCGATGATAAAAGACACGGCAAGTGCCGTATTGATGAAAAATGGAATAGATGTTTTTAATTTAGAAACTGTTCCAACTCCAGTAGTTTTCAGAGAAGCAAGGAATTACGGTGCAGGATTAGTAATATCATCATCCCACAATCCATTAGAATGGAATGGGATGAAATTCATCATCGATGGACGAGGTGTAAACGAGCAAGAACTTCCTCAGATCATCCAGCACCAAGAGATCTTAAAAACAAAAGTCGGCGTTGAGGAAGAAATATCAACATCATACATAGAAGATGCAAAAAAAATCATAGGGAACTTGGAAAACAGGCCAGAAATCGTAGTCGATATTGGGGGAGGGGCCGCCAAAGGTTTCGCTCCAGAGCTATTAAGAGAAATTGGGTGCAGTGTCAAAGTGATCAATGAAAATATTTCTGCATGTTCAAGAGGGCCAGACCCCACATCAGACAATCTATCAGAATTAATCGCTGCGACTAATAAAAAAGATGTCGGATTTGCGTTTGATCTGGATGGAGATCGATTAGTTGTGGTCAACAATGGCAAAAAACAAACACCGGATGTAACACTTGGATTAGGAGTAGCAAAATCATTGGAGTTAGGGCACAAGAAATTTGTTCTAAGTATTGACACCAGCGTATCAGTTGAAAAATTCATCAAAGAAAAAGGAGGAACCGTGCAAAGATCCAAAGTGGGAGAAGCAAACGTAATAGATCTCATGTTAAAAAACAATGCCCAAGCGGGAGGCGAGGGAAGCAGCGGTGGTTTTATTTTGCCAGAATTCAATTATTGCAGAGAAGGAATTCTTACAAGCGGTCTCATTGCATCCATGCTCGGGAGTACCGAATTTAATGAAATTCTAAACTACATGGAAAGATATAATCAGATAAGAGATAAAACAAAAATCAGTTCAGATTTTCACGACAAAATAATCGAAGAAGTAAAATCAAAATTTTCCAAAGATTATTCCGAAACAATCACATTGGATGGAATAAAAGGGATTATTGATGAAGATAGCTGGGTTCTAATCAGAAAATCAAACACAGAAGACATTATCCGAGTTTCGGCAGAATCAAACAATGTTGAAAAATGCAAAGAGATAGTTAAAGATGCAATGAAAATGGTAAATCAGAGTTATGAAAAAGTTAGATGAGGCAGCAATAATCAGAATTTTTCAGACCGGTTTCGGTAGGAAGGATTTTGAATCTGAGGATGTTGAAATTTTGAATTTGGATAAAATCAAAATTGTAGCAAAAACTGACACGATGGTAGAAAGCACAGACATTCCGCCTAAAATGGGATTATCTGACGCTGCAAGGAAAAGTGTTGTTGCATGTGTGAGTGATTTTGCTGCAAAAGGTGTCAAACCCAAATATGGAATGATTTCAATCAATCTGCCAAAAACAATTTCACGCCCAAAAGTTAACGAAATTGTTTCGGGTTTTAAAAAAGCATGTAGAGAATTCGATATTTCAATCATTGGGGGAGACACCAATGGAGGCAAGGAAATTGTATTCAACGTGTGCCTTTTTGGAATTACAAACAGGATAGTCACCAGAAAAGGTTCGAATGAGGGGGATCTGATATTTGTAACTGGTCCATTCGGGTACACGTCTGCCGGATTAAGTATGATGCTTGGCGATAAAAAAGGAAAAGAGGTTTTTGTTAAAAAATCTATAAAATCAGTCACCAAGCCAAAACCAAGACTTAGTTTCGGATTAAAGAATAAAAAATATTTTTCATCATCAATGGATTCTAGTGACGGGTTATCAACTACACTGAATGAAATGTCAAAACAAAGTAAAAATAAATTCGTAATAAACAAAATTCCGGCATTGAAAGATCTAGAAGACCATGCAAAGTTTTACAAATTAGATTTGAATAGTATGGTTTTCAACGGTGGTGAAGAGTATGAATTCATATTTACCGCATTGCCCAAACATAAAAAAATCATTGAAAAAAATGCAGCGCTGTTAAAAACGCAGATTATTGAAATAGGCTATGTTACATCAGGCAAAGGTGTCTATATTGAAAAAAACAGTAATTTTATTAATTTGAAAGATTTAGGTTGGAAGCATTTTTGACATCTACTCGCCAGAAAAGAGATTTCTTTCGACATTATTTATAATGCTAAAAACGGATTCAGCAGGTAAAACGTTAACACATTCTGTAATCCACAATTCATCCAGATGCATCAGGCGTTTAAAATCATCATCAGGAAGTTCATCTGGATCCAAGTCCCGGTAAATTGCGTGAATTCTATACCCTTCATTGGCGAGTTGCTGACAGTTTTTTTCTTGGGGGGATAAGCCGGAATCTGTGATCGGCGTCAAAAAATGAATTGCCACTGAAGCCATCAAAGCAGTTGCAACTACAATTCCAATTGCCAAGAACAGAATAGATGCCATTTAATGCAAACAGACTGAAATGGTATATGAATAGTCATTAATTTACAGGCAGGTGCCAAAATAAGGCAAGACTGGAAAATCAATGTATTTTAAACCCTTTAAGGTCTGATTAGACATTGTCAGAACTTGAAATTGAGACTGAAGTGGCAGTTGAAGAGACTGAAGGATCGGTTGAAGAAGTAGAATCTGAGGAAGCAGTAGAAGTAAGATCAAAGAATCAGCCAGAGACAAAAAAAGAAGGCCCTGAAAAATGGGGAATTGCTCATATTTACAGTAGTTATAACAACACAATTATTCACATGACCGACCTTACAGGTGCAGAAACGGTATCCATCAGTTCTGGCGGTGTACATGTTAATGCCGACAGGTACGAGTCATCACCATTTGCTGCAATGAAAGCTGCAAATGCTGTAGTAGATGCAACAAGAACCAAAGGGTTTACAGGATTTCATATCAGAGTTAGAGCTGTGGGCGGAGTTGGTTCCAGAGTCCCTGGCCCAGGTGCACAAGCTGCAATCAGAGCCTTAGCAAGAGGCGGATTTAAAATTGGACGAATTGATGATGTAACACCAATTCCTCACGATACCACCAGAAAGAAGGGTGGAAAAAGAGGAAGAAGAGTCTAGTCAGATATTTTTATTTTAATGTCACAGCCTTTAGAAACAAAATAATCTGTCATAAATTTTGCAAATTTTCCATATTGATCATTTGCACGATATTTCACAATCATGTCAGAAAATTTTTCTTCTATTCCGTTTTGCAAATTTGGTTTAAAAGATAGTTTGAAAAACGTCCATCCAAACTTTGATGACGGTTCACTTAGCACATATCCGCCATGACCGCCTACAAGACTTTCCATATGGGATAACGCTTTTTTGATCGTCAACAGATCATCCAGATAATTTTTTGTTCCTATTTCTAAAACAACGTCCATTACTCGTCGCCAGATGTTTGATTACTAAGTTTGTCACTTAGAGACACGAATTTTCCATCTTGCTCAACATTAATTTTTGTTGCCATTCTTACATTCAGTCCGACTGATCTAAACAATGCCAATAATTTTCCCCCATCAAGACTCTCATTAATTTCGCCAGTTTTAATTAATTCTGATAATTTTCCCACAATCATTTTGGTTTCATTTGGAAATTGTGATTCAGCGTTTTCTAAAACTTCCAGTCCTCTAAATCCAAGTATTTTGATAAGAGAATCACGTGGTTTTTCAGAAACTGTTTCTTTTGTAGTCTCTGCAGCAGATTCAATTTTTTGTTTTGTAGAAATATTTTTCTGCATTTCAGCTAGTCGTTTTGCCTTTAACCTTTCAAGCTCAGAATCTTCTTCGCTCAACCTTTTATCACACCAATAGGTACTAATTTTGCAACTTTTGTGGCTATTCCCAAATTATGGGAGACATTTACCACAGCGTCGACATCTTTGTATGCTTCAGGGGTTTCTTCCACAACGCCATCTCGTGTCAACGCTTTGATGAATATGCCCTTGTCATTAAGAGATTTTTTCACATCCTCCTCAGTAAAATCTCTTCTGGCCTTAGATCTTGACATTGTTCTTCCTGCACCATGTGCAGTAGAACCAAAACTCAGATTCATAGAATTTGGCTGTCCAAGTAAAATCCAGCTTGATGTGCCCATTGAACCTGGCACTAAAACAGGTTGTCCCAAATCCCGATATTTTAGTGGTATTTCGTCACGGTTTGCAGGGAATGCCCTCGTTGCACCTTTTCTATGAACAACCAAGTTACGATCTCGCCCATCAACTTTGTGCTTTTCTACTTTGGCAATATTGTGAGCAACATCATAAACTAATTTCATATCAAGATCAGATTCGGATTGATCAAACACGCGTTGAAACGAATTGCGGGTCCAATGAGTCAGCATTTGTCTGTTACTCCATGCAAAATTTAATGCCGAAAACATAGCTTTCCTGTAAGATTCTCCCTCTTCAGAATTATTTGGAACGCATGCAAGTTCCCTGTCAGGCAAATGGATATCATATTTCTCCATTGCTTGTTCTGATACTCTGAGGTAATCGCTACACACTTGATGTCCAAATCCTCTAGAACCGCAATGAATTAAAACTGTGATTGTTCCTTCTTCAATCCCCATTCTCTTTGCTGCTTCTTCATCATGAATTTCCGAAACTTTTTGTACTTCAAGAAAATGATTCCCAGAGCCCAAACTTCCAAGTTGTGGCGCTCCTCTTTTTCTTGCTTTGTCAGATACTTTATCAGGATCGGCATTTTGCATTTGGCCGTTTTCTTCACAAACATCTGCATCATCTGATGAACCATAGCCATGATCAATTGCCCAGTTAACGCCCCTTACTAAAACTTCATCAAGTTCTGAAGGAGTGAGTTTTATTGCGCCTTTGGAACCCACGCCAGATGGAATAGAACTGAAGAGATCTGTAACCAGTTCTTTTAGTTTTGAACGAACTACATCCTCTGTTAAGTTTGAACGAAGTAATCTTACTCCGCAATTAATATCATAACCTACACCGCCCGGACTAATCATCCCTTCTTCGGCATCCATGGCTGCAACCCCACCAACAGGAAAACCATAGCCTTCATGTCCATCCGGCAAAACAACGCTATGCCCTACTATGCCAGGAATAGAGGCAACGTTTCGTGCCTGCATAATGGTTCTGTCAGATAGCATTTTTTGCATCAATGGCTCATCAGCATAAATCCTCACAGGAACCCTCATTCCAAGATTAGGATCAGCATCAATTTGATATTGGTTTTCTCCAATTTTTCTTGGTGCAGCAGAAGACATGTATCGGTAAAGATTCCTTTCAATCCAATTTAAATCATCAGAAGAATTGTAAAAATAATTTTAAATCAAATGGAAATTACCAAAAAACATGTTAGATAAAGCAACGATCACTCAAAAAGCAAATCAATTGCTTGCCGAATTAAGAGCGAATCCAGATTGGGCAATTGAGGAAAAAAATTTCAAACAAGGTTATTTCAAAGCACTGGAGTGGGTTTTGCAAGATACAGGAATTATAGAAAGGTAATCTGCAAACAACTGCAAAACATGCAATTGATGATCTAGTTTATCTATGATTAAATTGCATCATTGTTTGTGGAAAGAAAGCAATTAACAGAAAAGGAAAAGGAAAAACAGAAAGAAGAGCAAGGATTAAGGGCAAAAGCTTCTCGGGCTGCTAGAAGAAGTGGTAAAAGTATGAAAACTGAAGGCAAGGTAAGCAAAGCAGGAGCAAAGACAATAGAATCTAGATCATCAAAGAAGATCGCAGCTGTTAAGAAAAGAACTAGAAGTTAGGCATAGAAAAATAGTTTGATTGTACTTCAATATTTTTATTTAATTTGTACTAGATGGATTCATGCAAACCGGTTCTAGCGCATTAAAGTTAGCTTGTACATTTTTCTGCTCGCAAAAACAATGAGTAGACCCAGTAGAATTTCAACGATGACAATAGTTAAGATCACCAGAAAGAGTGGTCTTACATCTTTGACAGTGTTCATCTCTCTTCATTGTTTTTCTTCCAAAATTACCCTGCATCAATGCCAGTATGTAATAATGTTTAATGACTGACGGTTGAGGCTGAATGTGTCAAACTACTATTGGGGATAAAATATGCCGAATTTTATGCAGGCCGGATTATTTTACTATCAATACAGGCTTTTGGGATTTGTGAAGGACATAGTTTGACGTACTTCCCAAGAAAAGCTCTCTTGCAGCACCCATTCCTCTTGAACCAATTACAATCAGATCAAAATTTTGCTTTTCAGCAACATCAACAATCATTTTTCCGTCATCACCGTATGACACTCTATCAAAAAACAAAATCCCTCTTTTTGCTGCTATTAGTTTGGCTTTTTTCATAATTTTTTGAGCATGATCCAGTAGAATTTTTTCCAACGGGGTTATCGGATCGCCAGTTCTAGGTTTAACAATTCCTGCAACATAAAGTCCGGTGATGCTTGCATTTGATTCTCGTGCCATGTGGATTGCAACATCCAATCCCCTGAAAGAAGTTGAAGAGCCGTCTAAAGGGACAAGAATTTTTTTTATTTGAAGCGTCATGATATGAAAGGGCCAATTTTTAATTTAAAAGACCATTCAGATTACCTAAGATGATTTTCATCTTTGATATTCTGGGAGACCATAAAATAAGGAATCAGACGGAAAATAATCACAAAATGAAAGACGCCAAAACGATGACCATTTCAGATGTAATGACAAAGTCAGTAATTTCTGTAGACGCGTCATTGACAGTGAATGAGACTGCAAAAATGATGGAAGATGCCAAAGTCGGAGCAGTCATAGTTATGGAAGACAACACGCCCATAGGCATTGTTACAGACAGAGACTTTGCAATAAAAATTGCAGCTCACGCATATCAAATCACCACACCCATCAAACAAATAATGTCATCTCCGCTATTTTCAATAAATTCAGATGAAACGGTAAGAACCGCTGCAGATTTAATGCATGACAGAAAAATTAGAAAACTGCCAGTGATTGATGATGAGAAGGTGGTCGGAATCATCACATCTACCGACATTGTCAATTTATTGGCCGTTTGTGTCGAAGATGACATGAGAGACATGTATTTCCATTCAGTAGCAAAAATCTACACTAATTACAGTCCATACAATTAGAAAATATCATGGTAGTGCCAATAATCATCCTAGTAGCAATACCTATTTTTCTCGGATTAGTGTACATGCCACCATTTGACATGCCAGTGGAAGAGCCAAAAGATAGTCCTGCAGAG
>Ga0299912_10005574_pt1 | contig 10348 bp, 8 predicted proteins | sample RVTome_2_FD_207667 | JGI IMG/M metagenome (GOLD analysis project Ga0299912, IMG submission 207667) | Soil microbial communities from uranium-contaminated site in the Upper Colorado River Basin, Wyoming, United States - RVT95D214 (version 2) ... | reverse complement strand
TAGAACTTCTCAAAAAGGCAATCCAGAAAACTCAGAGCAAAGTACAGGATTTTGAAGCCAAATATGGCAAACTCGACAGGAGTTCTCTTTATGGGAAAGTTGATGACCTCGAATTGCTCGAATGGGAAGGAGAGATTGAAACCCTTGAAAGATTGAATAAAAAATTAAAATCTCTTGAGGAAATAACTTTTGAGTATAAATGATTATATCGCAGGATTAGAATCTGTCATTAATTCCTCCACAATAGTATCATCCTATAATTTAAACATCGACCGAAAAACATCTGATATCGCTTTTATCTCTGGCAGGATTGACTTCAGGGACGGGACAACCCTTGATTTTAAAGAGTTCATTGAAGGCTCTGAAGACAGCATAGAGAAATACAAGTATGCTTATAATTACCGAAAAGAATCAGATAGTATTTTCAGGTATGATAATGCCCCTGATCCCTCTGCAAAGGGGATAAAGACATTCCCTCACCACAAGCATCTCAAGAATGGAACCATTGTTGAATCACAACAGGTCAAATTATCCGATATTATCAGTGAGATAGAAGGGCTTTATATTGCGGATGAGGATAAATGAAAACACTGGTACAAGAAACCTTTGAAAACGAATTCAACAAAGCACATTATAAAAACCTGATACTGACTTCTTTCGGTCCTTATAATAGAGAGCTATATGGATAAGCTATCAGCAATAACACTTATCAAAGACACCCTCCAGAATTCTTTCAATAAAGAGCAATTTTTGTATTTTATAAAAAATCTGCTCAATCACGTTGAAGAGACCCCAACTACTATCTACCGTGGAAATCTTATACCTGATGCCTATAAATCATATATTCAAATGCTGGAACGCATATGCAAATATCGTGACCCAAAGGGCAATAAAATTGATGTTCTTATCATTCATCTCAAGAAAGAGACATCTCTTGAACAAGCTCGAACAATGCAGAGAAATTTTATAGCATTATATCTCAATGGCAGTCGGGGTGGTGTACTAAAAGATGCTGCAATAGTTGCTTTTGTATCACCGGATGAAGAAGACTGGCGGTTCTCTTTTGTAAAGATGGAGTACAAATTAACCGAAACCACCGAAGGAACTTTTAAAGCGAAGGAAGAATTCACACCTGCAAAGCGCTATTCATTTTTAGTAGGAAAGAATGAAAACAGCCATACAGCCCAGAGCCGTCTTGTCCCCCTCCTGCTCGATGATGAAAATAATCCTTCTCTTAAGGAGATAGAGGATGCTTTCAGTATTGAAAAGGTTACTAAAGAATTTTTCGAAAAATATCGCGAGCTTTTCCTTAAAACAAAAGAGGCTCTCGATGATATAGTTGAAAGCGACGTCAAAATAAAAGAAGACTTTACCATGAAGGGTGTTAACACCGTTGATTTTGTAAAGAAATTATTGGGGCAGATTGTTTTTCTTTATTTTCTACAGAAAAAAGGATGGTTTGGGGTTGAGCGTGATGCAGATTGGGGAACTGGCCCAAAGAACTTTCTGCGTATTCTTTCTGAAAAAAAGATTGCGGACTATAAGAACTTCTTTAATGACATTCTCGAACCTCTTTTTTATGAAGCATTAGCCTCTGAAAGGACCGAAGACTTTTACAGCAGGTTCAACTGTAAAATTCCTTTCCTGAACGGTGGCCTTTTTGATCCCATCAACAATTACGACTGGGTGCACACAGATATCCTTTTACCAAATGAATTGTTTTCGAACGAGATAAAAACAAAAGAAGGAGATATAGGCACAGGCATCCTCGATGTCTTTGACCGTTACAATTTTACGGTTAAAGAAGATGAGCCTCTTGAAAAAGAGGTAGCAGTTGACCCCGAAATGCTCGGAAAGGTTTTTGAAAACCTACTGGAAGTAAAAGATAGAAAATCAAAAGGCACCTACTATACACCCCGCGAGATAGTTCACTATATGTGCCAGGAGAGCCTGATCAACTATCTTGACAATGTAATCAACACAAGCAAAGAGGCAATCGTTGCGCAAAAAGCGGTTCAGAAAAAACTCATTGGCGAGGACGACCCTGAACAGCTTGGAATCATGGAACAAAAACAGAAGACAATAATTCCTAAAGAAGATATTGAATCATTTATCAGGCACGGCATTTCAGCCATTGAGCATGACAGAAGAGTTGAGGCAAAAGGATATGAAACAAAAGACTACAGTTACCGGATGCCGGACTCAATCCGCCTGAATGCGCGGCTTTTTGATAATGCGCTTTATGCTGTCAAAGTCTGCGATCCTGCGGTTGGTTCAGGAGCTTTTCTTGTGGGAATGATGCATGAGATTATCAGGGCAAGGGAGACCCTTACCACTTACTTCCCCACTTTGGAAAAGGGGGGTGAGGGGGGATTTTCCAAAGAACGAACCCCTTACAATTTCAAACATCATGCAATACAGAACTGCCTCTATGGTGTGGATATTGATCAGGGTGCAGTTGAAATAGCAAAGCTACGCTTGTGGCTTTCCTTGATGGTTGATGAAGAAGACATCAAACATATAAAACCTCTGCCGAATCTGGATTACAAGATTGTCTGCGGAAATTCACTTCTCGGCATCAACGATCTTTTTCACCACGCCCAGCTTAAGAAATTGGAAGAACTAAAGGGCAGATTTTTTGAAGAGACGAATTCAAAGAAGAAATCTCAATTAAAAGATGATATAGGCCATCTTATCAGCGAGATAACTCATGACGACAAGCATTTTGATTTCAAGGTCTATTTCAGCGAGGTGTTTAACCCTTCTCAGTCCCCCCTTGCCAAGGGGGGAAGTCAGGGGGGTGGTTTTGATATTGTTATTGCCAATCCGCCCTATGTCAGGCACGAGACGATTAAGGACATAAAGCCTCAGCTTTCAAAAGATTTCGGCAGCTTCTATTGCGGCACAGCAGACATTTATACCTATTTCTACAAGAAAGGGCTTGATATTCTTAAGCCCAAGGGTCATCTCTGCTTCATCGCGCCAAATAAATTCATGAGGGCTGGATATGGGAAAAATACGAGAACTTTATTTACCACTGAGGCAACGCTCAAGATTGTTATAGATTTTTGCGACCTGCCGATATTTGATGCGACAACATATCCCTCTATTCTTCTGCTCGAAAAACGTCATCCGGTGACGAATGATAAGACGATAGCCGCTACTTTTACTGACGGAGCTCAGCTTGAGCGCCTTGAAGAAACACTTTCAGTTATCAGTTTCCCTATGCCGATCAAGTCGCTGAAATCCGAGGGGTGGAATTTAGAGCGGCCTGAAATTTTGGCCTTAATGGAGAAACTGCGCAGCGTCGGTAAACCTCTGGGTAACTATGTGCAGGGAAGGTTTTACAGAGGTGTTCTGACAGGCCTCAATGAGGCGTTTGTCATTGATGACACAATCCGAAAGAAACTGATAGCGGATGACCCGAAAAGCGATGATCTTATTAAGCCTTGGCTACGCGGACAAGATATTAAGAAATGGAAGGCTGAATGGGCAGAACTTTATCTTATTAATATCGCGAGTAGCGCAAACAAAGAATGGCCGTGGTCGGATGAAAAGACGGAATCTAAAGCAAAGAAAATATTTAAAGAGGCATATCCTGCGATTTGCGAACATTTTTCGCAATGGACAGATAAAATACGCAAACGAGATGATCAGGGGAAATTCTGGTGGGAGCTTAGATCATGTGCCTACTATCAGGAATTCGAACAGCCTAAGATTACATGGGGCAATCTTGCAACTGAACCAAAATTTGCCTTTGACGCATCATCGCTATATGTCAGTGCACCTGCAAATATAATCCCAATAAATGACCTTTATCTTTTAGCAGTTCTCAATTCACCGCTTTGCAAATGGTGGATTAGCTTGCAGGCTGCTGTTAGATCCGGCGGTTTTTTAGAATACAAACCCATGTATGTCGGAACCGTTCCTGTATTTGCCGCCTCCGATAAACAAAAAGCCCCTGTTATCAAATGCGTACAAGCAATTCTTGCTAATCCCGACAGTCCCGATGTCCCCCGCCTCGAAGCAGAAATAAATAAGCTGGTCTATGACCTCTACGGCCTCACGCCGAAGGAGATTGAGATTGTGGAGGGTAGAAAAGGGAGTACTTTTTGAGAACAAATTTTATATTATGCAAGTATGAATAAAAATAAACAACCTCCTAACATGTTGAATGTATCCATTAAATTTCTATGGCATCAAAAATAACAAAATACGATCTTGAGAATGTCACAGACTACATAGGATTCGAATCCTTCTGTCACGATCTAATGTCACGCGAAGGGTATAAGGATATTGAGCCACTTGGTGGCTCAAATGACAAAGGGCGGGATGCAATACATGTGTGCAAGTATAGCGGCAAAATCACGATTTTCGCATACAGTGTTAGAGAGGATTGGAAGGAAAAACTAAAGGAAGATTTGGATAAGATTAAAAAATATGGGCATCAGTGCAACAACGTTGTCTTTATAACGACAAGCAATCTGTCTTCCTCTGATAAGGATGATCAAAAGAAAAAAATAGTCGAAGATTATGGATGGCAACTTGAGATCTATGACTTAGAGCGGATAGGAACACTGATAGATAATCATTATAGTGACTTAAAACAATTGCATTCAAACATTTTTAGCCTCGCTTCCAAGATTAAGGAAACTGAACCACTAAATGAAGCATTCAACAGTAAACTTTACGCGGAGTATATGCTTAGCAGATATGATGAGTGGCTTGAAAAATATACACCATTACTTGCTGAGCACAAAGAAATAGAAACTTTTGTTATATCGCCTGGCGGAAAAAATAAAGATAACAAAGGGATACCTGTTGTTAAAATACCAGAAGGTACTAAGATAGCTATCTTGCTGGGAGAATCTGGTGCAGGTAAAACAACAGCTCTCTGGAAGATAGCTGTTGAACGATGTAAAGTGCTGGCAGCCGGTGATAATGGCCGAGTTCCAATATTGATAAGTCTTCGTGGGTGGAGTAATAATTTTCGTTGTCGAGATTTAGTCCAACAAGAATTCTCATTCATTGGGGCAAGCGAAGCTTCTGTAGAAAAAGAATTAAAAGAAGGTAACTGTTTGGTTCTCATTGATGGGCTTAATGAATTGCCACCACATGATATTTATCGCGCGGAGGCATATAAGGATATCCAGCGGTTTCTCATTAACTATGCAGAGAACCATTTTATGATCTGCTGCCGCTCGAGTGATTATTCATTTCGCCTTCTCGATCTTGAGCAACTGAAGCCGAAAATTTCTGAACCTAAACTATTTCAAATCAAAAGATTAGATCGCAACCAAGTAATTGACTATATTCGGAGATACCATAAAGACGAGCCTGATGCAGCCGAAATGTTGCTTCAAAATCTGAATGTTTACAAAGAGTCAGAATGGAGAAATTCTACTTCAATTCTGCATCTTGCTAGAATTCCACTCTATTTGCAGCTAATTATCTTAGAATTCAAGCGCAGCAATCAATTGCCTAACAGCAGAGCAGAACTGCTCAGAATACTGATTCATACAATATTTCAGCGTGAGGGTCTGCGATATGCCGCAAAAGTTGATCGTTATGCAAAAGAGAGATTGCTGGCCTCTGTGGCTTATCAAGCAATTAGCGATGGCTATTCAGTTCGCTTCCTGGATAGTCGAGCACAGTCCATTCTCCAAGATGCATCTCAAAGACTAAAGCAACAAGGAATGATACAAGCTGATCTTACATTTGGAGCAATATGGGAAGAGATATTATCCAACAACTTTCTGAGAGTTGTAGACTGGATGTGGATAGAATGGCTCCACCAGCTGATACTGGATTATTTTCTTGCCTGCGAAATTGTTCATATTCGTACAGAAAGAGAACCCAGCAAGATTAAAGAGCTAAATCAGCGTATCGAGAGACAATCGTGGGAACAGGCATGCGTAGTTGCTATAGGTCTACTGGATAAATCTGATGGAGCTATGTTCCTTGAGGATTTGATAAAAATTGATGCGAAAATAGCACAAGTGGCTTTTGAAAGTTTACCTGAGGAGAAAGGATTGGATATAGCCAATAGCATGATATTGGATATACTTAAAAAAGACGACCCGGAAAATGAGCGATTCCTTAAACTTGCCCGAACGTTGCCTTACTTATCTATTGTTCAGAACTTCTCGTTACATTTCAAGTCAGATGGAGAACCTGAACGCATACGAATTGCCGAAGCAGTTTCATCTATGGTGATAAAATATTATCCTTTAATAGCTGGAAATCGATTGACTGATCCATCAATATACTATGATGAATTAATGGAATTTCAAATACTTGATGACACCCGTATTCGTATAGCTGTCAAACGCGGAATAGAATTATTGAACGCATGGATTGGTAATAAGATAGATCTTGTGAGATTCTATGCAGCAAAAGGCTTATGGGAAACAAATAGAGGACGTGCAGCACAGACCATGAAAGATTTATTACTTAAAGGCAATAAAAATCTGGCGGAGCAAGTCAGAGAACTAATGGGGCAATGGGGTATTACATAAAGGCTCATATATATTTAGAATCTCCGTTAAATCCGAAGAAAAGGAGACGTACAACGGAATCGGGGACGGGAGGCTGTCCCAAAATACAAAAATATATTTAAATGCCTACAGCATATATGGTCAAAACTCATAATCATTGCTATATATTGTATCCAAAAGTAGATATTTTCCAATTTTGGGACAGCCTGACGGTTCTAATTAATCGAAATTAACAGCAACACAGCAACAGAAGCCCTCTGCCCTTGAACGCCAGATTGACAAAATGGTCTATGAACTTTATGACCTCACTCCTGATGAGATAGTGGAGGGAAGAAGATAAAAAGAATTGTAGATTGTTATATAATAAAAATAGCTCTGGAGGTGTGATGTGATGGAATTTAAAAGAATAACATTCAACAAAGAGATTATGGGTGGACAAGCATGCATAAGGGGAATGCGGATTCCTGTTTCCCTGATAATAAATCTTGTCGCTAACGGAATGACTACAAAAGAAATCATCAAGGAATATCCTGACCTTGAACCTGAAGACATAAAAGAAGCTCTGCAATACGGCTCCTGGCTTGCCAAAGAGGAACTGCACCCCGCGTTTAATTAAGTCGCATGAAATTTATTGCTGACATGGGTATTTCCCAGACAACAGTCAAATGGCTAAAAGCGCAGGGCTTTGATGCCATACACGTGAGAGACCTAAGTATGCATCGTTCTTCGGATACCGAGATTGTTAAAAAGGCAAAGAGAGAAAAACGTATTGTCCTGACTTGCGACCTTGATTTCGGTGACATTGTTTCTGCTTCCGGTGAAAAATGCCCCAGCGTAATCATCCTGAGACTTGAGAATGAAACTCCCAATAATGTAAACAGCAGACTAAAGCAAGTTTTGAAAGAATCCTCAGAAGATTTGAAAAAGGGTGCCATAATTAGTGTAGAAGAAACAAGACATCGGGTTAGACCATTTCCCCTATGAAATACATTAATAATATTTTGACCAAATCCTTTCCCTTATCAAAGACCACGATTATCTCGAAAATCCAAAAGCGGAATCGAAAGCGGAATCGGGGACGGTTCTAATTAATCGAAATTAACAGCAACACAGCAACAGAAGCCCTCTGCCCTTGAACGCCAGATTGACAAAATGGTCAGGGCAGGCACAGAGGCGCTGCCCCTACACGACCACACAACCGAGGAGATTGCGATTGTGGAGGGGAAAAATAACCATTCGAGAGCAAAATAGGGGACATGTTGACTAAGTTGACTTATTAGCAGGAATTCATTGCGAAAATTCTGAGTGCATATTTCAAATAATAACTATTGTTTTTCGTCGAGTCCTAAACGCGCTTGTTAGCAGGTGTAACAAGTAAAATGGTACCTTGACGGCGAGCAAGCACTTCTTTCACTCACTTTCTTCCGCATTTTCAACCATGATATAATTGTGCCAGGCACAAGTGGTAATCGTTAGTTTAAAAGAGTAACGAAAGGTGTGCCGAATAATATTGCAGGGATAATCGATGGAAGAGTTTAATTTGGGAAACAACGAATTTATCGAATTAAATAACCTTTTGAAAGTCATGGGGCTATGCGATAGCGGAGGTATAGCAAAAACTGAGCGGAATCGGGGACGGTTCTAATTAATCGAAATTAACAGCAACACAGCAACAGAAACCCCCCGTCCTTGAAAGCCAGATTGATAAAATGGTCAGGGCAGGCACAGAGGCGCTGCCCCTACACGGCCACACACCCGAGGAGATTGTGATTGTGGAGGGAAAGAGGTAGTTTAAAATTGATATTGCCGAAAAGAACATTTTTTGCTATCCTAACAACAGACTATGAATAAAAAGGAACTCATTCAACAATTAGAAAAAGAGCAAAATTCTCGGCTTATTACCTATATCACAGGTGATAGACAGCCTTTCGCTACGAGAATTGCAGGCGATGTTGTTCCGCTGTTAAGCAGGCATCTTGAAAAAATCGGCAAGGCTAAAAAAATAAGCTTGTTGTTATACACAAGCGGTGGCGACATGCTGGCTCCAATACGCATAGTAAAATTAATTCGTAACCACTGTGATACATTTGAAGTAGTAGTGCCTTATAAAGCACATAGCGCTGGAACGCTTATTGCACTTGGAGCGGATAAAATTGTTATGGGTAAGCTTGGTGAATTATCGCCAGTTGACCCTACTACTGGGCACCCTTTCAATCCACCGAATCCTGCTAATCCCCAGCAACGTCTTGAAGTGAGCGTGGAAGATCTGAACTCTTATTTTTTATTTGCAAAAGAGAAAGCTGGCGTAAAACCTGGGCAAATGGCAGATGTTTATAAAATGCTGATTGAAAAACTACATCCGTTGTCTATTGGCAATGCATATCGTGCTTATAGGATGGCTAAGCTCTTGACTGAAAGGCTTCTCTCTCTTCATATGGATAAAACGAGGGAAAGTCAAAAAATAAAAAAAATCATAAATGAAATTACAGGAGATATTACCATACATGCATATCCTATTGACCGAGATGAGGCAAAAGAACTCGGCCTTAAAATAGATACTCCAAAAGCCTCGGTTGAGCAACTTATCTGGCAGCTATATGAGGAATATGCTACGCCTATGAAACTCGGTCAGCCGTTTCAGCCTAACGAACTTCTGGCTGGTAAAGATATGGCTGAGATTCGGAATGCAGGGGCATATATTGAAAGTGCGGAATTATCGCATCAATTTACTTTTACCGGAAAGGTACAGAAAACTATCCGCGATAATAAACCGGTGATTGATATGAACATTGATTCGCAATCATGGGTTGAGGTACAATAAAATTATGGAAACTACATTAAATAATCAAAAAGTCTCAACAGATACATCATCTGCATTTGCATTGTCAAGAGATATAGGTGCGGATAAAATGACTCTTACACCTACGAAGAATATATTAAGGCTCGAACTATTTGAACTATTGGATGAGTGGGAAGGATACGTAAGATTCCCTTTTGAAAATTTTTTGGAGCAAGATCAGCCCAAAGTTGAGAGAAGATTTGTTTTACCTCAACGGCTTACCGATCCTCTCTACGGCCGTGATGAGTTGGATGCGAAATTGCAAGAAATGGCTACCTCCGCTCCTTCTTTAGAACAAGTGTGGGAAATAACAAAAAGGTTGCCGTCATTATCAAAACTCCTCTCAGAGGAAAGAGATAATGAATAAATGTCTAAATATTTTCTTGAGTCAAGCGCGTTTATTAAACGATATAAAAATGAAGCTGGCTCAGATATAGTAAACAACCTTTTTAATAATAACCACGATTTATTTTATTTAAACCTTGCTATTTTTGAGATACGCAAGGCTTTTTATCGTTTGTGGAAATACCCTCTCCAGCAGGAAAATCAAATTACCGAAGAAGAATTTAAATCCCTTGTTAGCAGATTCGCTGCTGATACCCGCCAGATGTATAGAATCGAATTTACAGAAGAAATGATTGAACGGGCAAGCTCTGTTCTTGAAAAAATTTGGATTCGTAGTATTTTTGATTTAGCACAACTTACAGCTTACTTGATTGCGAAACAAGAATACCCTGATATGATTTTTGTCTGTTCCGATGAACGTTCAAAACTAATAGAAGCGGTGAAACGATTTGTACCAGACAATGATGTTATCATCCCTGGGAGTTTTGTGAGATAAAAATCATAGGCACATCATCCCTCGAATAGGGTAGTCGGGGACGTTGTTGACTAAGTTGACTTATTAGCAGGAATTCATTGCGAAAATTCTGAGTGCATATTTCAAATAATAACTATTGTTTTTCGTCGAGTCCTAAACGCGCTTGTTAGCAGGTGTAACAAGTAAAATGGT
>Ga0299912_10005572_pt1 | contig 10351 bp, 10 predicted proteins | sample RVTome_2_FD_207667 | JGI IMG/M metagenome (GOLD analysis project Ga0299912, IMG submission 207667) | Soil microbial communities from uranium-contaminated site in the Upper Colorado River Basin, Wyoming, United States - RVT95D214 (version 2) ... | reverse complement strand
TGTTATTCGAGCCTCGCCGATGCTACATCGATACGATCTTCTCCCGCCATCTGTGTTATTTTCGCCCCAACTATTTGTTTGTAGACGGTTGGAAAGAGGCGTGACTTATTTTGTGTGAGTTTGGCCATTGTGCTACGAACCCCGGAGACATCTTCATCACTCAATTCAGGATTATACGACTTGTAAGCTTTCGACATACTGGTCCAGCGACCTGTCCCATACATTGGGCGGATTGCAGGCTATGTTCCATGCACTGCACGCGGCATTGAGGCGATTCTGCTTTTCTTCAAGCGTCCTACCGGATCTGATAAACTCACCCGCGAACTCCCATATCATTTCGGACACCTTTTGCTTCGATGCAGAAATACCCGTCCTGTGTCTTTGTTTCCTGTTATTTCGTTTCACATCAACTCCTGTTCTCAAGATTCCATCAACTCGTGCTCAGTCTGCTATTGACGCTTGATAGTACAATGGATGGAGCCGTGTCCCTATGTCCAGCGAACATCTCGATCTTTACGGGGAATCATACGACTGTATCTGTGTGTGGGATACCCGATCATCAGAGCACCGGTCACGATCCGATTCTTGGATAATCCAAGTAATTCATTGATCTTCCTCGATTTCTGAGCGGCAACCATTAGGAAGCCCACCCAGCAAGTACCGAGTCCCAGGGTAAGAGCCAACAACTCTATGTTTCTAAGTGCCAAGGCACTGTTTGTCGTACTAAGACTGTTCTTCTTCTCGCCATGGACTACTATGACTGCCGGTGCATTACGAAATATCATCCCCCCTCGCTTCTCTTCTCCATGGAGTTCACCGTTCTCCTTCCGGTGTTGGATGATTTCATAGTAGTGACGGCCTTGTCTTACTGTTTCCGGTCCGTACATAAGGCTCAATAGGCTGATCATAAAGCCACTCTCCTTGCCCAGATATTTAATCCCGGCATTCCAAAGCACGTCAATGACCATTTTCTCAAGCTTATTCAGCAACTCACGATTCTCAACCACGAGGAAGCCCTCAGACTGTGCGTTGGAAGCAGTGCCCGCATGTTTTGCCACTTGGAGTAGACGCTCGATCGTCTCTCTTGCCACTGCCTGGGATTTGAAACATCTAACCGATCTCCGCAGGAACATCAGATTCATCAAGGCCTCTGACTCAAAATCTACAGGCTTGAGTTCTTCGAATTCCTCCGTCGTTAAGAGAGGGTTGGTAATAGCCCCGGAAGGACATAGCGAGATACAATGTCCACATTCACAACAATGAGAAGGATATTTGACCTCAACGCTCCTGATTTCCCCTTTGCCTGTAACTCCAATCACGTAGTTGGGGCAGACATCATAGCAGGCTTCGCAAGAAATACATTTATTCTTGTCGATAGTAATCACATCTCATCTCCTTGAACAACAATGCAGTATTTACAAAAATAACGAGGATTCAAAGAACGAACAAATTCAATTTGAAAGGGAGTCAGAAATGGAAAGGAGAATAGACTGATCAGTTTCATGGTCGTTCAACCTTATTTCGGATTCCTCCTCTACCATTTAAATTTGCCAAGGCTATCATCTGGTCGGCTGGAAAGTTTTGTTGTGTGGTTTTTCATTTCTTATGTCGGAATTATTCCTCTTAAAACAATCTTGAATAAGTCGCCCCATGTCAGCCATCCCATATTTTCCGCGATAGATTGAACAGGTGGAATATTAATTCCTTCGAGAGCCTTCTTCAAAGGGCTTAAGCTATTATTTCTTCCAAATTTGTAGTAATTGAACAACCATGCACTTTTCCATTTATCTTCAAACCCTTTTTTTGATGGAGCAAGGGCCTCAGATTTACTTTTTCTTTTCGTCAGTATTTCCAACGGTGCGATATCGATAAAGATAAAATAGAACTCTCGTCTATTATTCAAAGGCGAGTCAAGACCAATTCTTAATTTTCTTGCAATCTGATCATGTGACTTTTCGGGAGGAGATGCCATACTCACCGTACTATATAATTTTGCCTCAAAGAATATCAGCTTGCCCGGTAGTTCAATGCTTGCATCCACTTCGGTTGCTTCTTTTGAAGAAAGACCAGTATATTGTTTTCCGATATGTATTTGAATTTGATTTTCTTGAAATCGGCTGTCCTTGAATAATAAGTTGCTTTTCCCCTGATAGGCGTCCTCAAATATCTCATCCAACGCCGTGATTTTCTTCGTCAGAGGAAAACTTGACAATAGATCGAAGCAAGACCATGTTAATGCGTCTTCGCTGTGAGAACTGAACCCATTGTTCCACTTGTGCCGCATGCCTTTATAATCTTGTTTGAGAAATGTTTCCAAAGCATCCTCCCGCCCAGGAAGAACTACATGGTTACGACGATAATCTTCATATATCATACTTCACTCCGTATTCGCTTTTTGATGTCGTAATTTCATTTTGGCCACACAACCGCACGCGGTTCAGCCGCTGCCGACTCTGGCAAAACTCGCAATGCTAACCAGAACGAAACACAGACAAGACGCGCCACGCATACCGGCGCCGAAGGCGGTCGACTGCAACCGCTTGTTAGGCCGCCTTTTGCCTGAATTCGACAGCTCTGCCTACAAGCTCATTGCCATCACTGTTTCTCGATAAGCGCCGATAATCAGTAGCAATATTCCCAAGACCAGACAAAGAGCTTCCTGTCTGGAAAGTCTAACATCTCGTAGATTCATCACTTTTGTCGGTTTCCACTCCCCGCTCCATCTCCACCAACTCCGATATTGGTAGACCCCGTACTTCACAGTTGAAGCAATCACCAAGATGAAACCGAGCGTTTCTAATCCACCTATGGTTTGACCAAGAGCCATTGCTTCGCGCACATTGGAATAGCGATCCAGGTCGTCGGCCACAAATGAATTAGTACCAACGATCAAACCGCCAGCGATTGCCAGGACTATCGGGATCAAATACCCAGCCGGGAAACCCTTAACTTGGTTGAAGTTCGCCACAATTGCGATTGTTGTCGTTATGCCCAAGTTGAAAAGCAGGGTTAGGCCAAACTGAGGCCAAAAGGATTCTGCATTGGCAACAATCTCACCGCCAGCCATCTGCGGACTTCCACGCATGAATCCTTCTGGAAGGAGATAATAGGCAAACACAAAGCAGATGTTGAATAGAAGCGTGTTAAGTCCATAGAGCCACAGTATACGTTTGAACACGCTATCCCGTGCTTGAATCTGGGGTATATTCATATCTTCTCTCCTTTGATGTTGCATCGTTCTATGGAAGAACCCAAACCGTCTTCGTAAAAAGCTTTTTGTCTGGCTTAATTGTTTCTTCCATGGGAAATCACCTTTCTAACATGCAAAATCACCTTTCTGATATGACTACGCAGCCATTATCATCTCCCACTACATATTACCGATTTTGCACGACATTTTAAAGATCATAGCGCAATATCCAAGCTTCTTCACAGTAATAGACGCAACTCGCATCACCAAGAATCAATCAATTCATCAACAAGGAGGAAAAAGGTTGATTTTATGGTTTTTTGCTCGCCTTCCCTTGAAAATCCACAACACCCACCCTTCACACCCACCCCGCCCCGCGACAGCCGGGAGGCGGGTTTGATGGAGAGAGCCGGAGCGGTGGACCTTTGCATTGCCAAAGTCGTCATCCGATGGGTGAGTGTCCCGACGTGCCGGTTAGACTCAGAAACGCTCTTCTTATAGCACCTTCCTTGCTATTTTCATTTTGATTGGTGGTTTACAGTAGATTGCCTTAAGATGATAGCTTCGTGTAAAGATGCAAATAAGGACTAACCAATGAGCCTTGGAAAAAACATACTATCCGAACGTATCGTGTACTAACAGGAGGCAATCAGAAATGAATTCAACAAGACTACTCTTTTTACTTATGATGGTAATATTTATTGGAGGCTGTGAGAAACAGACAGAATCAACTGAGCTAATTGAATCTCCAGGACCAACGAAACCTATTGAGCCAACCGATTCAATCCACCAAGTTGTGGCCGAAGACAACATCGCCAAGATCCAACTACACGCTTCAAGTGGTACTGATGTAGACGAAATGGACGAAGCTCTGCAGACACAGTTGCACCTCGCAGCCCTGGATGGACAAAAGGAAGTTGTAGAACTCCTTCTTGCCAGAGGCGCCGATATCAATGCTAAGGACAATGAGGGCAGTACCGCTCTGCATAGGGCCACCGAAAAGCACCACACAGATGTGGTTGAGCTTCTGCTTGCCAAAGGAGCAGAGGTGAATGCCAAGACTGACGGCAAAGAAGAGACTCCTTTAATCTGGGCTGCCTACTATGGGTATAATGATGTTGCAGAGCTTCTTCTTGCCAAAGGTGCGGATATCAATGCGAAGGACAATGAGGGTAGTACTGCTCTGCATAGGGCAACCGAAAAGCACCGAACAGATGTGGTTGGGCTTTTACTTGCCAAAGGAGCCGACGTGAACGCCAAGACTTACGGCAAAGAGGAGACTCCTTTAATCTGGGCTGCCTATTATGGATATCATGATGTTGCAGAACTGCTTATTGCTAATGGCGCCGATATCAATCTCAAAGACCAGCTAGGGCGGACTCCTTTAGTGGTGGCGAAGGAGAAAGGGCGTGAGCAAATCGTCGAACTCCTCCACAAGCACGGCGCAAAGGAATAATCAGAACTGACTAGCCTGAACCACTGCATCCCGACCCGCAACAGCCGGGAGGCGGTTTGGACAGAGAGCAGGAGCGGCTTGAATGTATCGAACGCCAGAGGTAGAATGAGGGACTGTATCGGCCTTCCGACGGGGATCGCCATGCATCAGCCTGATACCGACGAAATCGCGGAAAACGCCGATCTGACCAGAAAATTTACACGCGGTGATCCTGTGTGATAGCATCTGCCGTTAGTGGTTGTTTTGTCTGATTTTTGCTGAAGATATTCAGAAAGGAAAATCTATTATGATACGCAAGATTAGTGAGAAAAACACATCGCGTCGTGAGTTTTTGAAGAAGACAGGTCGCATCGCCGCATCTTCAGCGTTGATTGCAGCTATCGGGCCCCAGATGTACGCAGGAGAGGACAACACAATTAAGATTGCGCTGGTTGGTTGCGGCGGGCGAGGCTCCGGCGCTGCGGCTAACGCGATGGCTACTAAGAGCGGCCCGGTCAAATTGGTCGCCATGGCCGATATTTTCACCGACCGCCTCCAGCGCAGCTACAAGGGCTTGATCGAGGCTGCCAGTGATCCACGCACGAGCGGCTCGGCTGATACCTGGGTTATGGGCTTTCGCGCCGAACAGGTCGAGGTGCCGTCGGAGCGGCAGTTCCTGGGCTTCGATGCCTACCAAAAAGCCATCAACTGCCTGCGGCCGGGTGACGTTGTGATCCTGACAACGCCCGTAGCGTTCCGCTGGGTTCATTTCCGCTACGCGATCCAGAAAGGCGTCAATGTGTTCATGGAGAAACCACTAACGGTGGATGGGCCAAGCACCCGCAAGATGCTCCAGCTCGCCGAAGAATCCGAGAAAAAGAACCTCAAGGTAGGCGTGGGGCTGATGTGCCGTCATTGCAAGGCCCGCTGGGCACTCTACGACCGCATCCGGTCCGGCCAGATCGGCGATTTGTTTATGATGCGCACGTATCGCCAGCAAACACCGGCAGGTTTCACCGGACCGAACCAAAGTGGCTTGAGCGAACTGCTCTGGCAGGTCAGGAACTACCTGGGCTTCATGTGGGCAAGCGGTGGACTTGTCCAGGATTACGTCGCCCACAACGTTGATGAGTGTTGTTGGATGAAAGGTGCCTGGCCCGTTAGTGCCCAGGGATCCGGCGGCCGCTGTCATCGCGGTAATAACGTGGACCAGAACTTCGACCATTACGACGTGGAATACACGTTCTCCGACGGCGCTAAGCTGTTTCTTTACGCTCGCAGCATAGTCGGATGCCGCTATGAATTCGCCAGTTATGCCCATGGGACCAAGGGCTCGGCCGTCATTTCCACGAATATGCACACGCCGGCCAAGTGCCGCATCTATAAGGGGCAGGATTTCGCGAAAGGAAATCTCGTCTGGGCGTTTCCTCAGCAGGAGCCAAATCCGTATCAACTCGAATGGGACGAACTGAGCGATGCTATTCGTAATGACAAGCCATTTAACGAGGCCATGCGTGGGACAGAGGCCAGTCTTGTTACGGCTATGTGTCGTCGTGCCGTGCACACCGGTCAGGTCGTTACATACGACGAGATGCTCAATTGTGATGAGCAGTTTGCCGCTGACGTTGACAAGCTGACGATGGATTCGCCCGCACCTGTACAAGCCAGTGCCGACGGCATGTATCCAACGCCACAGCCCGGTATCCTGAAAATCCGGGAATATTGATGCCCATCCATTAGGAAAGAACGAAGCATGGCAGATTTGAACATTCGCCTCGGCGATACACCATACCATCGGCAGATCGCATTCTACTTGATTGTGTTTAGCTCGTTGGCCTTGTCTACCGTGGGTTGGCCGGCCTCGGTAAAGCCTGTGATCGGAGCTACGATCTCAGAGGACAATATCATCTTCCCGGCGTGTGCCTCTGTCGTCGATGTCACTAAGCCACCGTATAATGCCAGAGGCGGTGGCCGGACCGACGATACCGATGTGATCCAAAAGGCGCTCACAGATACCATGGGTGCCCACAAAATCCTCTATTTTTCTAACGGCACCTACCTTGTGTCGAAGATTCTCAGGTATAGCAAGAAAGACTCTATGGGCAACGAGGCCTGGGGTAAGCCAGAAAAGGCCTAGGAATAGCGAGCAAAACTTCCGCAAACTGAAGTTGTGGAAGAGTGACACAGCAACACCAAAATGGCCTCAATTTCTCGATAAGATCTATACAACCTCACTACAACTATACAACCCGTTATCTGCCAATTTTTGAAAATTGCAATCTTCATAAACCTTTCATGAAAAAGACTTTACAAAAACATCAGAAAATGCAATCGTATTCAATGCACTTCGTCAAAAAAGGCTAACAACTCGTTTTTGCTGCCTGCCCTTCATTATTCTGCGCATTGAACTTCTTTCTGAGATAGTTTACTGTGCCAGCGCCGCCATTTCCTCTATGCTCAGCGCCCTGTTTTTGGTATAATTACTTCTGTCGGTGGAAATCAAATTTCCTATCAGTCGAGACGTATGTGCTGATTGGCGAAGCATTGGGAAAAGGAATGGTTGAGTTGCTGGAAATGCAGAAGAAATAGAACCGTCAACAAAATCACAGATGAAAGAACCAAAATGAAAAATCTAAATTCAAAGAGAATCGACGCCATAAATCTCAGGATCGTTTCCTTCGTTCTCCCGTTGCTCTTCCTTTGCAACGGCACCACGGCTCAGAAGCTGACGTCTGACATTTCGTATGTGGAGAACGGTCACAAGCGCCAAGTCCTCGATATTTACACGCCAGAAGAACCGGCCGGGAAGTCCCTGCCAGTCATGTTCTGGATTCACGGCGGCGGATGGCAGGTTGGTGACAAGAGCGATGTCGCACTAAAACCCAAGGTGCTGACCGAGCGGGGTTTTGTCTTTGTCTCGACGAATTATCGACTGCTGCCGGAAGTGAAAATGGAAGAGTTGATTGGCGACGTGGCCAAGTCGCTCGGCTGGGTGCACAAGAACATTGCTGCGTACGGCGGCGATTCCAAGCGGATCTTTGTCGGTGGACATTCCGCCGGTGCCCAGTTGGCGGCGTTGATCTGCATCGACGGTCGGTATCTGAAGAAAGAAGGCGTGTCGTTCGATGTCCTCAAAGGCTGCGTCCCGGTGGACGGCGATACGTATGACATTCCCAAAATCATCATGACTGCGGAGCACCGGCAAGCGCTCTACGGCGGCAAGATGTTTACGTTTGGTCATCGGCAGAAATTCGGGAACGATCCGGAGAAGCACGTCGACTTCTCTGCAGTGACGCATGTGGCCAAAGACAAAGGCATACCGCCGTTCCTCATCCTATATTTTTCCGGCAACCCGGATACGCAAGCTCAGGCGCTGCGACTTGAGAGCGTGTTGAAGGAAGCGGACATTCCGGCCAAAGCATATGGCAAGAGCGACAGCAACCACAGCCGCTTGAACAACGACCTCGGTAAGCCCGACGATCCGGCAACACAGGAACTCTATAAATTTCTGGATCCGTTGGTTGGTCGGTAGCGGTGACGAGCAACGCAGAGGCCATAGTATTCAATGAACGAGGTCAGAAAAGAGCCGGCAACTCTTTCAAGAGGCTAGCCTTCATCTGTTTACAATTTAGATACTAAGTTCCAGGGTCTTACTACTCGATATTAATAAAAAGAATTGGCTTATGTCATTGATAAGGTATTACTCATGGACTTTGAACAAAGAGATGTTATATTGACGCTCAGAGAATTATAGATTATTGTACGGAAATCATATATCCGTATTTATATGACATTTCGATTAGATATAATCAGATGACAGTCGAAGAGCAATATAGAGAAAGATACAAATCCGGAGACACTCCTTGGGATGTCGGCCAGCCAGATTTCAATCTTATTGAAATTGTGACCCAAAAACCTATTCTGAGCTGCAAGGTCTTAGATATCGGCTGTGGAACCGGAGACAATTCCATATGGCTTGCACAAAATCGCTTCCAAGTTATAGGTACGGATACTTCCGACATTGCTCTGGAGAAGGCAAGAGAAAAAGCTTCTAAAGCAAATGTTGAATGTGATTTCTTGCTTGTTGATTTTCTTAAGAACAAAATTGAAGGTGCTCCTTTTGGTTTTGTATTTGACAGAGGTTGCTTTCACTCATTCAGTTCTGAAAATGATCGAAAAGGGTTTGCAGAAAATGTCGCCAATCATTTGGAAGAAGCTGGTTTGTGGCTAACAATCGTTGGCAACGCTGATGAGCATCGCCAAGGTTCTGGTCCACCTCAACGGACTGCCGGAGATATAGTCTCAGCAGTGGAGCCATATTTTGAGGTTCTTTCACTTACATCTAGCCATTTCGGATCCAATCGTCCAGATCCCCCCAGAGCTTGGAGGTGCCTTATGCAGAAACGGCATGTTACATAAATGCTTTTTATAACCACTACTACGCTTTAAAATGATATAGGTAGATTCACGATGTCCGTTATAATGCATCGTGAAGTCGAAGGGCTGTTCAGATGAGCAACGAAACGTGGTTGATAGGTCGTAAGGTGGATGCCTCAAAGAAAATTTTTTACGGCAACGGGAATTTTATTGTTTGACTTTGAGTTCTTCATAGGTGGAATGCCATGTGATATAACGTACATTTGTGTATGACCATCGAATAAAATGTGCAGCAGTTCTAAATGCAATTGATAAAGGACTAATCATGCGAAAAGTTGTTGTAAGTATTGTTAAGGTTATTCTCAGCAATTTCATTTATGTGAAGTATGGAGAACGAACATGAAATCAGTTATTGTTTTATTCATCATTTTTATGAATCACACACTGATAGCACAGGAGGTCGTTAATCTATGGACTGAGCAGCCTCCCTATTCCATGCCAAACTCGCTGGAAGAAACGATTATAGAATCTTGGGGTGTTCAATGTGCTAAGAATGTAACGAATCCAACTCTGACCATCTATCGTGCTCAGGGCAACAATTCCGGCCGCGCCATGATAATTTTGCCGGGTGGTGGTTATGAGCTGGAATCCATTGTCGCAGAGGGTCGACTCATTGCAGAATATCTGTCATCCAAGGGCATCGTTGCCGCTGTGCTGAAATATCGGCTGCCGTTAAAGGAAGCGTCTGAGAAACCTCATCTACTACCCATTACGGATGCGCGCAAGGCGATTGATCTAATGAAATCCATGGCTGGCGATTACGGCTTTATTTCATCAAAAGTCGGGATTATGGGCTTTTCAGCAGGTGGTCATTTAGCTACCACTGTTAGCGTTTTGACATCAGAAAAGCAGAATGAAAATCCGGATTTTTCGGCATTGATTTATCCTGTGACCACGTTAGGTGCCGAGAATCAAAAATGGCTGGAGAAGAGTCTGTTTCACCGCAAGATGACAAATGAAGAGAAAAAACAATATGAATTGGTGAACAATGTTACAAAGCTAACACCTCCCGCTTTTCTGCTGCATGCTTATGACGACGAAGTTGTGCCAATTGAAGAATCTTTGCTGTATGCCAAAGCCTTTAGAGCGACTGGACAAAATGTTGAGGTACATTTTTTTGCCAAAGGTGGGCATGGATTTGGCCCCGGCAGACCTGATGACGGTACGTCTCAATGGTTGGGCTTATTAGCTAGTTTCTGTTGTGGAAAGCTATTTTGGACAGAAGTGCAATAGATTACAGTAGAAAGTCTGCTCCTGATGTGATACAGTGTCACCCAATGAAAGGAGCA
>Ga0299912_10005571_pt1 | contig 10351 bp, 10 predicted proteins | sample RVTome_2_FD_207667 | JGI IMG/M metagenome (GOLD analysis project Ga0299912, IMG submission 207667) | Soil microbial communities from uranium-contaminated site in the Upper Colorado River Basin, Wyoming, United States - RVT95D214 (version 2) ... | reverse complement strand
CTTCAATAAAGATTCAATAAAAAAAATCTTGACATTTAGATTAAGCAAATCTATATTGGGTCTTTAAGGAGACCAACCAGTCGGTTCTAAGAATTCCCCGCAAATTTTCTTATGGAAGATTCAATACTTCTGAAAAAAAAGATAGTCTATGAAGCCCTAAAATTATTCTCATTAAAGGGTTTCTTAAGCACTTCCATTCATGACATCATGAGAGAAGCAAAGACATCCAAAGGCGGGCTATATAACCATTTCAAAAGCAAGGATGATATCTTCTTGGCAGTCCTAAGTGAAGCCCGAAAACTTTGGCGGCAAAGGACTCTTGAAGGCCTGGACCAGATTGAAAGGCCGATTGAAAAAGTAAAGAAGCTGCTTGAAAACTATAGAGACCGATATCTAAAAGACGCAGAAGCTTTTCCGGGCGGCTGTATCTTTGTCACTCTATCCGTTGAGTTGGATGACCAACGCCCAGATTTCTCTCGAGAAATTCATGAAGGATTTGTCCGCCTAAAGGCGATGATTAAAAGACTTCTGGATCAAGAAAAAGAATCCGGCGAGTTAAAAGCGGATGTCGATACAGCAGTTGTTACGGAAATGGTCTTTTCCGGCATGTTGGGCGCCTCTGTTATTTATGGCACAGAAAAATCTTCTCTCAGCTTAGACAGATGTATCAATGCTTTAATCAATTATATAGGTAGCTTATCCCCTTGAGTTTTCATACTCAAAACAGGGAGATTGATCTGTGAAATAACAATTCTTTTTGAAACCACTTCAGATAGAAAGGACAAGAGATATGGACTTCAAATTAACGGAACGGGAGGAATTGCTTCGGAAAACGGTACGTGAATTTGCAGAAAAAGAGATCACACCCCATATGGAGGCCATGGAGGAAACCGGTGAATTTCCCATAAATCTTTTGAGGAAGATGGGAGATATGGGAATTCTGGGTGTCATCACTCCTTCCGAGTATGGAGGGACGGGCCTTGGTTACATAGCCAGGGCGATCGTCCTGGAGGAAACAGGCAGGGTTTGCCCCGCTATTCCCATGGCTTTACAAGTTCACCACATGGCTACTCATGCGCTTAATGCTTTTGGCAATGAGGAGCAGAAAAGGAAGTATTTACCGCCGCTGGCGAAAGGAGAAACGATGGGAGTGGTGGCGGTAACAGACCCATCCGGAGGTTCAGATGTGGCGGGCATAAAGACCTCAGCAAGACTGGAGGGTGACACCTATATTTTGAACGGCAGAAAATGCTTCATTACAAATGCCCATGTATCGGACATTTGGGTGGTAATTGCTCGGACTGGAGAAGGGGGCAGGGGGCTTTCAGCTTTCATCGTTGAAAAGAGTTTTCCCGGAGCGAAACTGGGAAGAAAAGAGAATAAGGTTGGCTTACGAGGAGCCATTACCGGAGAGCTTGTTTTTCAGGACTGCAGGGTTCCTAAAGGAAACCTGCTCGGCCATGAAGGGGATGGAATGAATATCGCCATTCGGAACATCGTTGAAACAGGACGGCCTGGGATGGCAGGGGTCGCCCTGGGAATTCTCAATGCCGTTCTGGAACAAGCAGTTAAGTTTTCCAATGAACGTGTTCTCTATGGGAAACCGATCAGCAATCTCCAAATGATTCAGTCACATCTTGCCGATATCTATGCTGACTTAGAGATTTCTCGCTTATTGGTGTACCGGTTAGCCTGGATGCGGGACCAGAACATGCGTTGCGATGCGGAATCAGCCTTGGCCAAGCAATTCTGCTGCGAAGCGGCTGCAAGATCTGCTCGTAAGGCAATAGAGATCCACGGTTCCTATGGGATCATGAAAGAATATCCGGTTCAGAGACTATTGCGCGATGCTTTGGTCACTATTCCAGCCGGAGGAACCGGCGAAGTTGGTAAACTTGTCATGGCTCGACAGGCCATTAGCATGCTTAAGTGACCCGAAGGGATTTTTCAGGGAAGAAATGCGAATTATAGTATGTCTCAAACCTGTTCCTGACCCGAAGTACTGGAAGAACCTCACGATCGATCCTGTCCTAAAAGTCATGGTCAGGGAAGGTATGCCCAACGTGATCAATCCACTGGACCGGAATGCACTTGAAGAGGCCTTGATCATTAAAGAAAGGCAAGGGGGTGAAGTTATTATTTTAAGCATGGCACCCCTTTTCAGTTTCAGCGTCCTGAGGGAGGCCTTGGCCATAGGTGGAGATCGGGCGATACTTCTAAGTGACCGGGCATTTGCAGGATCCGACACCTTAGCCACTTCTTATATTCTCTCGGAGGCCGTAAGAAGATTAGCTCCCTTTGATCTTATTCTTTGCGGAAACGAGACGATCGACGGGGGAACGGCACAGGTAGGACCCCAACTTTCCCAATTTCTCGGAATGGAGGGGATCAACTTCATCTGCAAGGTTGAAAAATTTCTCGAAGGGGATCGAAAAGGCAGAAGCCTCATTGTCAGGAGAAAAACGGAGCATGGTTATCTGAGGATGGAGGTGAGGTTGCCGGCTCTCCTCTCCATGGTTAAAGAGGCAAACAATCCAAGATACGCCACCTTCATGGGGATTCTCGAAGCTGAGAAAAAGGAGATTCAAGTCTGGAACAGAAACGACCTGAGCATTGATTCGAGTAGAATCGGTTTGACAGGTTCTCCCACCAAGATGTCCAATCTTTTTATGCCAGAGTTGAAAAGAAAAAAAGAGATGGTTAAGGGAACTCCAGAAGTGGTTTCAAATCTAATTTTAGAAAAGATCCACCAAGTCGGACTACTATGAGCGGAGAGGTCTGGATATTTGCGGAGCATCATAGTGGAAGCCTCTTGGAGGTCACTTTCGAAATCTTGGGAAAAGGGAGGGAGATTGCCGACAAACTGAAAGGATCCCTTTCAGCCATTTTGATGGGAAGGGATTTGGAAGAGATGACACAGGAATTGATCGATTTCGGTGTTGATTGCGTCTACCTCCTCGAAGGTCTCCATCCAAATCTCTACCCTGGCCAGGAAATGGTTGGGATTCTCTGTGATCTGATAAAGAAATGCAGCCCTGACATCTTACTGATGGGAGCGACCTCCATCGGAGCAGAGCTTGCTCCGAAAGTGGCGGCAAAGCTCAATACCGGACTTTCGGCCCATTGCATTGATCTCGATGTTGATGAGAAAGGACATCTTCTTCAAATCGTCCCTGCTTTTGGGGGAGGGGTTCTGGCCACCATCACCTGTCCGGATCAAAAACCACAGATGGCGACTGTCAAATCAGGAGTATTGAGGGCGGGAAGTAGGGGGACTCGAAATGGACGAACCGTGCAGGAAAAGATCCTGGGGAATGGCGAATCGGGAATTAAGATCCTTGAAACCTTCAAAGAAGAAATAGCAGAAATCCCTTTAGAGAAAGCAGAGGTGGTGATTGCGGGGGGGTGGGGTGCAGGAGGAAAAGAGCAGTGGCTGCAGTTAGAGGAATTGGCGACGCTTCTGAAGGGAGCGGTGGGTGCCACCAGACCCCCAGTCGATGAAGGTTGGGCAAGAGAATTTCAGATGATCGGTCAGAGCGGAAAGACGGTGAGACCAAAACTCTATATCGGTTTCGGGATCTCAGGGGTAATGCACCACATGGTGGGTATTCAAGATTCTGATTTTATTATCGCGGTCAACAGCGATCCTGAAGCAGAGATATTCCGAATGTGCGATTTTGGGGTAGAGGGAGATCTCAAAGAGATCCTTCCTTTTCTTATCCAAAAGATCAAAGAGAAAATAAAGAAGTAGAAAATATGAAGCCTGACGGGTTAGGGTTTGGAAAGGAGTAGAGGATGATGTCTGATGCGAAAAAAGGGGACTTGGTTCAGGTTCACAAAATTGTTCTGAAACCAGATCAGAGACCTGACACGCTCCCTGAAAGTACCAAGGCTGTACCTTATGAAGGATGGGTGAAGGGGTTTCTTTTAAATGAAAGTGCGAACTTCGGGGATGAGGTCAATATTGAAACATTAATAGGAAGGGAGATTTCGGGAGTCTTGGCGCAAGTCAATCCTATTTATGATCACAATTTTGGAATTCCCCAGAAGGAACTTGTCTACATAGGGAATGAATCTCGGAGAAGGTTAAAGAGATGAAGAGACCTTAAGTGGATAGGAGGATGGAGATGGATCTGAGTTATTCCGGAGTACTGTCGAGAAAAAAAGATATTTTGAAGCGAGCAACAGGCATTGACTATGGGGAGTTCGAAATCTCTCCCATCGCCTTCAATTATGAAGGACTCATGAGGACCTGTGAATATTCTTTGGAAGATGCAATGGGAATCTTGCAAGAGACAGGAGTAGGCCAAACACCCCTGGTCGAACTTAAGAATCTCACAGAGCTCGTTCGCTCCATTTCACCCCCGGGGAAGGGAGGAAGGATTTTTATCAAGGATGAAGCGGCAAATCCAAGCGGAAGCTTTAAGGATCGCCGGGCAGCCCTCTCGGTTTTTAACGCGAAGAAACTCGGATACAGGGGTGTGGTGGCTGCCAGTTCGGGAAACTACGGTGCCGCCGTTGCTTCCCAAGCGGCGAAACGGGGTCTGAAGGCGATTATCCTTCAAGAAGTATATGACAGCCGGAAGGTTGGACAACCGGAAATTCTTGAAAAGACAAGAGCCTGTGAGGGTTATGGTGCAGAGGTTTGGCAATTGACTGTAGGACCGGAACTTTTCTATATCATGCTCCGAGTCTTGGAGGAAACTGAATTTTTCAGCGCTTCTCTCTATGTGCCGTCGAGTGTCAAGGGTATTGAAACCCTCGGATACGAATTGGCTCAGCAGGTTTTTCAAAGGGAAGGACGATTCCCTGATCTTGTGGTCATCACCCATGCTGGAGGAGGGAATGTCACAGGCACCGCCCGGGGATTGAAAATCGCTGGGAGCGATCAAACAACCGTGGTGGGCGCCTCTGTCGATCTGAGAGGACTTCACATGGCAAGTGATATTGATTTCAATAGAAAATCTTTTACGACGGGCCATTCGGGCTTCGGAATACCATTTCTTACGTGGCCAGACAGAACGGATGTCCCGAGAAATTGCGCCCGGGGCCTCCGGTATTTAGACCGATATGCACTGGTCACCCAGGGGGATGTTTTTTATACTACGGAACTGTTAGCAAAACTGGAAGGGATGGAGAGAGGTCCTGCTGGGAATACCTCTTTAACCGCTGCGATTCCATTAGCGATGGAATTAGAGAGGGACCGGATTCTGGTGGTGCAGGAGACGGAGTATACGGCTGCCGGAAAGCTGCCCTCTTCTCAGCTCACCTTCGCCAAAGAAAATGGAATCGAGGTGCGAAAGGGGAACCCGAGAGATAATATTCCAGGGAAGGTGATTGTGATTCCTGAAAGAATCGAGCAGATTCAGATTGAAGAAATGGATTTAGGAAAGATTCGTCAATCTTATATCCGAAACGTCTTGGAAATGACTAAAGTGAAATCCCCTATTGAGGATGATATACTATTTATCGCAGAAGACTCGAAAAGCTCAGTGGGGTTCGTCCGTAATTTGGTGGATTCAGCACATGGCGAGAGAGCAGATTCTGTATAATCTTTTTGTTGAGAGGGATGTTCCCTTCGATACTAGACCATAAAAGCTTTTCGAAAGGAGGACAAATCGATGAAGACTCGTGATTGGCGCCTGAGTCAAAAAGATTTACTGGAGATGGATATTGATTCGTTTGAAGACCTTAAACCGGGTGAAAAAGAAAATCTCAAACTTGTGATGACAGAATTGAAAGGATGGGCTCATCAGAGTGTGGACGAGGTCCTTTCCGTTATGGCGGAGGATAGTGTTTACTATGACATCACCTTTCAACCAGCGATTGGACATAAAGGCATTCGCGAATTCGGTGATGGTTGGGTGAATGCCGTTCCAGATTTTAGACCCTATATAGAGGCCTTCGTTGTCCAAGGGAACCAGGTGGTAAATATGGGCAGGATCAGTGGTACGATGAAACATGATTTTTTCGGCATGCCGGGGAATGGGAAAAAATTTGATTGTCAATATTGCCAGTTTGCGCTGATAGAGAATAAGAAGATTAAATATATCCGGGACCATTGGAATGTTGTGGATATGTATCAACAACTGGGTTGGGATTGTTCAACATTGAATAAAAAATGAAATTCTTGCCTCGAATCTGTGCGGAGTCTCCTTCGTGGCAAAGAACTTGGCTCCGAAGATGAGAAGGCATGGGCATACTGTTTCCAAACGGGAGGGATGAATGATTTCGACAATAGAATTGAAGATGATTCGGGAAATAAAAGGGAAGAACGAGCTGGAGCACATCAAGAGGATTTCTAAGATAGGAGATCGGTTTGTCGGTACGGAAGGAGACCGGAAGGTGATTCGTTACATCCGAAAAGAGTTCAAAGCGCTTGGATTGGAAATCAGGGAGACTAAGATAAAGGTGCCCACTTTCATCGAGTTGAAAGAACCCGTTCTACGTGTGGAGGCTACGGGCGAACAGTTCACTGCAATCCCCCCATACTTTTCTCCTTCCACCCCGGAAGAGGGGATACGGGCTGAAGTGGCACTGGTTGGGGAAGGGGAAGAAAAAGATTATGAAAACATTGATGTGAGGGGAAAGATTGTTTTACTTTCTGAAACGGGTCTGGGATATAGTAAGTTTTGGCTCGGTACTTTTGCCGAGAGAGCGGCACAGCATGGAGCCATCGGGTTAATTGTCATTCACCCTATGCCCTGGCCTTATCGCATGTCCATGGAAGCAGGAAACAGCAATATTCAAAACCGCTTCTGCTCAAAGCGATTACCTGCTCTATGTCTATCAGGGATTGACGGGGCAAGATTGATGTATTGTTTGGGAAAGGGAGAAACCCTCGTCACCCTTAATGCGCAGACAAATATGGAGGAGAGAGAGAGCGTGGTGATCTCTGGAATCAAGAGAGGGACGACGTTGCCCCAAGAAAGGATAGGCCTTATTGGCCATCGGGATAACGGAATCTCCCCGGGGGCAAACGATAATTTAAGCGGTTCTTCATGTCAGCTCGAGATTGCAAGAGTCTTGTGTAAGAGAAAAGCCAAAAGAAGCTTTGAGTTCATATCAAGTACTGCTGAAGAAGGGGTCACGATCGGGGCGTGGAGGTATTGTCAGGAACATAAAGAGGACCTTAAGAAAAACATGAAGGCCCTTGTCGACATTGATATGGTGGGCGTAGGAGGGATGATCAAGCAGGTAGAGAGAGGATTGTGGCCTGATTCCGAACCCATCCTTCAACCCAAATGGCTCATGAAGATGGTGGACGAAGTGGCTGAGGATTTAGGATATTATTTCGGGAGAATGACCGCCGGCTGGGGGGTTGCAGAAAGCGCGCGATTTTTGGAAATTGGGGTCCCTGCCACATGGTTTTGGGCACCCGATGACCCTTATTATCATTCCATTCATGATACCTTTGATAAAATAAATCCCAATAATCTGAAGAGTGTTTCAGATGTAGCAGCCATTGTTATGTGGAGGCTTGCCAATCCATAATATTATTTTGGCCGGAGGAGAGATGCCGATGTATTCCTTAGTGATTAAAAATGTTCGGGTCGTGGATGGTTTTGGCAATCCTTGGTATTTGGCTGACGTGGGCATCCAAGGAGAGAAAATCGCTCATATCGGTCAGGTAGAAGGGAAAGAAGCTCAAAAGATCATTGATGGGAAAAGGATGGTACTCGCCCCTGGATTCATCGATATGCATTCCCATTCGGAAATGATCTTCTTAAGTGAAAAACAGTCTGAACTTCTCGAAGGAAGAATCCGACAGGGGATCACGACAGAAATAATGGGGAACTGCGGAATCAGCGTTTCACCGATACGGGATGAATTGAAACCCGATATGGAGAAGAGTGTGGGGTGGATGACCCCGGAATCTGTTCCCTGGAATTGGAATAGCATGGCCGAATTCTTGGATTTGATCGAAAAGAAAGGTGTGGCTGTCAATGTTGGGACCTTGACTGGCCATGGTGCACTAAGAGCCTATGTGAAAGGGTTTTCCTCCGGCTTGATGTCACCTGAGGAAACCAGAAAAATGAAAGAGATCCTCAGCCGGACTTTTGAAGAAGGGTCCTTCGGGCTTTCGAGCGGCCTCATTTATGCTCCAGGGATGTTCGCAGACACGGATGAATTCATCGAGCTTGGAAAGGTTGCCGCGAAATTCAATCGAATTCTGACGAGCCATGTGAGGGGATCGAGCGAGACGGATATTGATGCCGAAAAAGAGGTCATCTATATCGGTGAAAAGGCGGGATGCAGGGTTCATCGGTCTCACTATGAGGCATTTGGAAGGGAGAACTGGCACAAGATCGAAATCACTCTGAAACTGGATGAGGAGGCGAGGCAGAGGGGAATCGATTTTGCCTTTGATATGTTCCCTTATACGGCTGCGATGACGATGATGATCGCAATCTATCCTCCCTGGGCCCTGGACGGAGGTTGGCCCCAATTTCTGAGAAGGGCTCAAGACCCCGATACTCGAAAGAAGATTGAGCATGATATCGAAACTGTCGTCCCTTCATGGCCCACGTGGGTTCCCGGGTCATGGCCCCACAATCTGGTGAAGGCAGCTGGATGGAAGAATATCTATATCGGGTACATCCCCAGTGAAAAAAATAAACATTATGAAGGGCTCAACCTGATCGAATTGGGGGAAAAATTGAGGAAGTCTCCTTTCGAGGCAATCACGGATCTGATGGTCGAAGAGAAAGGAGCAATCAGTCAGTTGATTTTCGGGGTCTCGGGTGACCGGGAAAACGAGGAGCCCATAAAAGCGATTATCAGACATCCATTGGGAGGCTATGCCACCGATGCGGTTGACATCGGCAGGGGGAAACCCCATCCTGCCGCCTATGGAATGTATCCAAGGCTACTCGGGCGTTACGTGAGGGAGGAGAAACTGGTGACTCTTGAGGATGCAATTCGCCGCATGACGTCATTTCCAGCCAATCGACTGGGAATCAAAGATAGGGGAATGATCGCTGAGGGTTATGCCGCAGATCTGGTGCTTTTCGATCCTGATCGAATCCGTGACAGGTCCACCTATGAAAACCCCAGACAATTTCCGGAGGGAATTCATCAAGTCATCGTAAATGGCCAGTTGATATTGGAAAACGGGGAGATAAAAAAGATTCGACCCGGAAAAGTACTGAGGAAATAGAAGGTTCAGGAAACCGGCGAGCATGTCAGCGTCGCGTATCTGGTCTTAAAGCATTAGCAGCCTATTAGACCAATTACACAAGAAAAAGCAAGGAGGATTCATATGAAATCGAGGGAGCAAGTTTTGCAGGACCCCGTTTTTTCAGCACTCAAAGAGGTCGGTCATAAACCAGAAGATGATATTTATGTCTGGTCCCAGGGAATGGCCTTTCACCATCAAAACCTGTTGGATGGTCTCCAGGAGAATGTGACCAATCCAACCAAAAGAAAGCAGGTCCTTTATGATCTTTGGAGCTATTTTTACACAGTAGGCCTGGAGAAAGTCAACAAAGTTTTAGGAATTGAGAAAGAGCCTAATGTCGAAAAGATCAATAAGACCCTTTCAGATATACTGCGTGATAAAAACCATCCAGCGATTCTCGGAATGGGGGAATACATTGAAGAAGCCTTTCTGAACTGGTTGAGAGCCTTTACGATCTATGATTTCAGTATCTATGTCTACCTGGAAAAGCACCTTGGCTCCAAAGACGGGTTAAAGATCTATATGGGCCTTTGGGAAAAATTCGCTCTAAGTGAATTAGATCACTGGAAGGGGACGTTGGGAATAAAGGATCCTTCGAAGATCGATATGGATGTTCTTGGAAAACTTTCAAAGGTCTACTGGGAATCCATAGGGATCCCTTACCATGTGACCAAACACAACCAGGATGTCCACGAGGCCGAATTGGGAGCCTGTGCCTACTTCGCAAACATGAAGGCGATTCTGGGAGAAGAAAAAGCTCGGTCAATGACTTTAAAAACGGAAGCGGCGACTTCTGTCAACTACTATGATGCCATTTTGAAAGCATTGGGGGTTTTTGATAAATACTCATTCACCATGGATAAATTTCAGTGTTGCGGTGACAATACGTGTCGAGTGAGATTCGAGAAAAGGAAATAGGAAACAAAAGGAGCAAAACAATGAAAACGGAGATCGACCTCGTAAAAAAATGGCTGGATGCAATGAATGAACATAATGTGGACCAGATGAGCTCCCTTTGCTCGAAGGATGCGGTAGGGGACGAGGTTGCAGACCCTCCACCCGCGCAGGGTCGTGATCAGATTGCCAAAAGCTATCAAGAGCTTTTTAAGGGTTTCTCAGACAGCAAGGCGGAAATTTTGAACATCTTTTTTGGTAAAGGTCAGGTCCTTG
>Ga0299912_10005570_pt1 | contig 10354 bp, 10 predicted proteins | sample RVTome_2_FD_207667 | JGI IMG/M metagenome (GOLD analysis project Ga0299912, IMG submission 207667) | Soil microbial communities from uranium-contaminated site in the Upper Colorado River Basin, Wyoming, United States - RVT95D214 (version 2) ... | reverse complement strand
GGGTTGCCGCTTTGGCCTTTCTTGAATGCCATGTGTTTGCTTTCCGGTTGTTCTGATCAGAATCACGCGGCCTTGCCGGTGCTGACCTCGGCCATGAAGCGCTCGAAGTTCGATTTGTCCCCGTGCAGGGCTTCGCTCAGGAACAGGCCGGTGCGAATCAATGCGCTGTCTTTCAGCTTCACCGGGTCATCGGCAAGCTGCTGCTTGATCCCCTCATATTCGACCCGGCGGCCGCGCGTCATTCGCAACTTGGTCAACTCTCCCTGGAGGCGGATGTTCGCCTTACGGCCTTCCTCGGCAATGTGCTTGTGGTCCTCGACGCGCTGCCGGAGCGTCGCCAATTCCGAGTGGAGGTTGTCGGGTTCGTCGGTGTCGATGTCGCCCATCGCGGCCTGGAAGATAACCGAGGGTAGGCGCTGCTCGATTTCGGCAATGCGCGTGACGGCGCGCGACACCCGGCCGCTGGATTGTGCGATTACGGCCTGAACCTTATCCGCCCGTGCCTCAAGTTCACTGATCATTTCGTCTTCTTGGTACATGGTTGTTTTCCTCGTGTTGATGTTGCTGGTGTGTAAAAGTTGGCGGTCACTCAACCTTGCCGGTGATCATCACCTTCGCCAGATAGGTAGTGATCTCGCCCCTGGTCTTGCGTGCCATGGCCATTTCCTTGACCTTGGTCATGAGGGTGTTTCGATAGGCCGCGTATTGCTGTTGGGCTACCGAATGAGCCGCTTGGTTGATCGTTTTCTGAATGTCTTTCTCAAAGGCCATGCTTGCCTCCCAAATTGCGTTCGGCAGTCCCTTGCGTGGTCATGCTGTACTGACCCCCAGAAAATCTGGCTCTCCCCGCGCGCGAGCGTGCAGCGCGCGTATTTGTCGCGTTACTCCGCTATACCGACACCTTCCGCCCTGAAACCATTGCCGCATGTCCGGCCCGGATCAAATCGTCGATGACACCGGCCATGCAGACTTCGCCTTGCTGCCGGCGAGTCTCGATAATCGGCAACACGTCATCCGCTGGCACGTAGTCGATGCGCCGATGTTTTGTGCGATAGCGGCGTGTTCGGGAAGCATTGCCGGAAACATGCGCCTCACTCATTTCATGCGCCCCATAAAACGATGCACATGGTTCATGTCGATTCGGTTGGCGCGGATATGGTTCATGGCGTCGCTCGTGAGAATCCCGCCAACCGCTTTCGCGGCGTGAAGCATCTTGGCGGCCAATTCCGCCTTTTCGTCGGCGGACGGTCTCCCTTTGTTGATGGCGTGCAGGAAAGCGGTTTTTGCCGCCTCGTGGGCCGCACGTCGTTGAGCCTTCAGCTCGACCCGGCAGGGGCTGTTGGCGAGGCGTTCCAGTTCAACCCGGTCACGCTCCTGTTGCATGTAATCCGGCAGGGCCTCGATGGCGCACTGCAATTCAAAAATGGTCCGTTCACATTCGGCCAAGGCATCGTATGCCGTGTCTGTTTCCTCGTTCCTCAGCACGGCCAGGCCCAACGCCATGCGGGCAGAGCTCAGGGCTCGTTGATGGTGTCCGAGTCGTTCCTCCAACTGGCTGACGGTGTACTGGCGAAAGGGGCGGACAACGGGTGCGGGCGTGGCACGAAGGTCTGTCTCCAACTCGTCGGAAACGCTGCAACCTTCCACGGCCTCGGTTTCAACTGCCTCGCTCTCGGCGGGGGCAACCACGGCCACCTGCTCATCCGCGGCATCAGGATCTTCGGCGGGCAATGCCTCGGCGATGGCTTCCGCTTGACCCTCGGTGGTGCCGAGGATTTCTTCCACGTCCGGCTCGGTGGCCTGGAGTTCAATTTCTTCGCTGATCATTTCGGCTGTTGCGCTCATTCTGGTTTTTTCCTCTGTGTTGAGTGCCTAGTGCACTTGGTTAAGGTTGTCGTAAGGGATGAGAAGCCGCTGACCGCGGTCGCATTCGGCCTCGGCGATCTTGCGGGAAACGTCCTCCAGGCTGAGGCCGGTGGCCTTGGTAATGTCCTGGAGCGTCATGATCTTCATTCCCTCGTCCGTGATCCCGCTCGCCTTGAAGGGAATGCCGAAGATTTGCTCGACCAAAGGGGGCTCGTCCTTGTCGTCGGCCTGCTCGGTAAGCTTGCGAATCTCTGCCGCAAGCCTGGCGAGTGTCTTTCCGTACTCGGCAAGAAAAGTGCCGCGCCCTGCATCGGGAAGATCATCGAAGGTTATCTCGCTCATTTCGCTTGCTCCTGTCGTTGCTGGCCGATGTCCTCGACCACGGCTTTCAGTTTCTCGTTCTTCTCGCGCGTCAGCTCATCGAGCTTCTTGCGCTTCTGCTCGCCGCTGAGGGTTTCGTCGGAGTACACCATCTTGATCTCGCGGTTGATGGCCTGGAGTTGTTCACTCATGCGGTCCAGTTGGTTGTACTCGACGACCTCGGGCTTGTTCTCAATCTCGTCGCCGATGTCGGGGCGGTTCATCTTGTCCATGTAACGCATGGTGCGGCGCAACTCGGTCGCCTCGCGCAACATGTCGTAGAACATCGTCTCGTGCTTGGTGTGCCGGGCTGGTTCCGCAGCGTAGAAACGCCGGAGCACCGGGTATTCATCGACGCGCATGTCCGGCTTGTCGTCGTACAGCGCGGCGTCGGCGAGGGTGAGGCCGTACATGGCCCAGGTGTTGAAATAACCGCGCAGCAAGGCCTCGGCGCGTGCGGGACGCACTTGCAATTCTCGCGGCATGTCTCGCGTGGCCAATCCAAGGTCTTTCAGTGCGCGGCTGCCGTAGGGCTTGGCGCGGGCATAGGGCGCGAGACTCTGCATCTCCTGCGTTTCGATGGGGCGGTCCGTGAAGCGGTTCTTGTTGAGCGCCTGTTCGTAAAGCGGCGCAAAGGCATGGGGCACGTAATCAAACTTGAACAGGTCGGTGGTGACGCGCAGCACATCGCCGGCCAGCTTCTTCTCGTCGGCGTTTCCGTTTCCGAGAGTGTTCAGCAGTTGCTCCATGGAGCGCTCGGAGACGGAAGCAACCGCTCCGATTTCCCATATCTTCGGATAGCGGAAATGGTGATAGCGCTCCGCCAGGGGCGTGTCGTCATTGGTGCCTGTTTTGGGGATGAAGAAATGCCAGTTGGTGTCTTTGTCCCAGTCCTCCAGTTGATCATAGAGCGGGTTGTCGCGGTTGAGGGCATAAAGGCCCATGGACATCAGCGCGAGGATGCCGGTCTTGGCGGCAATCTGTGCCTTGTTGGGATCATGCGCGACGCCGCGGTAAAGGCGGTCCATGCCGTTGACGCCGGCTTTGAGAAACATCACCGAGTCGTACATAAAGCCCAGCGTTTTGCTGTCGCCGCGCATGGCGAAGTCGGTAGAGACCTCGCGCGCCGAATACGCTGCATGTCGCGGATGCTCTCCGGCCTTTCGAGCGCGCTGATACTCGCCCAGGCGGGTGGACATCTCGAAGGCATCGGTGATGGATTCCAGCGCGTACAACGCCTTGGACGGCGAGTCGATGACGGTTCTGTAATCGATGCCTTTCTTGGTGTAGAAGCGCTCCAGGTGCTTCCTGAACGCGGCCTCGTCCGTCAGGTGCGAAGAGAAGCCACCGCCGTTGGCGATGAACTCGCGGTAACTCGCGTCCTTGGCGATGCGCGATTTCATGCCGCGAATGGAATCCACGAAGGGCGTGAAGCCATGGCGGGAAATGATGCCGCCCATCAAGGTGTCTCGCGCCATGTTGGCGGCCATGAAGTCGGGCGTCAGTGTGATGCTGGACTGGCCGACACGGCGGAAGCCGTTCAACACCTTCGCCGTCCAGTGCTTGGCGGGCCGGTTCAACGAAGACACGGCGCGATAGAGCAGGGGATCGGCCACCTCGTAAAACTCCGGTGTGCCGTTGCGCATCACCGCCACCACGTTGTCGCCCTTCGGTGATTGGCCATGGAGCCAGAACTTCACGTACTCCGGTTTCTCCATGAAAGCCTGTTCCATCTGGGTGATGGCCTGCTGCATCTCCGCGGGCACCATCCCCGCCCTGACTTGCGCCGCGTCCACACCCAACAGCTTGTAGACGAACTGTTGAACCTGCTCCTTGTCCACCTTCATGCTCTTGGTGTCGCGGGGAATCTTCACCATGAAGCGGCCACCGCCTTTCACCTGGTCGGCCATGTCGGCCACCTTCACGCGCGCCTCGTTGCGCAAGGCCTCGGTGATGAGCATGTTGGCGTTCTGATCATGTTGCCCAGCACGTCGTTGATGTTGGCCGTGCCGCCGGTGAGCTTGTGGATGCCCTTCCATTCTCCTTCCGTCTTGCCCTTGCCGGTCGGCGCGGATTCACCGGCGCGGTAGAAGGGCAGGTACTGCGTGCGCTTCCACAGCTTGCGCGTTTCCGGGTCGATGAGGCCCTTGGTCTCGGCAAAATCCACGACGGCCTTGTTCCACTCCTGGTATTCGTTGAAGGCCTTGCGCAGCGCCGGCGTCTCCAGGGAAACCATGCTGCTGATCTCGGCGCGCGTGAACAGCTTTTCCCGGCCCTGCATCATGAGTTCCCGCGCAGACCGGCCAACGGCGTATAGCGTGAAGTTGTCGATGTTGTCAGACACCGGGTCGAGAATCTGTTTCAGGCCTTTGCCGGTGAAGGTGTGCGAGCCGTCAGGCTGCACCTTCGGCGCCCCGATCGTGAGCGCGCCTTCCACGATGGAATGGCTTGCCCGCGTGAGCCTGGCCGTCTCGTAGGGACCAACCGGCGCGGTCTTGCCGGACAGATCTTTCTCCATGCGGTAGATGCCGTGGAGATCGTCGGCCACCGATTGGCGGAACTTGTCGAAGGCGCCATCCATGACCTCGTTCAATTTCTTCTGCGGGCCGATCTTCGACGCGGCGCGGGTGAGGGCGTCCTGATTGAACCAGGCCGTCATTCCGTCGCGGGCCTGCTTGATGGCGGGTCCATACTGGTGAGAGTCCACGAAGCTGCCCCACCACTTGGAGTATTCCGGCGCCAACTGGGCCGCTTTTTCCGGTTGGGTCATGTACAGGCGCGTGAACTCGGCGAAGCCCTCGTAGATTTTCCCTTGATCGTAGGAGAGGCCTTTCAATTCCTCGCGGTAGGTCTTGGCCTTCGGACCCGTCAGCCAGCTCTTGCGAATGTCTGTCACGCGGTCATCAATCAGGTGGGCCAGCTCATGCGATGCCACCTCCAGGTCAGACTTGCTTTTGACGCGCACGGCCTCCTTTTTGGGCAGGTAGAAACCGAGGCGATTCCCCTTCACCCGACCCTCGTAGAGGGGCACGTTCAAGGCCTTGAGGAAGGGGCGAAGCACATCCTCCCGCCGTAGCGGCGTTGCCGATGCTTTGGCCTCCGCACCGGCGGGAAGGGTGCTGTCGTTAATCATGCCAACGTAGTTGCTGCCCGGACTCCAAGCGTTGCGCGCATCGGCGCCGGAGGCGGGCATTTCGAGGGCGCTGCGCAGTTCGGCCTCGTGTTTCTTGGGGAACATCAAGCCCCCTTCTTTGTTGTTCGGCAGTCCCTTGGCTTTCACACCGGCCGCGGCGAGTCTGGCCCGGATCGTGGAGGCGTCCCCCCTGACGATCAGGCTCTTGTCCCGTAGCGTCTCGATGCTGAAGGCTTCCGGTGTTGCCGTAGGTTCAATCCAGTGCGCTTGGGGCGTGCCGGATTGTGCGGCCGCATCGGGTGCGACCGTTTCACTCGCCGCCGGTTTGGCGGTGTGTGGTTCGGTGATGGCCGGCGCGTTTTCGCCAGCCTTGAATATCTTGTGCGATTCCGTCACATCGTCGGCCGTCAATTCGCCGCGGCGCACGGCGGCAATGGTCGATGTGCGGTCAACGCCTGTGACGCCAGCAGCGTCCAGGGCCTGCTTAGCGCGTGTTACTTCGGCGGTGCTGTCCTTGGCAATGTCCACCGCTTCGGCCTTTGCCGGTGCGGGTTCCAGTGGTTTCGTGTCCGGCAAAATGTCCGGTGTGATGGTGGAGGCTGTGCCGGGTTTCGGGGCCGTTTCCGGTAACACGGGACGAACTATTTCAGGTTGTGCGGCGACGGGTTCGCCTGGTTGCGCCTCGCGGTGCGCAATGGTCTCGACGGGGTTCTCGGTGGCGACCGTAAGATTCGGCCGCGCCGCTTGTTCCGTTGTCGCTACAGCTTCCGCTTGTGAGGCGGGGACCATCTGCTCTTTGATCCTGCGGCCTTGGGCATCGGTCGTTACCACCGCCACAGGCTGCTCGCCCGCCGCGGCCACATCCGCCTTGCTGAACTGGTAGCCCAGGATTTGTTGGCGTGCCGTGTCGGCACTGGGCGCCGTGGTTTCAATCTCGGCGATGTTGCGCCGCATCTCGCCGCCCCGGTTGCCCATCGGCGTCAGCCAGTAGCCGCCGTGGGCCGACTTGTCGTAAGCGACACCGGGCGGAACCTCCTTGCGCGTCTGCACGAATACCGGGCCGCGCTCACCGCGCTGCATGGCTTCGATTTGTCCGGCGATGTCGAGTTTATTCTCGGGCACCGTGTTACGGGTGACATCGTCAAGAGAGACCGCCTTGCCGCCGGTAACGTCAGGCTGCGCAAAGGCGTCCTTGATGGCCGCTTCGTGCTTGTTGGCGAAGATCAGGCCGTTTTGTTTCTTGTTGAAGAGGCCCTTCACGGTGATGCCCGCCTCGGCAAGTTTCGCCTGGATGGCGGCGCGGTCGCCCTTCACGATGAACGTGGTTTTTCCGAAGGGCTCCACAGAAGGCGTTAGAGCGGCGTTCGTTTCTGGGCTGGGGGTAGGTATGGATTCGGGGCCGTTCGTCGAAGGGCGGGGGGTTGCAGTTGCAGGGGCGGCCTGTATGACATCGCGCGCGGGTATATCTTCGAATGGATTGCCTTCCACCTCGGTCAAGGTAGGCTCCTGCCGGTAGGTCGCCTTGACCTTATCCAGCGATGGGCGCGGGCTGGTCAACTCACGTAAACCGACTTCACCCTTGCCGCCGAGTGCGCCCAGCGTGCCCATCACCGCGCCACCGGCAACGATGTCGGATGCGTCGCCGCCTTCAGCCGCGGCCTGGATGGCGCCGGTGGTTCCCAGCGCAGCCGCTTTCAAGGGGCGCGTGAGCGGTTCGGCAGCCTGGAACACCTTGCCCATCAGCGCGCCTTTGGCGCCTGCCTCTGCGGCGGCCTCGACTCCCTTGTCGGCCTCGCGCAAGGCATCGATACCGGCAAAGCCCAGCACCGGCCCCAGCGCCTTGATGCCGGCCACATACTCGCCGATGGCGACAGGGGCAGAGCCCAGGCCCTGGTAAATTTTCCCCGCGGTGTCCTGCGGCATGTCCTCGGGTTGCGGCGCTACTTGCTTGGCCGCGTCACGAAGGAAACCCTCGATGTGACCAAACGCGGTGTCTCTCGACATGGAGCCAACGCCGGTTTTCTCGGTGAGGTAGTCGGCGGCGCGGTTGATCAACATCAGCGCGTTGGCGCCGGTGTTGTAAAACTCCGAGGCGCTGGCTTGGTACCCCGTCGCCAAGTCCTCGCCGGCCTGCTTGAAGCTGTCGAGGATGGCGCCGACCAGACCGGGATCTTCGCCTTTGCTTTCCGCCGTGCTGCCGGCGAAAGGGTCGTGGTCAACTGGCACTAGCCGAGACTTGAGACCGCTCCGATCAAGGTTGCTGTCTTCTTCCTGTGAGGCATCGGCGTACGGGTCATGATCGACCGCAACCAGGCGAGGCCTGCGGTTCTCGGAAGCCATCGGGGCCTCGTCGGCCGTGTCCGCGTCGCTGCGCTCAGCCCAGGGGTCGAAATCAACAGGTACGAGTTGCGGCATTATTCGACCCTCATGAATTTGCCCGGGCGCTTAGGATCAGCGACGTACCAATTACCATCGGGAGCTTGGCGCGCACCTGACATCGGTGGTGCACCGCTATCGGGGGAATCGAGACCGTACCCGCGCGTTTGGTTGCGAGCGTCTGGAACAAGTCCCAAACCTTGCGGTTGATCACCGCCGTAGAACTGGCCGTACAGTTCCTCAAAGTCGGCATCGTCGCCCGTCTTCCGTTGAAGAGCTTTTTTCACTTGGCTGGCAAGGAATGGGTCAAAGTTGGGATTCTCGCGACCCGTTGCTGTGTACTGCCGAGTCCGCGCCAGAATGTCTTCACGATCAAGCCCCGTGATTGCCGCCCGCGCCGCATCAATCTCGCTGTTTTTCGATTGCTGCGTCGGTGTGATGCGGTTCGAACGGGGATTCGGACTGTAGCCATACACCAACCCTTTGCGGTCGATCTCGTTGAGAGATTGCTGGCCTTTTAATCCCTGAAGCTTGCGATCGTCTTCGGCCTTCTTCGCCTGCAAGTCGAAATCATCCTGGCGCTTGGCTTCGCGGTCCCAATCCTTTTGTAACTGTTTGAGCCCAGCATGGGAGCGCAGCGCTTTCGGCAGATCGACGACGTGTTGTTTGTCGTCCATGCCGACAACAACGGCCAACGTGGGATCGTCGGAATGGGGGTACATATCCTTGATCTTGTCCTTGCCGGTGCTGTTGTAAGACTTCAGGGCGTTCTGGTAATCGCCGCCCATCGCGAACATGTACGAATCGACAACGCCCTCGTCTTCCGCTTCACGAGTAGCCTTTCCAACCTCTGTGCGATACTTCTGCACCTTGAGCTTGTCCATTTCCTCCTGCTGCGGGCGCTGGGTCTTTTCGTAGTTGTATTTTTCGTCTTCACGCGCGTTCGTCACGTCCTCGCGTGCCTGGCGACGCTTGCGGTCCCGAACCTCACTCACAAGCCCATACACTTTCAGGCCGCTCTCAACGCCTTTCAATACTGAGCCAGCATAGTCCGGCGTGTTCGGTGTTACCGGGACCATCTCCGGGGTGCTGTAATAACCTTTCATGTTTTACTCCTGTCCGTCTCACGACGGTCGTTTAAGTTGATGGTGCTCGCTCGATTAGTTCGTTTGGCCGGTTGTGTCCAGATTGACCATATTCATTGCCCTGCCTCGGTCATCTGCGATGTGCTGCATCGACTCCTTGTGAAACCAAAGCGTGACCTTGCCTTCCCATTCGCCGTGGCGCTGTTTGCTGCATGTGAGCAAGGCATCCGGCATATCGACAACGTCCTTGCTCGGGTGAGGTTTCTGGCCCTCGGCCTCTTTTTTCTTGTTGCGCCATAACATGAAGATGTTGTCCACTTGGTCCGCGATTTCGGATGCACCTTTGATGTCCATCTTGTCCATTTCGGCAAACTCGCTGGAGCTTTTCCGAGAGTGGGCCACCAGGTGGATGTGCATCCCCGTGTCTTTGGCATGGGCGCACAGTTCATCGACGAAAGCTTTTTGCCCGTTGTAGTCATCCGTGCCGATGCCGCACTTCATCAGCGAGTCGATGACCATGTGCGTGATACCCAGCTCTTCCCGGCAGTACCTGACCACGGCCATCATGCGCTCGCGCTTCACGGTCCCCAGTTGGTCATAAATCCACAACTTGCCGTCGGTCCAGCGCATGAGAGCGCGCAAGGCCTGAACGGAAGGGCTGCCAACGCCAACGGCTTGCCGGCTCATGCGGTGCATGGTTTGAGCGGGTTTCATTTCCAGGGAGGCGATGCAAACTTTTTCACCTTGTGCCATCACGCTCACCATGACCTGATTGAGCAACGCAGACTTTCCGTGTCCGGAAATTCCAGACCAGATCGATACCTCGCCGGGCCGCAATTTGATAGCGCCGTGAGTTTTGCCCCACGGCAGTCTTGCGCCGGGGTCTGGGTTGTCGCTGTAGAAGCGATCAATGACATCCTGGCACCAGTTAGACGCGGGCTTGACGTTGGCCGCATCGGGAGGCGTGTCCAGGTAGCGTGATAGGTCGATGGTGTCTTCGATCACGCGCATTTTTGCTTTTCCTCTTCGGGGAATTCTCGATTGGCGAGCGGCCCTTGCTCGTCGGCGAGCCACTTCTGGTAGTGCCATACCACGGCCACGGCCTTGCCCGTTTCGGTGTTGCGGATCGACACGCAGCGCGCTCCGGCCTGCATCGCCTTTTCTGCAAGCAGGATGACGCCGTTCGTCTGGTCTGTGCTCCCGTGCACCCAGACATCGAGCCCGACAACAGCGCGAAGGTTCACGGACGAGGGCGACGTGATGCGTATCGTCGGGTTCTCGTATTCCTTCCGGCTATCGAGCGCGAGAATTACCGGCAGCTCGGGCCGTTTGCCTTGCTGGCGAAGATTGAGCAAATCATCGAGCGTCATAGCGCACCTGCCAGGTTGAGGCGGAAGGGTTCCCGCGCTGTGCTGGACCGCACCTCATCTTCCCATCGGCGACCACTTAACCAGCCTTGGGCCATCTTCGGTGTGCGGCCTGACGCGAGTAACGAGGGCCGTGCCGTGGCCTCACGTTCAGCGCCTGCGATGAT
>Ga0299912_10005569_pt1 | contig 10354 bp, 12 predicted proteins | sample RVTome_2_FD_207667 | JGI IMG/M metagenome (GOLD analysis project Ga0299912, IMG submission 207667) | Soil microbial communities from uranium-contaminated site in the Upper Colorado River Basin, Wyoming, United States - RVT95D214 (version 2) ... | reverse complement strand
ATGAGGAAAATATTATTGATGCGGAGTACCGGGAAGAAAAAGAATAAGACCCCTGCCCTTTGTTGGGGCATTTTATTGTTGATTTGGTTTACGTCTTGCAATAAAATTCCTGGAAATAGCTACCCCCTGATTGTTTCCGAATTTCCAACTGCTACTGTAGAAAAAACACCGGTGCCTTCACTTACAGCGGATCTGGGAGGCGGGGTGACACAAGGAGTTACCACTCCAGAGCCATCTGCTAGCATTGGTGAGATTGCTGCCACAGTCAAGGTGTTGCCAGATCCCAATCTGGTGAGCTGGCACCTGGTTGTCGCAGGACTGAATAGCCCGGTGGATGTGGCGAGCGCGGGCGATGGATCAAACCGGTTGTTTATTTTGGAACGGGCCGGAGTAATCCGGATCATACATGAGGGTACTCTATTCTCAGATTCTTTCCTGGACCTTCGAGACCGGGTAGGGAGCAGCAGTTCGGAGCAAGGATTGTTAGGCCTGGCTTTTCACCCGGCTTTTACCAGGAATGGTTTTTTTTACGTAAATTATACGAATCAAGAAGGGAATACAGTCATTGCCCGCTTTTCTGGTTCAGACGATCCCAACCGGGCTGAGGTCACCAGTGAAAACCAGTTGTTATTTATCGGCCAGCCCTACCCAAATCACAACGGTGGCGTTGTTGTCTTTGGACCGGACCGATACCTATACCTGGGATTGGGTGACGGTGGGTCGGCCGGCGATCCTCAGGGGAATGGGCAGTCTACGGAAACCTTGTTGGGGAAAATATTGCGCATAGACATAGATGGCGGCAGTCCATATGCTTTTCCCCCGGATAATCCCTTTGTATCGGGAGGTGGTAAACCGGAGATTTGGGCGTATGGTTTGCGCAACCCCTGGCGTATCTCATTCGACCGCTTTACCGGCGACCTTTACATCGGAGATGTCGGGCAGGACGCCTGGGAAGAGGTCGATTTTCTTCAGTCGGGTAGTCCCGGAGGAGCGAATTTTGGATGGAATTACTGCGAAGGGTCTTACCCATACAAAGGTACTCCAATTAGCCGTCAGGGATTTGTCCCTCCGGTTTTCGAGTATTCCCACGATCAGGGCTGCTCGGTGACTGGAGGCGTGGTTTACCGCGGTAGCAGTCTCCCGGAGTGGCAGGGAGTGTACCTGTTTGGGGATTATTGCTCGGGCAAGATTTGGGGATTACTGCGTTATTCAGATGGAACGTGGGCACAATCTGAGATGTTTGAAATCGGAGAGAATATCAACTCCTTTGGGGAAGACGAATCTGGAGAGGTTTACTTGGTCACCATGTCGGGCAATCTGTACCGGCTGGAAAGGTAGTATGGACGTGATTCGGTTAGATCGTTTTACCACCACATTCGTTTGGTTAATCTTGCTCACAGTAGCCTGTGTCTCCTCGACACGGCTGGACCCCACACCCACTCTCCAGGTAACCGTCACTACCCCCGCTGAATCACTCCCTTCTACCCTGGTGATTCCGGAAACCCCAGAAGCCACCATCACCGATACACCTTTGCCCAGCGAGACGCCTACCCCTGAAATGGCAGTCCGGTTTGCAGTGATTGCCGATTATGGCTCCGGAAATGCCAACGCTGGGGATGTGGCTAACCTGGTCAAGAGTTGGAACCCGGATATCATCATTACGACTGGGGATAACAATTACCCGGACGGCAGTGCTGGGACGATTGACCACCGGGTCGGTCAGTTTTATCACGAGTATATTTTCCCGTACAATGGTAGTTTCGGAGAAGGGGCGGACCAGAATCGCTTTTTCCCCACCTTGGGGAACCACGACTGGACAGCACCGGCTGCCCAACCCTACCTCGATTACTTCACACTTCCAGGCAACGAGCGTTATTATGATTTCACCTGGGGGCCGGTGCATTTTTTTGCGATGGATAGTGATTCGCGTGAACCGGATGGGGTTGGAGCCAGTTCCAGGCAAGCAAAATGGCTCCAGGAACGGTTATCTGTTGCAACACTGCCCTGGAAGATCGTTTACATGCATCACCCGCCCTTTTCGTCCGGACTTCATGGTTCGGTGGATTGGGCTCGCTGGCCTTATCGGGAGTGGGGCGCGACGGCGGTTTTAGCCGGTCACGACCACACCTACGAGCGTCTGATCGTCGATGGCCTTCCCTATTTCGTCAACGGCCTCGGTGGTGGAGCGATCTATTACTTCAATATTATTTTGGAAGACAGCCAGGTGCGTTTCAATGGTGATTATGGCGCAATGCTGGTGGAGGCGAATAGTCAGGAAATCACTTTCCAATTTATTACGCGACGAGGCGAAGTAATTGATTTATATCAGGTCGAGGCGGTTACTCCTGCTTCTCAATGAATTGCCGCCAAATGGCTTTTAAATTCCTTGACATTTTTTACGCCCTTGTGGTAAACTCATCAAGTTCTAATAAATAATTAATGTTTTTCTAATCTTAAGGAAAGGAGTAGTTTATCTATATGGTCGACAGTGGATATCAAACCTTCAGGCTGCTCGCTGCTTTCGATAGCAGTGGAGTTGTCGCCTTGTCGGAGTGCGCCTGTTGACTGTTAGGTAATTAACGATATCTGCAGCCACGGGTCGCTCCAAGCCCGTGGCTGTTTTTTTTGAGTGTGTTGCCTTCGCCGGCCATGGGCATGCCCGTGGCCTTTTATTTTTTACTTTAGGAGAGAAACTATGTGTACAGCTAATCGGACAACAATCTTGGTCAATGAGGATTCAGGCGAAATCAGCCGCCTGAGAACGGGGAAAATCCCCCAGGCGAGTAATCGACGGGATTTGGAAATTCGACCGGAGAACTGCACCGGATTGAAGGAAGCTATAACAGCCGGATAGGCAACTGCCATACCGGCCTTCCTTGCCGAGCGGTTTCCCGGGTACCAGGAGATGGACACCATGATCACAATCGACTTAATCGACGAAAGAATTGACAAAATCGAAAAATCAGAAACACAGGGAAACCGACCCAGCGCAGGTATTTTGGGGTTGGGGTGGATTGCCAAGGCGTTTAAATTGGCATTTGGTAAGCATGAGGAATTGGCGGAGACTTATCAGGACGAGCGCTTGTACAGGAATAGTAGGAACGAGCACCAAAAGCTGGATACCCACCGCTGGTTGGAAAAACATAGGTCCAGATAGTTCATGAACCGGCGGCATAGTATGATCGTAGATGATAAGGATCAGCCTGAAAAGCTTATATATTTGGTCAAAGGGTAAATGTTTTGGCGCCAAAAACGTTATTGACGACCGAGTTGAGTGATGGGACGGTGGTTAGCAAGCCTTCTGCCGCCCCGCTGCTCAACAACGTATTAATCTTATTTATGGCCACCATGGTGTTGGCAAACATCTCTGGTTTCATGTATGGTTCATTGTTACCCCTTTACCTGAAAGAGCTAAATGCCAGCGTGGTTCAGGTGGGTATGTTCTTTACCATTTCGCAAGTGATCCCGCTGGTTTTACAAATCCTGGGAGGCTGGATTTCGGACTCGTTAGGCAGGCTCCGTAGCATCGCTTTAGGCAGTATTGCGGGGGTGTTGGCTTACGTAGGCCTTATCCTGGCGCCAACCTGGCAATGGGTGTTGTTGGGAGAAGGGCTGGGTGCTGTAACGCGCTCTCTGGTAGGACCAAGTTTTAGTGCATTTATCGCTGAACAGTCCTCTGAGGAGAAGCGCGCCAGAGTCTTCGGGATTACCGAAGGCATATTTATGTTTGTGAACGTGGTCGGGCCGCCCTTAGGTGGCTTTTTGGCTTACCGTTTCAGCTTCAAGTTTATGCTGGTATGTGCGGCTGGTTTGTACACGATCGCAACCGTTGTCCGGGTGGGTATGGCCAGGGCTGCAGCGCGCGGTAAGGAAGCCAGCCCAAAAGAGCTAACCCTTGACAGCCTGCGTGGCAGTCTGGGAACAATGGTTGGCCTGGTGCTCGCCGGCGGCCTGATCACCTGGGTTCTGATTACCGATGGTGTACGAGATACCGCCTATGCGCTTTCTTTCAATATGTTTCCACTCTATCTTAATGATATTGGCGGGTTGACAGTGCAGCAGATCGGTTTACTGGAATCGGTTTTTGGTATTTTCATGATGTTGATTACCGTTCCGGCTGGCTGGCTGGCGGATAAACGGGGTGAGCGCCTGGGAATTGCCCTTGGATTTGGATTGCAATCCCTGGCCTTAATAGCTTTTGTTCGGGTTACTGGATTTTGGGGATTTGCTGCGGCCTGGGCATTATTGGGATTGGGAGTAGGCATGATGTCTCCCGCCTACCAATCGTTGATCAGCAAAGCGGTCCCTGAGAAGCTTCGCGGGACGGCCTTCGGATTCTTCCATTCCAGTTTGGGATTGATTTCTCTCCCCGCCCCCTGGTTGGGGGCGCAGCTTTGGGCGAAGGTAGGTCCCGCTGCGCCATTCATCGTGACTGCTTTCCTGGCTTTGTTTGCCATAATTCCAGTTTGGTTAAAGTTCAAGCTCCCAGTGAATGGGATTTCGCTTTCAAACAACAATTGATATGATGATAAAAGGTTTTTTCATATGACAACACACGCACTTGTTTCAGATTGCATTTTTATACCAGGTCAACCTGCGATCCCTGAGCTTTCCTTTCGTCGGTTTCGAGGCGATCCTGATTACCCTAAAATGGTGACGGTTATTCAGGGATGTAAAGACTTCGATCACATTGAGCGAGTAGATTCAGTGGAAGATGTCGCCCGCTTTTACTCCCACCTGGTGAACTGTAATCCATATGAGGACATGGTATTTGCTGAAGTGGACGGACAGGTGATCGGGTATAACCGGATCGATTGGCGGATGGAGGTAGAAGGCAACCGAATCTACCGTCATTTTGGCTTTCTCTTGCCTGAGTGGCGTCGCAAGGGGATCGGGGGGGCGATGTTGCGTCAGGCAGAACGCCGGATCAGGCAGATTACCGCTGTGCATCCTGGCGGCATCCCCTGCTTTTACGAGTCATTCGCTGCCGATAGCGAGGTGGGTTGTGAAGCTTTGTTACGCAGTGAAGGATATGCACCCTTCCGGCATTCCCTGCGCATGGTGCGTTCTAATTTGGAAGACATCCCCAGTTGTCCTTTGCCGCCTGGAATGGAAATCCGCCCGGTCCAGCGTGAGCACTTAGATGCTATCCACGCCGCCAGTCTGGAGGCTTTTCAGGATCACTGGGGTTTCAGCCCGGAGACTGAACCGACTATCGCGCAGTGGTTGGAAGATCCCATTATCGATTTCTCGCTCTGGCGGGTAGCCTGGGATGGCGAGCAGGTTTCAGGCATGGTCCTATCGTTCATCAACAAGAAAGAAAATGAAGAATATAACCGTCAGCGCGGCTGGACGGAAAACATCTGCGTGCGGAAGCCTTGGCGTAAAAATGGTTTGGCTCGAGCCTTGATCGCGGCAAGCTTGCGAGAATTGAAAGTCCGCGGAATGACAGAAGCAGCTCTCGGCGTTGATACGGATAATCATTCAGGTGCGCTACACCTTTACAAAAGCATGGGATATCGAGCGGATAAACGGTTTTCCATTTACCGTAAGTCCTTCTAGCTCATGTTGATTCCAGGCAGTTAAAGTTTGCCTGTAATCAATAATCAATTTCTCGGTTTATAATCCCTGGTAGCAACCGCCTATCTTGGGAAGTAAATAACCACGGAAGTAAAACCGGTAATCTTGAAAGGAGCTATTCCTACGATGGATATACAAGCTGCCATCTTTGATCTGGGCGGCGTCTTGTTACGCACGGAAGATCGGTCCCCACGCACAGAGCTTGCGAGGCGTTTTAATATGACCTTTGAGGAAATCGAAAAGCTGGTTTTTTACAGCGCTTCCGGGAAGCTGGCAGCAATGGGAAAAATTAGCGCCCATGTGCATTGGGAAGAGGTTTGTAAAGTATTAAAAATACCTTTTACCCAGATGGCTGAAATCCAACGGGATTTCTTTGGTGGAGATCGGGTGGATCGGGAATTGATCACGTACATTCGCTCATTACGACCAAGGCGGCGCACTGCCATGCTCAGCAACGCCTGGGATGACTTGAGGCAGTGGCTTGAAGCTGAGTGGAAGATCGCCGATGCATTCGATGAAATCATCATCTCTGCCGAAATTGGATTGGCTAAGCCCGATCCGCGCATCTACCGACTGGCGTTGGAGCGCTTGGAGGTTGATCCCGCTAATGCGGTTTTCGTTGATGACTTCCAGGAAAATGTGGATGGTGCGCTCGCTCTTGGAATACACGGCATTCTGTTCAAAACCCCTTACCAAGTAATGGCTGACCTCTCTCACCTATTGGACGGAACAAAACATTCGTGACCGAAAAACTTATGGACCTTACCGAACTAACCCTGACCGAAGCTGCCGGGCTGGTCGCCCGGCGGCAAATATCGCCAGTTGATCTGGTAAAGGCGCACCTCGACCGTATTGACAGAATCGATCCACGCCTCAACAGCTTTATTACCGTGACGGCTGATCTGGCAATGGAACAGGCGCGTAGTGCCGAGTCCAACCTTACCAGAGGCGAGGATTTACCGCTGTTATTCGGACTGCCGTTAGCTTTAAAGGATCTTTACGAGACGAAGGGCATTCGGACAACAGCCGGATCGCGTTTTTTTTACGATCACGTGCCGGAGGCGGACGCATTTACCGTGCAAAAGCTTTACCAGGCCGGAGCCATTCTGTTGGGCAAGCTGAACATGCACGAAATTGCCCTGGGTTTGACCAACGTCAATCCTCACTTTGGCGCCTGCCATAATCCTTGGGCTCTGGACAGGATCACAGGTGGATCATCGGGTGGTTCCGCGGCGGCGTTGGCCGCGGGATTATGCCTGGGATCTTTGGGCAGCGATACGGGCGGCTCTATCCGCGTCCCCGCATCCCTTTGTGGAATTGTCGGTCTGAAACCGACTTTCGGGAGAGTCAGCTTGCGGGGTTTGATACCTTTGAGCTGGAATATGGACCACTCCGGACCGATGGGGCGCTGCGTGCGCGATGTGGCAACCCTGCTTCAGGTGATCGCCGGTTATGACCAAAAAGACCCCTGTTCTGTAAATCATCCTGTAGATGATTTTCTTTCTGAAATAGATAAAGGCGTCGGAGATATGCGAATTGCATTGGCAGACGACGAACATTTCTCGGCAGCGGAGGCGGATATTATGCAGGCCATCCGGGAAGCTGCAAATACATTCGAATCATTGGGAGCAAAAGTTACACCGGTAAAATTCCCTGGAGGTCTTGAGGCCGCCAGGGCAAATGTCCTGATGGTACTCAGTGACGCAGCCGCATATCATCACGAGCGTCTGGACTCTAAACCTGAAGATTTCGGTTCCGATGTCTTACAGCGCTTGCAAACCGGGCAATCTTACTCCTCAGTGGATTACGCCATGGCACGTCACACCCAGGTACTATTAAAACGCAAGTTTGAGGAGTTTTTTCGCGACTATGACATCCTGCTAACTCCGACGACTCCGGTGGTTGCCCCGTCTATTGAAGGGCCGGATGCCGTTGAGCAAGCCCGGCTGCTGACCCGTTTTACAGCTGCGTTTAACTTGACCGGGTTGCCGGCTCTTTCGCTGCCATGTGGCTTTACCTCCACAGGTTTACCCATCGGTTTACAAATCGTGTCACGCCCCTGGGCTGAAGCGCTCGTGTTGCGAGCCGCATATGCTTACGAGCAAATTACCGATTGGCACGCTCGAAAACCACCCTTATGAAGCTGGTCTCATCGGTCCGCTCGCCTCTTCGCCAGGTGCGCGCCTTCCATCCGTCGGCAAAGCTATTTTTGCTTGCCACGTTGATGGATGGGGTGGTCTATAGTGCCTGGACGCTATTTTTTAATTTTTACATTCTTGAAAGAGGCTTCGACCGCCAGTTCTTAGGCCTGGTCAACGCCATGCCTGCAGTCGGCGCTCTCGTCCTTGGGATTCCATTGGGAGTTCTCTCTGACCGCATCGGACGTAAGATTTCCATGCTCCTGGGAATTGGGTGTGCAATTGTGGGTATGGGGTTGGAAGTGACAGTGCTCGATCCGGTTCTGATTTTGGTGACTGCTTTTATTGCCGGCTTGGGTACTATGCTTTATTACATCAGTCAGGCGCCGTTCATGATGAAAGTCTCGAACAATGAAAACCGGGCTTTGCTTTTTAGCTTGAACTTTGGATTGGTGACTCTGGCTGGCGCTGCCGGTAATATTTTTGCAGGGCAACTGCCTTCCCTCTTTGGGGGATGGTTACACGTTTCGCCGCGCAGCCCCCAGGCTTATCAGGCAGTTTTATTATCCGCCGTTGCTCTAAGTCTCCTTTCGTTGATTCCTCTTGTTGTCTTGCGCGAGCCTTCATCGCCGCAGCCAGATCCGGAAAAGCCACCTTCCCCTTTTTGGAAGATTGTTTTCCATCCGGTTACAATGAAGCTCTCTCTGCCAAACCTCTTAATTGGATTGGGAGCAGCGGTGTTGATGCCCTATATGAACGTTTTCTTTTACGAGCGATTTTCTCTACCCGATCAGTCCCTGGGCTGGCTGTTTGGCGTGGCAGCCTTGATGACCGGTGTAGGGTCGGTGGTTGGGCCGCGTCTGGCAAACAGACTGGGAGGCAAGATCCGCGCCGTTGTATTTACCCAAAGCGCCAGTTTGGTGTTTCTGCTGATGACTGGATTCACTCCCTGGTTGGATTTGGTTTTCTTCAGCTTCCTGATGCGCAGTGTGTTAATGAATATGTCGGTGCCGCTCTATCACACATTTGCTATGGAGCAGGTCGTTGAGAGCGAGCAGGGCACGGTCAACAGCGTTTTGGAATGGTCCTGGCAGTTTGGGTGGATGATCGGACCATATATTTCCGGAGTGGTGCAGCAATTCTATGGATTTTCTCCCCTGTTCATAGCTACTGCGATAACTTATGGTTTGGCAAATGTAGTAACCTGGGTATATTTTCAACAACATGATCACGAGGGCTTAACTTTAAGCTCCAGGACCATGGGTGTGTAGCGCACACCATTTTTTACTCGTTCGTAACCGGATAGCTTAAACCCCATGTTTTGGTAGATCAGGATTGAATTAGGGGAGGCGTTGACGCTGATTTCTTTCAAGGAAGGTTGTTTAATTTTACAGATTTGCATTGCGTGATCAAGCAATGCTTTCCCGATACCATTCCCTTGATGGCGTCCATCGACGAATAGCAGGGATACGTGGTTGTAATCTCGCACCTCAGTCATTCCGATGATTTCTTCTGAATCTATAGCCAGGATAACGAAGTAGTTCAATAGTGACCGGCGTAGGAGATCTTCCGGTTGGATGTACTTTATGAACTCCTGGCATCCTTCTTCAGAAAAATGGGGAGCAATAAACTCTTGGAATACCATGGCGATGAGCTCGTAAACCTTCGTTTCTTCGCCGGGCTGCATAGGCCGGTATAGCCATAATTTGTTCATGATGTCGGTTTAATTTCCACTATGGAAAAGCCTGGCAAAGCCTGGATACGCTACCAGTGGGATAATTTCAAAAGTAATGAGCCCTTCTTTGACCAATGGCAGAGTGCCAAGCACCTGTTTGGCCTCTTGGACGTTTCCGCATTCCAGAAATAGAATCGCGCTGGATTGGTCCTGACGGAAATATAACTCGCGAACTACACCAGCCTGGTAAAGCTCCCAAACTTTAGCAGCTTCAGCTTTCAGGTGAGGCCTGAATTCCTCAGCTTTAATCCCGGGGACGTCTTTTTCGATGGCTAAAATCTTCACGCAGCACCTCTCAATGAAATAGATGCCTTATGCTCCACAGGTAGAACACCAGCCCGATAGCCACCATGACGCCTAACACCTGCGGGATGATAATTTCAGGTGTCAATGGTAGTTTACTTTGAACTACCTCGACTAAGATAATCCCTGAAGCGTAAATGTAAAAACCTGCTACGAATTGGGATGCGACGTAGCCCCATTCTTTCAGCTTCCACAAACCGATTGCAGCCAGGATCGAGGCCGGCGCGTTGACGAAAATATCTACGATGGGAAAGGTAAGATCTGTTCCTGCAGGTGCCTGTAAGATAAAACCCTCTCCCCACAAGAAAATGGATCCGGTGAAGGCGAATAATCCGAATAAAAAGAGCAATGCTGCAAGGATTTTCAACAGGGGTGGCGAGGGTGTTTTTCTATTTTTAGTCATGAATATTATCCTGTGCCTCTTCCAATGTCTCTTCCTCTAGTTCGAGTCTCAAGGCAGCCAGGGATTGATCGATGTCCCGGATAAAGGTGATCAGAGAACCGATCAAGGCGAACATGCAAGTGATAAATAGCGCGCCGATCAGCCAGGCGTCCTCTAGTTGGAACAGGGCAGTCATAAAAAGCACAATAATCAGGA
>Ga0299912_10005568_pt1 | contig 10354 bp, 22 predicted proteins | sample RVTome_2_FD_207667 | JGI IMG/M metagenome (GOLD analysis project Ga0299912, IMG submission 207667) | Soil microbial communities from uranium-contaminated site in the Upper Colorado River Basin, Wyoming, United States - RVT95D214 (version 2) ... | reverse complement strand
GATGGCTAAAATAGTACATTAAGGAGAGGAACACAAAAATGGGAAAGCGTGCTTACGCTCGCATAGCAAGACTGAAAAATACCGTCACAGACCTCTTCGAGATTTTCCATGTGCTCTGCTTTTTCTGCAAGAAACCAATCACTAACCCATTAAAGTACACCACGCACCATAAGAACGGCGACCACAACGATAACAGACCAGAAAACAAGGCGCCAGCACATGAAGACTGCCATAGAAGCTATAATGCTAAAGTAATCTTGCATGAGAAGAGCGTGGCGCGTGCAAAAAAGGAGTGCAGAATTTAAGAATGTACAGCGTTATTTACTGGACAAACAACGACAATAGTGTGAAGATAGTTCAAAACTCGGATGGTTCCGTGTGGATAGCGGAAACATTAATCGAAGCTGATGACAAGGCAAGCGAGATAGAAGCCAAATTAGGCGTGGAGTGCCGCACAGTTTCTCTGGAAGGCGTAACGGAATGACAACCATACAGAAACTTATCGAACACCTGAGCACGTATCCTAAAGATGCGGTTGTTGCTTATGCGCTATGGGGAGCCGATGATGTTATTCAGAGAGCAAGCGAACGCGGGTTGCTATGCTCTAAAGAGCAAGCGGAAGAAATAATCGACCGAGTAGACCGCAAACAAGACGCAAGCTTAGGCATAAGCTGGGCCACCTTGGATTGCTATATCGACGAGGCAAACTTGCAACCATTGAAAACAGTCAACGATTATCTCTACTGTGAAACGTGCGAAGAATTTGTGGACCTTTGGAAATACGGAAGCGTCGCTGACGCTGGACACGAAGGTTGTAAAACGCGTCCAGTAACCGAAGAGGAACTTAAAAACTGCATTCAAGACTGCATCGAGGATGGATGCTTCGAGGAGGAATGAAAATTGCCAACCTTTGAGTTTACCGTTAAAGAACTGAAAAAACTCAGCCGTAAGAAGGGCGCTACAGAGAACATACGCCTCTGCGGATTCTACAGCAATGATGGCGGCAAGACATTTGAACCCGACGAAGTAAAGTGCAACGGCTGTAACTGGGAAGTCACTCGTCTATTTGTTAGAGCCGAAAACCGAGAAGAAGCAGAGAAACTGCTGATAAGCGGCAGCGCGGGCTTATGCGGCGAGTGCTACTCATCAATGCTTGCTGAGGGAGTAGAATGTGCCAAAATGTGAATGTGGATGGGAAGGAAGCTATTACGAATTAGAGAACGACCACAAGTGTCCATATTGCGTGAGGAGATTAAATGACAACATTTCCGACGGAACGGATTAGTACCTTTGAGGAGGAATAGTATGCCGAGCGAAGAATTTACTAAGCCGACACCGTGTCCGAAGTGCGGTAAGCTTCTCACGACTGTGCAAGTTGAAAAAGTAACCGTGCTGGAGTATAGAGAAGCAGACGAAGATGACGAAGAAGGGCAATTCGAAGATAACGGTCAAGGCTCAACCAAAATCGTGTGCGGCAGTTGCGGAGAAGTCATAGGAAAGTCTAATGCTAATGAAAGCTGGGGGATCTACCCACAGTCAGACGACTACTAATGCGCCTTGAAGGTATCAAAATGCAGATGGGAGACGGAAAACCTAACCTGTTCAAGTGCACCTACCCAAACTACGTTGAAGGCAAAATCAATTTCTGCGACCAACAATGCTTGGCTGAGGGAAAACCAAACAGTCAGATAGGCAAAAGCACAGAACAACATTTCCGCGAATTTGCTCAAGCAAATTTGGCGTTAATGCCTGACGGGAACTTTCAGAAAGCATGGTTCAAAAAAGGCAGCATACGAGCAAACGGTTGTTACTGGAACACGTCAGTGTTAATCATTCCGATACCTAATACTCCAAACTACTATTACGTGGGGTTCTTCAGTTGAAACTCATAGTGTTTGATCCGCTTTTTACTCACCGCGCCATAGAAATTCAAGTAGGATTAGACGCGATACTCTGTCTCCGAAGCAAAGGATACCTTGTTTATTTCAGGGAAACTGACGTTGAAGTTCGATACTATTATGTAATACGCTGCCCTAAATGCAAAGTTCATTTCCTATCAACCAGCTATAGTACACAGGGAAAACAGTTTGAGGACGGCTGCCCAATATGCAACGGTTACGTGGCTTCGGCAAAAATCAGTTGTAAAGTTCCGACACAACCGTTTAACAAGTGGCATCCGAAGAATTTAGTTCAACTGCTTGAATTTATTGAGCACCGCCACAAAGGACTGTTAAAGAAATTGGTAGAAGAGTACGATAATTGGTTGAGAGGAAATTAATTGCAGTATTGGAACATTGGAGACTTCAACCATGAATGAATGGGTGGTTCCGGGAGAAGACAAGAAAAACGTCATAATCGAAATAGCAGATGTTTTCTTGGAGATGCATTATCCAGACGGCTCAACAATGGAAGAAATTCCCGACACAACACTCATAGAAGACAAGCAAGAACGAGTAAAGCAAGAAAAAATCCTCGCATTATCAGAAAAAGAAGCACAGATGAAACTCATTAAAGACCACATAAATAAAGCTCGAAATGAAGGCTATAAATTCTACAAAATTTTAACTCAAGACCAAGCCAGCAAAGTCACAGGTCAACCTTTATCGCTTGGATTTAACGGGATGTACATTTTGCTTTTCTGGACTAAGACTTTAGATAAGGCAAAAAACGCGCATAGTACCACTGATGTGGACTACGTTAACAAATACTTTGAGGGATTCGAGAAATGAGTGAAAAATACGACGCAGAAGTAATCAAGTACAAGCCTAACATGAGCATGATGCCCTCGCCGTCAAGCCCTGACTGGACCACTACACCAGTAGTATTTCACGGCGAAACCACCATCATGGCGAAAAGAGAAGGCTTAAATTAGTAAACTCCCCATCTATAGAATATGGATTTCTCTTACGTAGCAGGTTTCACAGACGCGGATGGAAGCTTCGAGTTCTCAATAAGACGAAGGCATAGGGCAACAAAGTCAGCAATTCCTCGCAACTACAGAGCGCTGGGACGAAGTAAAATCATTAATGGCGAATATATGTGGTGGGAACCAGTGTTTGCAATCAAGATACAACAAAAAACGCAGTCAGGACACGAAGCGATGGTACAAATGAGTGACTTTTTCAAGGCACAAGGCATAAAATGTGGTCTCTACTTTAGGAAAACCAAGTATAAAGGCAGACCATACATATCTTCTGCGATTCACATTATCGGAAGAAAAGCCATAACGAAATTGGTAGAAAACATAGTAAATAAACTCACAGTCAAGAGGAAACAGGCTGAATTATACCTTCAGTTTTTCAAAGAAATTGATGCGCTTCCACGTAAAGGATATGGCGGTAGAATGTTCACCACGGAAGTGTGTATTTCGTTTCTTGAAAGATGGGAACCAGTAAGGCTACGTAAACAAAAGAGAAGATGGGAAGTTGAAGATTTGAAGTCCTTTTCTCGCTTGAGCTGATGGTGAGATGGAACGCCTGGATTATACGAATGGTGAAGCGTATACACGGAACAAGTATGGTCGACGCGAGACAGCGGAAACTATTCCGGCGATAGCTGAATTTGCGGAAATGATGCGCCGCAACAAGTCAGTAAAGAGCGCTGTGTTCTTAGCCGAAATGCACGTGCACTATGGTAAAAAATTGATGCGTGTCAGTGACTTCATTCATTACCTCAAAGGCAAAAGTCATATGGAGCAAACTTGCAAAGAGAAGAATTGCTATGGCAAAACAGTTCAGGAAATACGAGGCAGAATAGCGTTAGGCATATTTAATTTGGTCGAGTTAAATGGGAAGCTTGTTAATGAATCTCATGTTTGGAAGCTTGGCGAAATAGAGAAAATGCTTGGAGAACAAACAGAGCGCGTCTATGTTTTACCATTCAAGTATGTTGGTCAAGTAGCACCTAAATCGTCACGGAAAGCCGTTGAAGACAGCTGGCGTGACTTTGTTGACCATCAGGGCTATGAAGGCTTAGTGGTTTACGCAGATAACCTTGTGAAGATCAAGACCGAGTACGAACTGGACGCAGTAATCGTTGGCATCAACAAAAACGATGGCTTCCACAAGAAACTGGGCACAAGTGTACGGTTGGCAGTGATGAAAGACGCGGATACTTTCGTGGAAATCGGTGATGTAGCTTCAGGAATAACAATTCCAATGCGAGAGAAGCTTTGGGAGTATAAGAAAGAGTTTGCTTTAGATGAAACAAACGCTACTGCTTACACAATGCCGCTGTTCGTGGTTAAGATTATTCTTACAGATTTCTTTGAACGTGATATGCCAAGTTGGCAATTCGTTGACAACCAAAGAGTCGATAAAGGATTAACCCCGTCAATTACGATGCGCCACCCTCGGCTTGTTGAAGTTAGAAAGGACAAAAGTTGCTCTCCGGCGGATATAGGAATAAACCAAATAAGCATCTTACGTTCAAAAGGAAAGTATTGAGTGAACGTGAACATGTACTCTTTCCCATCATTAGAAACTGGAGACTCGGAGCCAATAATGAAAGGCCTGCTTGAGAAAGTAGTTAAAACACTCATCCATCAACACCATTACAAAGTAATCAACCGCTTCAAAGACGCGGTTGGTGTTTTTGGCTACCTGATGAAAGACGCTTACGGAAACCGCTTCTACCTCATAGCGAAAGGCAGCCGACTCTTTCGGGGATTGGTAAGTTGCCAAGCGTTCCTGCCACATAGAGCCCGCGATGAAAAAACAGCCATTATCCTTGCGTGGAAAAACCCTGAGGACACCCAAGAAACTGTAGATTATTTTTTGTTTGACCCCGAGCAAATCATAGAGAGCAACGAAGGAATGAATGTCAGACGCGATGTCCAGTTTATTAACTGGAAACTGGATTTAGGCAAACGGTTTTATCCGACGATGGATGCGGCGATGGCGCTGGCGAAATTGCGAGAGCAAGCGAAACTGGAGCGGTTTTGATGTATCCTAATCGGTTTGAATGCGTGAATTTCAAGAAGTTTTGGCGACTTCAAGATAGTGTAATGGTGACTCCAAAATGAACCTTGAAAAGCTATCTTGTCCTTGTGGGCACGGAACTTTTACTTTAACAAAGAAAAGTTACAGAAATAAGCCCAATAGTCTTTGGATTGCTAAATGCGCCAAGTGTGGTAAGAAATATGATGACGTATTTATGAGTGTCTCTCAAATTGCGTGGAATCTAACAGAAATGCGTAGAAGGTGAAAGCGTGATTTTAGTTAAACTGTATCTGCCTGACTGTTTCGTGCAGCATATTGACCAACTTGTCACTGAACGGTTTTATCCTGACCGCAGCACAGCAGTTCGCGTGGCGTTAGAAGACCTTCTGAAAGAGATTAAAGCAAGAGCGAAAAATTAGAAGGGATGGAAAAAATTGCGAATATTATATCACGATATTGAAACTGTTGACTGCACAGCAGACCCGCATCCAGTAATATATCCTGCACTACAGAAAGCTTGTGAAGACATAATCAAAGTGTTGGAATCACCGCTTATCTTCGCTGTTCGTATAGTCAGATTAGACCATGCTGACGGAAAAGTTGATTCTAAAAGCGACCGTTATGGTCTCTACGCTCACAATAATAAGAAGGCGCAGGGTCCAGAAGCACAGCAACATAAAATAGAGGGATTATACTTTGAAGAAGACCCTATGGAGACCGTTGAACGTCCAAACTTAGATGCAAACAAAAACCCAAGGAAGTTCTTCGTTTCTGATGATGGTAGAGTTTGTGAACGAGTACACTATCCTCCTGAACGACACTTGCCTCCAGGCTTAACTGGTGCAAGAAAAGCCATTAAAAGAATTTTGGAATCGCCCAAGAAGTATAAGCATCTTTCGATTGGCATAGTTTGGAGAGCCTTTATGCAGCATAGTTGCTCAGACTACATTACCATGGATATTGATGGTATTGGCGGCACTACTGTTGATTTCAGCAACCAAGACGACTATATAGGCGAAGCAGGCTATCATGAACACATCGAAGCGCTGAGGAAGTTGTTAGGCGTATTTGGCAACCAAGTTGAACCCTACAAATAGTTAAACTCGTGGTCAAGTTGGAAGTTGTTAAGTTCTTTAATTGGGACTATAAGGTTCCGCTGTCACTTCATTTACTTGTCAACAATTCTTGCAATTTAAACTGTCCAAAATGCTTCTATAAGACTGAAGACCATCCGAGAAAAATCAAATATTATGATATTGAACAGGACTTAGCAATGTGGAGAAAAAGTGGTGTCTGTTCACTTGCCATAGGCGGCGGAGAACCAATGCTTCACCCTGACATAGTAAGAATCACGCGAGAAGCAAAATGGCTCGGCTATTATGTGGCAGTTACAACAAACGGCACTATGCAGAAACGAGTTTGCGCTGACCGAGTACACATTAGTTTCGATGAGATACACATGACGGACTACGAGAAAATAAGACAGTCTTTACGATTCTTCAAAAGCTTTGTTTCGAAAGTCGGCGTGAATCACATAGTCACGAACCTAAAAAGTCTGAAGCGCGCCCTACAGTTACCAGCTGATACATTCACGCTGTTAATGGAAAAGCCTGAATCATCATTCAACGATTGGGAGAAAGCGTTTGCACAAGTGCCTAAACATAAACTGTGGATAGACGCTTGCTTAGCCGTCAAGTTGGGAATAAGGAAAACCTGTAAACAGGGAATAACCTCAATGAGCCTGAACGCTAAATATGAAGCATCAAAATGCTCTAACATCAAGGAGAAAGTGCCGTACCACATCTCATTAGAGGAAACGTTTGAAAAAGTGAAGCACCAAAAGTGTCCTTTAAATTTTTTGAATAAACCAGTTTGAAAGAAAAGAAACAAAAGGAGAAGATGTGATTGAAAGCAATCCGAAAGAAAGACCGTGTTGGAATTGTCACCGACACTGGTGAGAGCATAACAACTCTCTCTCCATCCGATGCTCTGGACTTCGCAGTGGAGATAATCAAAACTGCAAATAAAGCAGCATATTTCCAGAACATACCGAAAGAAAGAAAAAACAAGGAGAGGATAAAGTGAGTAAAAACTCAAAGAAATCGAAGCCGAAAAAGGCTTCAACCAGTTCGAAAAATAAAATTAAAAGAGCATTAGCCAAGGTGAAAACCACAGCGCGCGCTGCAGGAAAGAAAGTTTCAGCTGACCTCGAAAAGAAGTTGCGCGAAGACGGTGAACATAAGCACGGCGAGTACAACGGCATCATGGGAAAAGGAAGCTTCACCAAAATAGGCGACAAGTTCCAGTGTTTGGAATGCGGTGCAATAGTGTCGTTGCCTGATGAATGGGTGAAGGCAAATCCGGAAGCCGCCAAGTTGCTATTGAAGGGACAGCGCAAGGATGGTCCGAAAGACCCCGTGATGATTGAGGCTGGAAAGAAAGCATGGAAGACACGAAGAGAAAACCAAAAGAAGGCTAATTCAGATGGATAAAGAGAAATCAGAAAACCAAAAGATAACGATTCACTGGTGGAACTTCGGAACTAAAACCTTAGACTTCAAAGGAACCTACAAAGACTACCTGTTGAAAAGAGGCATAACTGTTAAAGACATCGTACATCCCAACGCAAAAGATAGCAAAGGTTGGAGATTCATTGTTAGCACAAGCAACACTACAGCAACCTTGGACATTTATGGTTCTGATTACGCGGGTGCTTGTGACGAAGTAATCAAAGTGTTCTTGACGATTATGGGAGACAAAGCAACGTTCAGTCCAGACCGACGCGACGCAAGACTGGGCGCTTTCCACATCAACTGGTGATATTACGTCTTCGAAAGCTAATCAAAAACTTCTTCAATCAATGCTTGTGCTCGACCAAGTAAGCCTTCAGTACCAAGTACAACTCACTCCAGAAGAAGCCATAGTATTCGCTACGCAAAAACGCGACGCTGAACTTGCACGGTTAATCGCTGCCATTAACAGAGCAATGCCACGAGAAAAATGGTCTCAACCAAACCCGAACAATGGAAACGTCTGTCATACATTTAAAATCGGGCGAGAATATTCCCAGAGTAGTCTACGTTTCAATCGTGAAAGCGTACATTCCAGAAAACTATGATTACGGCAAGTTGAAAGAAAAGCTCATGGCATTAGCAAAGCAGTTAGCAAAGCAGTTTGGCTGCGACGAATTCAAAGTTACTGAAAATAGCACAGAGCCTTATGACAAATCAGGCAGAATCACGGGTGCTTTTACTTATCGTTTTTGGTGGGACTAAACCGTGTCTGAAGAAACATCTGTAACAAAAGTTCTTAGCCAAGATAACTGTTTGATGTGCCAGAACAACGGCGACTGCTACTGCGGATCTCTGCATAGGTCGTTGAGTTTAGAGGAAATGACTGGTAAACCCTGCATAGAGAATGGCGGAGACGATAGATTCGAAGCAATATTCACAGCATATGAAGTATCCGTTATAGAGGCTACAGTGAACAAACAGAAAACCAAACTGGATGTTACACGCGAAGTTCTGGAGAAAGGCGACCAACACAGTTTCCTACAAGTTCTATCGGAGGGTAGGTGATGTTCGACATAGGCTCTTTAATGCTTGGGATGTTTGCAGGATTTATCCCAGCTTATATAATAAGCGGTTATCTCATGTTCAAAGCCTTGCAACAAAGATTCAATTTGAAGACCACTTTCAAGGAGGAGGTGCTACGATAATGTTTCCTGCATTATTGATTTCTGTGGAACGTGACTACTTCACCTTTAAGGATGGAGTCACACCTGAAACAGTTCAAAAATATTTGGATAACCTGAAGAAATTCAAAGCAGAATTCAGTGTACACGGCTGGACATACAAAAACTGGCTCTTCTATAGCTCCGACCTTTATGAGAAAATCATGGCTGCAACAGAACAGGAAATCAAGTTATGCGAGTTCTATCTGGAACAGCAAGATAAACTCAGTTATCGTGCTTACAGCGCTTGGACGTTCATTCCGAAAGACAAGCAAGACAGGCAGTCGTTCCGCGAACCCCAAGACCAATACGTCAAAACCAACGGAAAAGTGAAAGCGACAATAACAGTAGATGACTCAGGTAAAATGCTGAAGATAACATTAGAGTATAGAAACGACAACCAATACTTAGATTTCACTTCATACGAAGAAGCTAAAGATCACTTTGAAACAACACACGTAAAAACTGCATGGTCTGTCAGCAGCAAAGTTGGTTTGCTTAAATCCAAGGCAGAACGATTTTTACGAGAGCACGAATTGCCGTTGTGGTGGACAAAAAGCAACAGTAATAAAGAAAGATTCCACGAAGTTCAACAGTTTGAAATCTTCAAGAAACTTCTCCACATAGGAGAAGAGAAATCAACGGTTTGTTTCCATCCAGCCAGTTAGAAATAAAAAAAGAAGGAGAATAGAAAAATGAAGTATAAAGTTGTGTTTGAGCGAACAGTCTGTGTCGAAGCAGAAACACCTGAGCAAGCCGAAGAAGAAGCATTCAAAGAGTTAGATGAAACAGTGGAACAAGCGTTATCAGACGAAAGTACGGTGGCAGACTACTTTTCAGCAAAAGTCACAGAAGAACGAGGTGAATGAAAATGAAGAGAAAGAATGAGTTTAACCCTGAAGAGGGAATGTACTACGAGAAAGTGTTCGCGCCTGAAAAGGTGCACGTAGAAACCATAGTGAGCCAAACATGCCCACGTGGAGTAGACAAAGAAAACGCTTGCTCAGACGACATCTGCCTCCAGGGATGTAGCAGCCTAAAGCAGAAAGGAAAAGACATACTCTGCCAGTGGAAACCACGCGTAGTTGATGTTAAACTGAAACTCGTGGACAAGCAAGGACACTCGCTTGACGTAGTAGGCAAACGCTTAGTCAGCCGCGTATTCCAATACTTGCAGCCAGCAACACACCTCAGCACACAAGACCTACGCGACTTACTCTTAGAGCCGACCAAATTAGAAAAAGCGTTAACGGCGTCGGCAAAAAGAGAAAAGAAAGACCTGAAAATGTACTATGATGACCAAGGCATACTACAGGGAATAGCCAGCATTCTGCACAAGCAGATCAGTTGGGCAACAATACGCGCTGTCGTTGAGAAAGCAGCTAAACAAGCCTTCGGCAAACTCGTAGAGCCGAACAGTCGACCAGTACCGAACACTTGGACTTACAGTATGCCGGTTCGAGACCAAAACGTTAGCGCACACGTCACGGTAGATGCAGGCAACAACATCATCAAGGGCAGAAGCGGGATCCGCGTGTGGTCAAGGTTCAGAACTGAAGCAGAAGGAAAAGGCGGCGCGCCAGCGTGCGTGAACTGGTGCGGAATGTGGTCTGTGCCACTTCAGTTCTTTGGACTACATTGTGAACGGCTGCCAGGGCTAAAAGACAAGGAAATAGAGGAC
>Ga0299912_10005566_pt1 | contig 10355 bp, 13 predicted proteins | sample RVTome_2_FD_207667 | JGI IMG/M metagenome (GOLD analysis project Ga0299912, IMG submission 207667) | Soil microbial communities from uranium-contaminated site in the Upper Colorado River Basin, Wyoming, United States - RVT95D214 (version 2) ... | reverse complement strand
CAGAAACCTATAGGGAAGTTACTGTGCAAGTGTTGTTATCCAATTAGGTTTTTTACAGTTAGAATGTGTGATACACAAAGTTTTAGAGGGATACAAAACAATAAGGTGGTGAAAACAGAATGAACAATAACGACTGGTTAAACGATAAATACGTTCAAAATTGGTTTCAGCTATTAGGCAACAAAAGAACCATTAAAAACTACACAAACGATTTTCCAAAATTCTTAAGCTACATCCAAGAAACCACAGAACACAAAACTCCAACGGACATAATCAATTCACGGTTAGAACACCTAACAACAAAAGACTTGCTAAAACGTAATTATTGGGAACAGCAAGTTATCAAGTACAAGAACAGCTTGGAAGAAAAGAACCTTAGAATGGCAACTGTTCACGGTCACATCAGAACTATAATGTCGTTCTTTTCCAAGAATGGCGTTAAACTGCTTTTCAGTCGCGGAGAACTAAAGATAAATCCCTCAGAAAAAGATAAAGTAGATTCTGAATGGATACCTGAAAACGGAGACGTTAGAATTCTTTACCGACTCTGTGACAATGCAAGGGATAGGGCAGTTCTCTTAACGCTGTATCAGAGTGGCTTTTCAGAGGTTGATGTTGGTTCAATGAATATTGAGGATTTCCCATTTTACGATGATAGCGGAAATTGGCAAATTCCAAGTACAGAGGATTTATATCATAAGCGAAGGCGTGAGAAAACTAACCAATGGCAACAAACATGCATTAGCCGTGAAGCCTTAGAAGAAATTCGCATTATGCTACAGAGCAGAGGCTTTCCTAAAACTGGTTACTTATTCGTTTCTTTCAGAGGCGAACAGTTAGGCGTTAGAGGCATAAACGACATGTTGAAAGGTGTCGTTCAAAAAGGCTTTAACGGAAAAGCTAAACTGTGGAAAACAAAGCATCTACGTGACGCTTTCATGAATGGTTTACATCAAGGCAAGGTCACGCAAGAAGTTAAAGATTCAATGGTCGGACACAAAAGAGAGGGAGCAAGAAACGACTATGCAATTACAGAACAAACTATCAGAGTGGCTTATGAGAGTGCTTTCAAGTTCTTAACGATTAACGGTTATGGATCAACATCTCGGAAATTGGAAGAGATTGAAAAGAAATTTGATGCTCAAACGCTAACGTTAACTGAGATCATAACGGAATTGCGAACGGAAAATAAGCAGTTAAAAGTACAACTTGCAGAGATTGCGACCGCACAAACGGGAATGCAAAACGAAATGAAAATGATACGGAGCGAACAATCGGGAATCAAGAATGAAATGGCGCTTCGCAGAACGGTAAAAAGCAAGAAAAACGAATAAACCTTTTTCTTCTTTCCTATTTTTTACAATCATGGTTGTTAGGCGCATTTTTCTCTGGGTTCAACAGTTGCCCTCATTGGCTAAACGGTTTCTTGCATGGCAATCACGCTCAAGCGCAGAGCAACCGAAGGCACGGCGAGAACAAGCAACCATACCGACGTCTCTATAAGAAAAGAAAGTCAAATGTACACTTTTGTACATGACACTCATTAACTGAGACCGTGAACCATGCGGATAAACCCGTTATTGCCATGACTTTATGAACTTAAACGCGCTTTTGATGTTGATAACTGTATGTCCCATATAGAGGGAGCACGATTAGACCGCTTTCCCTTCGATTTTAGACGGAGAATAACCGACCGCAACACCACAACCAACAGCAGCAAGTCCCCCCTATCGGCTAAAATCTCAAAAATGTAAGGAACCCAATAAACCACAGTACCGCTTAATGTGTCCCCAAGAAAATTTAGCTTCGACATGGTGAAAAATCGAGCTACTCAATTCTCTAAATACTCTGATTTAGAACGTCGGAAGACTTTTCCAATAGGATTCTAAAGCGTCCTGAAAAGAGGTTGATTTTTGGAGCATTTTTAGAAGTGACTTACGGAAAAAATCTGGAAGGGGTGGGAGAGTATTTCGGGTTTGGGTGTCCAGATGAGGAACTAAGGTTGGTACATTTCTACCAGCTTTTATGAGGTAGGTTCCATTTATGGTGTCTTTTACTCATTGAAAGCGGAAATGAGTCCCAATAGTTGACAATAGTAATAATAAGAACTGCAATTACAATCGCCATTAATATGTACGATAACCTTCTTAAATTAGTAAAAAGAGGTTTCATGTTAGAATAGAATCTGTCCTCTTTCAACATTTTATTCACGAAGTCGTCTGTATCGGAATATCGCTCTGTACGCCATTTTTCAGGGATATAATAATCTTCTTTCTCAAAATTATTCATCTTATTTTCACGAGGAGGCAACTCGTTTTCGAGTTTCATTAGAATCGTCATGTTTTCATACATTCGCTTACATTCTCTTTCAAAATTCCTTTCAGCGAAATCAACAATTTCTTTCAGCATGATTGCAACCAAAATAAGTCCAACAAGGAGAACGATTTTGGAAGTTAAATCGGTCAAGGAAATTACGACACCAATTAAGCCAACAATTGCAGCAATTATTGCCGATGATAGAGTAACAGTAAATTTAATAGTTTCCCAAGCTTTATCGCCATTAAACTTTAGGTCGTCTTGCGCTTTAGAATATAACTCTTTTTTCGTAATTTTGGACATGATTTCGTCTAAAGCGTGTTTTTGTGTTTGCTTTACTTTTAAGTTTTTGCGTCTCTCAACGTTTGGCTATTCGCATAAACGTCTTTTCTCTTTCATTTTCTTTTTGTAATGTCGGCATTTGACGTAATTAAAGCCTAAACAGTCCTTATCAATTATAGAGGCGAATTTTGTTAAGCTGTCAGAATCAGGCAAAGGCACGCATTCGTGTGTAGCTTCACAAGTTAAAATCTCAGATGTATCAGTCGCTTTGTATTTGTAGAAAGGACATATTCCTCTTTCAACTTTGCTCATTTTTTCACTATTCTGATTAGTTCTTTCGGTTCAGCTATTGTGCATTTTCAGTGTGTTGTTTCTTAGCGTCTTCCAGTAACTATGGTTTGTCTATGTCAAACTTTATTGATTTACTTTTGTATTTTCCCCCAATGGCATCTCCATAATATCCTTTTAACTCTATTTCACCTGAGTATCCTTCCTGCTTTAGATCCTCAGAAAGCTCTTTTGTCGCAATCCAAACACTGCAATTCTTTCCTTCTGGAAGGTCATAAGGAAAGGTCACGTAACTATTAGGGTGTATAATGGCGAAATATTTTTTATCTTCAGTTGGCAAGATTAACCCCATTGAACTTAAGGTTACAGTTTTTCTTCCTGTGTTTAACGCTTCGATAATCAATAGTAATCCTTGTGGGGCAAAAGGATGAGTGGAAAAGCCATAAGAGAGTCTAACCTTCAGTTCACGTTTGTGTTCTTTTCTCGCATTCCAAATTGTGTATGTTGAAAGTATAGCTCCGTATAATGCTATGGATAGAGTGACAAGTATGTCCCAGTCAGCTATCTCCATGGTCTCTATGTCTATTGTTTTAGCTTTTAGTTTTTGCGTTCTTAGGTCTTCCAGAATTGGTTCAATGGAAACTTGCCTGTCAAACCGACATGATTATAGCAACTAAAATAATCATGGTTATAACATATGCCGTGATGACAAACGCTTCAAATTTGTTTTTCTCTTTATTTGGTGTTCTGATTCCAGCTATTGGGTTTGTGTTCCATTTTGCCCATTGACTTCGATATGTAAGAAGCAGTGATGCAAAGAACGCCGTCTCTATCGCCAAAACTAATATTGACACTATTGGGTTAAACAATATGCTCAACTCGCTCATAGTTTTATAAAACTGAATTGGAATAGTCTAATTTAAACTTTCTCTGCCTGAAAGGCTGTAAATTATTAGTTAGTAAATGGAGATTAGTTAGTAAATGATACAGAAAATCATTCTAAAGGTCTAAAGGCTTAATGTACTCTAACTTGCTCTGAAATGATTTTTGGTTCAGATTTCCACGTTTGAACCGCATTGTTCGCACAGGTATTTTCTTGTGGTTCGGAAAGCCTTGTCGCCTGTTTTAAGCTGTTTTCCGCATTTTGCGCATGCTACCCGCTTGGGTTTCGTGCGCTTTGATTTGGATTTGATTTGTTTTTGCTGGACATGGGCGAAAGTCGCTTCGGTGATTGTGGTTTTGTGCATGGCGGGTTAACCTCGTTTGTCTCTAATTTTCCGAGTAAAAAAGCGATTATTTCTTAAGTACGGGAATTTTTCGTTGCTTATTGGTGGATAGGTGAATGTGGGATTGAAAAGTAGGTCATCCATGACGTATGGCTCGCTGGGTTGGCTCTTGCGCTGTTCAAAAAGGGAAAAGCTGTCGAAAGATGCGCGGTCGCGTTTAACGTCTGCTTGTAGCAGTTCGCTAACTTTGTCGCGCGTGAGTTCAACGGGTTTCTCTGACCAAAAGCCCAATGGTAGCTTAAGCGCTGCTTTTTGGCGTGTCTTTAAGGTGTGCTTAATGTCTATGCGGGTTAAGAAGGGGAATTCGGGGTTTTCCCATAGTTGGAAATAGTCCTCAGTGAAGTAGTGCCATGCGTGGCGTCCGTAAACGCGGATTGGTTTTCCTTCTTCGCGCATCATGTAGGTTTTGGCTCGGAAGCTGGCGAGTTCGCCTTTTCCTTTTACTTCCATGATTAAAGGTAAACTTAGTTCGCCGTCTGTGAGTTCGCCGTGTGTTCCGCTCATGTCTGTAGCCGAAAAGATGCTGTCGGTGTCCATGCCTAAGATTGGCGTGGGGCTTTTGTCGAATAATTTACTCATAATCAGGTGGCTATGCGCTAAGATAGTGGTGAAAGCGGGGTAGTTGGTGGTTAAGGCTTCGGGGTGGCTCTGTCCGAGTTTGCCGTAAGTGCTGTTTAAGACTGCTTTGCTGTATCGGGCTTCGCGGTCGCTAAGTTTTCCTTCCACGCGGTCTAAGAGCATCGAGTTGAAACGTTTTTGAACGAGGTTTCTTGACGGGTTAAAGGTGGGTTTGTAGGCTTTGGCTACGTGCAAAACTTTTGCTTTGGCTGCTGCAAGATCGAAGGTATGAAAAATACCTGTAACTTTGCCGATTACATAAGTGACCTGTTTGGCTTGGATTGGCAGTCCCCAGAGCGTGTTATGCGTCTCGAACGTTCCAACCATCCAACCGAAAGCGGGGCTGTTAAGGTCGCTGTCAATGGTTAATTCTTCGGGGTTGCACGGTTGCACGCCGTCTATGGTTAAGGCTCGGGTTGCGAAGATGCTGCATGGATAAAGGCTTTTCACGTCGTTGTAGTAAGCGAACGGTGTGTAGCCTGTCACGAACATTTCTGACCTTCCCGCTGCTGTGGATTGCGCTATGGTTCGCTCGATGGGTGGCATTTGGATTCTGCCTTGAAAGCGGGTGTGGCGTTTAGGGAAAGCGAAGAATTCGCCTGCTAAACTGCCTGCGCTGGCGTGGATGCGCGGGTCACAGTGGTTTTCTTCGATTAGCCAACGGGTGGCTCGGCTTGTGATGATTGCGTCAGTTAGAGCGTACTGTTTAAACGCTTCATATTCGGTTGGGTTTTGCCACTTGCGCAATCCGAGAAAAGGCGGTTTATCAAGTTTTGCAACGTGCACAACGTCGCCCACATCGGCTAAACGCCTTAACCCAAAATTCACAAGCAAGGGCATCGTGTCAAACGCTTTAACATGGGTTGAACCGTACTTTATTTTTCCTACGAGTTTGCCCCGATAAGGCGCAACTTCAATGCTTCCCGATGGCAACCACTCTTTTAGCGCTCCGAGGTCGCACAGCATGTTAAAGCCGAAAAACTCGGTTAACGTGTTTCGGCGGTTGTGCAAGAACCGCTTTAGGTCTTCTGGCGATTCAATAAAGTGGTTATCGTTGTAACCGTCTGAAAATTGGACTGAATGCACACATGCGGGGTCGCCCGTTGTGCCCGTTGGCAAAAATTCGCTGTCAAAGCCGATGTACGACGTGGCTGTTCACATCCATATATACAGGATTTTGAAAAGGGGTGTTTGGGCGCGTTTTCATGCTTGTTTTAGGTTTTGGAGCGTTTTTTGGGGTTATTGGGTTGGACACAGAAGGGCTTTCCATGTCCAATGGAGATTAGGCTGCTTGGTTAGGCGGGTTTGGCGTTTCATAATAGCCGACGCAACTCGACATAGTGCTTTTTTTCATGATGTTTTTGAGGGGTATACGCATTCACTCTTCGGTTTTTTCCCTGTTATTGCTTACATGCTCGCTGTTGTTTGCTGTAAAGTTTTCTGAGCGGGATTAGAATTTCGAAATTGTTGATGTTTGTGAGGACACCTTTTAGTCCTGTCACGAACCTTTTAGTCTCTTTTGTTGGCAACGTGTATGTTTCTGTTATAGTTAAGTCCACGTTTGGGCTACTGGTTATGTAGTTTACAGTGCTTTTGAAATCGGCGTGCTTGGCGAAGAGTTCGCGGATTTTTTCTTTAGCTGGGCGTTTCAATAAGAGGTTCTCTTCCCAAAGGTCGAAGGATATTTCGGAATAGCCTGTTTTGTGGGTTTCGGTTTTTAATATTCGGCGTAGGAAAGCGTTAGTGCATGGGATTTTGTTGTCTGCGGGACACGTTTTGCAGTTGTTATGTTTGTTTGGATGACCAAATTTGGCGATGCAGATGGGCATTGTGTTGTTTTTTAGTGGCTTGTTAGTTTCTCTGTCAGTGCTCATAGGCGTTCACGTTTGTGTTTATGAAAAAAGCGGGGTTGCGGGAAAGGAAAAGAGAAGGAAAACCCGCGCCCCCGCATGGGTGCTTTTCATGTTCTCGGTTCCGTCGTGTTAATGGTATCACGATATCATCTGCTTAAGTTTCTTAGCGGTGGCTTCATCTTCGACTGGCGTTTTTGGTTGGTTGGGTTCATTTTTCGGCTTTAACGAATTTTGGAGAGATTGAAGGTCTTGTTTAATTTCGTTGAAGACTTTTCGCACTCCACTTAAGGGGGTTTCGTGGTCGGAGTTGCGACGTTTCAGTTCTTCTTCTAAAACGCGTGTAGCTTCAATGAGTTTATAGTCCAAAATTTCATTGTATCTTCGTTTATTTGCGGTCATACTTTCAAGGAACTTGGTGATATCCGTTGAATCCTGTTCGCTTAACCATGCGCTGAAACTTACGGGGTCATTATTCATTATTGCGAACATTCTTGGGAATTGATTCTCGAAACTCATGCGCTCATCGCGTTTCCTTTTAGCTTCTTTGGCGTTTTCCGCTTGTTTCTTCTCGCGTTCTGCGAGCCTTTCTCTTGCGGTTTTAATGCACTCAAGAATTTCAGAATCATTGTACGTTGCATTAAGCAGCATGGAAATTAGTAGTTCCTTTTTAAGGTCTGGGTTTCCGCGGCACTTTACGCAAATTTGCATCCTGAGATTTTCTGCTTCAGCGCGGATTTGGTTTTGTTGTTCTTGTTCTTGTCGGCGGTTGTTTTCCTTTTGCCACTCTTTCTCTATCTGCTCCAGTTTTTTACGTCTTTCAGCGATATCTTTTTCGGTTAACATTTGTGCCATATTACTCATCTCAGTCATCCGTGATGATAACCACGGCAACATATCTGCCGTTGTTGCTGGCTGCCATTGAAACAAGTGTCTTGCCGTTGACAACGTCGAAAACACGTTTGGCGAACTTGGTTCCGTTTTCGGAGTCGCCGTCAATTGCTTCGCCGTAAAGGATGGTTACATGTCTGCTCATGTTGTGGGCATCTCCTTTTGTAGAAGTTCACCAAGTTTTTTAGTTAGGTACTCCCGCAGTTCGAGGTTAGCGGTTATGGCTGCTGCGTGCAAACGGTTTTTTAGCGTAGCATCAACTTGAGGTCTAAACCATTTAGCCTTTTTATTCATGTTTTGACACCTTTGTCTTTGTTGACTACACACACGAGCACGAACGCTTAAATACTATGCGAACCCTATAATAATAATGGTTTCACAAATGAAACGAAGTTCAAAAGATATAGAACGCGATAACGCCGTCTTAGAAGTAGTGGCAAGGATGCCTTTTGCGCTCGTGCGGTTTAAGGATATCTGGAATGAAGTTAAAAATAATTCGCTCTTCAAATCCAAACGGCAGTTGTCATATTCCCTGAGTTACCTTAGTCGAGACGTAATGAAAGAAAAAGAGAAGTATGAATCCAAACAAGTTAGCCAAAACATTCCATTTCACATTAATCGTTCGCCAGAGAAAAAGCCTCTAATAAAAATTAAAAAAACAACGAAAAACTCAATTTTCTTTTTTACTGATGATGCTAAAATAGTAAAAGAAATTCTACGGAATTCTGATATTATGGATGAGCGTTTTCCTGCTGCTTTGAAGGAAATATCCAATTCAAGAAAGGCGCTTGAACCTTCTAAAGCTTCCAACTTCTTTGAAGCTTTGGTTTATAGACTTTTAGCTAATTTCTTGGTTGGTTTGGAAGGTTACGTCCGTGCGCCTGAAAGCTTAAGGGATTTAGCTTTTTCAATGTTGATTCGACAAAACGTTGACAAATTTGCAGCTTTGCTTGTGGAAATGGGAAAAGCGCATCCAGAAGGTACGGAACAATGCTTGTTAAACGCTAATGAAAAATTGGAATCTTTATCAATGACATTGTTGGAGTCAGCGGGATTTTTTAAACAGTGATTTTTCGTGTTAGTTGTTAAGATTAAATCGTTTCCCCTATTAAATGGACAGTTTGTCATGGGTTTTTTTGAGTAATTGAAAATCTTTCTCGATTTGTTCATAGTTCTGTCGGATTCTGTGTTTAAGAACGCGAAAAGATTCGGGTGTTTTTTCATTTTGTAAGTAGAGCTTTAACAATTCCCGTTCGTTGGGACTAAAAATTTCTTTGTGCATGCAGTTCACCAATACCGTTACAAATTGAGTAACGCTTATATTTGCCTATCGTTACATATTACGTAACGGAGATTGAAACATCTTGACAATGCCAACAAGTGCAGAGATAGAGAAAAGAGCACGAGAACTTTATGCAGAGCACGAATTCAAACGGGGCGATGCGGTTTTAGCTGAATCTAATCCAGAGGTTACAGAGCTTAAAGAGGATGGGTTTTGGGACACGGCTAAAAGGCAATTAATGAGCAGAGATAGACCTTATGAAATCCAATGGGAAAATTACGTTAACATAGAAAAAGCGAATGCCGAGAACAAAAGGGTTCATAGTGATTTCTCACTTTTGGAAATCTTGGAGGACATCAAGCAGCATCTCGGAATCGTTATTTGTGCTGAAGCTGGACATGGAAAATCTTACACGGCGTTCACACTTGCGAAAGAGGCAATGAAGGACAAGGACATGACTGTTATTATTCTCTCGCCGTCAACGGTTTGGAGACGCAAGTTCGGAGCGGTAAAGTTCGTGAAAGTGGGCACAAGCGTTTTCAATCCGATTGTTTCAGTGGAAGAGGCAAGCGTTGAAAGTGTGCCTTGGCTACGGGATACGGTTCACGTAAACTTGGACAAAAAATGGAGCTACGTTAAATCTCGATGGTTTGAGGATTTGCTAAGTTCTAAGCAGCACTTGCTTTTTGAAGTCAAGTACAAGAACGGTCGAAGGATTAAGGCTTTTGAAAGCGTGGTTTTGCAGTGCATCTACGAGATGCAAGAAAAGGAAATCGACAAGAATCCAGAGTATAAGCATCACTACTTAATTGTTCTCGAAGAAATCCAAAACAGTTTTGGCACGTACTCAATGAACAGCGATGACAGCTTAGACTTAATGACAATTTTCACACAGTCGCGGAGCGATGCTAACATTCACTATATCGGAATAGGTCAACGTCTAAACGACATAAGCACTAAGGTCATAGAACGCTTAAGACCATTAATAGGCTTGACTCTCGGAGAGAACAGCTTAAGAAAAATCAAGTCTCAGCTTCCAGAGCATCTTAAGGATAGGGTTCAACAGTTGCCAAAAAGACATTGGATTTACTTAGACGGGAAAGAGAATCCAGAGATTGAAATTGCAGAGTACAAAGCTGAGGGTTTGCCTATCCAGTCAATGCCGTTTGAAGCGCCGATGACAGAGCTTGTTCTCAAAGCGCCAAGTTTGCTTGACAGGTTGAAAGCAACATTGAGCGGAGAAGAATCAAAAAGCAGCTATGCTTACACGGTGAAGAGGATAAGGTGAGTGAAATGAGCAACCAAAAAAACCCGAATTGCGAGGGTTCCAGAATATCGCTAAACGTGAAAACAGTGCCTCTAAAACGGTTTAACTGTAAAACCTCTAATCTAAAAGAGGGTAAACGGTCACAGTGTAGTTTCCCTATAGAGGGTCTAACCGCAACGCTTCTTCCAGAACTATATAAAGCGCCTTTATATAAGGGGGGCTATAGTGCAAAAATTGCACGTCAGACAGCGAAAGTACCTTTTGTAACAGGCTGT
>Ga0299912_10005564_pt1 | contig 10357 bp, 7 predicted proteins | sample RVTome_2_FD_207667 | JGI IMG/M metagenome (GOLD analysis project Ga0299912, IMG submission 207667) | Soil microbial communities from uranium-contaminated site in the Upper Colorado River Basin, Wyoming, United States - RVT95D214 (version 2) ... | reverse complement strand
CTGGCCGATGGTAATGTCATCGCCGTGGATGTCGCCTGACACCTCGCCGGCAATGACCAGCGAGCTCTTGCATATCAGCGTAATCTTCTGGCCGACGATGGCGAGGTCCGGTCCGATGACGGATGCAGGCTTCGACGGCGTCATCATCGGCGACGAGGACAACGACGAAAAATCGCGCGCCGCGGGCAGCGGCGGCGTGGGAGGCGTAGCGGCCGCTCCGCTTGGAGCCTTCGAATCTGGATTGAACCCTCGGCCGAACACAACGCACCTCCTAACAACCTGCCCCAATGGCGATCCTCTATAACCAAGCATGTGCGGGTGGGAGAATTATGTCGAGATATCTGCGCTCTCGAGCTGTTGCTTGCCGGCGCCTGCGGGGCAGCCGATTGCGATTAACCCTAACCCGAGCGGTGCGTGCAATCGCCCGCCGGGCGGTAAAAAATCGCGGCCGAGGGCCCCCCACGACCGCGATTGATTGCTGCGTGCGCATCCGCTGCAACGGCATGCCGTTTGGCGAGCCGATGATCCGAGCGTCAGGATTTGCAGACGTCGATCCACGACAGGCAGGTGTAGCCGCTGCCGTCCTTCTTGCAGCGATAGCGCTCGTTGCGGAAGGTGTCGCTCTGGATCGGCCAGTTCCCGCTCAGCTGCGCGACGATCTCCCAGGCCTGGAATTTGGCCATGTCCTCGGTCCAGGCCCAACCCTTGCCGCGCTTGGTCACGCAGCCGGCAGCCTCGGCGGAGCTGACGAATCCGGTGGCCGGCGCCAGCAGCAGCCCGGCGGCGCCGAGGCCGAGCGCGAGGGCGGCGATTCTCGCTTTCATGGTTTCCTCCTTGCACATCCCATCAACCCTTTTTGGGTACGGCCCGGTCGTGCGACAGACAATGCCGCGGGGGCCACATGCGAGCTGAAAAATTGCCTTCAGGTCGGACCGAACGGTGTCCGCCGGGCTGGGCCCGCAATGCAACACCGGCGGCCACGTCAAAGCCGCCATTCTGGACTCCTCTAAGCCGCCACCCTAGACTCGTTCCAAGTCGGGAGCGGGTGGGGGCTCGTTTCAATAAGAATGTTGCGTGGGGGAGTTCGGCATGGCCGACGGCTCGGGGGAAATCAACATCAATGCGCTCCCGAGGATGGTGCGCTGGTACAGCCCGGCCCATCTGATCAGCACGGGTTGGCGCTCCGTCGTCTCGGAAATCTTCGGCCAGTATGCCGACCAGCGCATCATGCAGGCGACCATCGACGGCTTTGGGCCGGAGGTGATGAAGACGGTCGTCGGCCGCTATAACTACTCCGATCTGCGCCAGCTCGGCGACGGCAACAGCGTTTGGGTCGACTATATCGCCGACCTCGGCGACGGCTTCGATTCCACCTACGCGATGGCTTCGCTCATCAGCGCGCCGCAGCTTGACATCGAAGGCGCCGGACGGCTGCCGGGCGCCAAGCTTCTGATCATGGGCGGCGACCAGGTCTATCCCTTCCCGACGCGCAAGGACTACCGCGAGCGCTTCGCGATGCCCTACTCGACGGCGCTGCCTGCGGCATCCGATGGCAGCTGGCGACGCCTGCTGTTCGTGCTGCCGGGCAACCACGACTGGTACGACGGACTCAGCTCCTTCGACTACATGTTCTGCAAGGCGCGCTTCGGTCACGCCGCGGAGAACCGCATCGGCGGCTGGCTGTGCCCGCAGCACCGCAGCTACTTCGCGATCCGGCTGCCGCACAACTGGTGGATCTGGGGCGCCGACATCCAGCTCGCCCAGTATCTCGACGCCGGCCAGGTGCTCTACTTCGAAGGCGTCGCCGAGGCGATGAAGCAGCACCCGACGGAAGCGCCCAAGCTCATCCTGTGCACCGCCGAGCCGAGCTGGAACTATGACAAGGCGGACCAGCTGCAGGGCGAGGACAACCTCAGCCACATCACCAAGATCGCCAACGATGCAGGCGCACGCATTTGCGCCGTGATCGCCGGCGATCTGCATCATTACAGCCGCTACGAGGCCAAGGACGCCGGCACGAGCTTCGTCACCGCTGGCGGCGGAGGCGCGTACTTCTCGCCGACGCATTACCTCAAGAACGTGCGCAAGATGTCGTGGGGCGGCAAGCCGACCAATCTCGACCTCAGGTGCAAGATAAAGGACGGCAAGAGCACCACGGAAGCCTCGTGCTGGCCATCGCGCGGCAAGAGCCGGCGTTTAAGCCTGCTGACGCTGGCCTTCCCGTTCAACAACTACGGGTTCGCAGTAGCGCTCGGCGTCTTCTATTGGTTGATGACCTGGGTATTCGCGACGACGCGCTTCGAAGGCGGACCCTGGAAGTACAAGAGCGTCGGCGACATTCTCATCAGGGATCCAGAGTTCAGCTGGCTTCCCGACCTGTTCATTTTGACGCCGCTTGCCGCGGCGACGAACGTCGTGCTCGGCATCATGAGCCTCGCGCTGTGGCTGGTGCTTTACGCCTACGCCGATGGCAGCGCCGGGACGAAGGTCAGGGTGCTGATCGCGACGCTGCACTGGGCGGCGCATGTCGCCATGATGATCGCCCTCTATTTCTTCGTCTCCTACACCTCCATCCGGCTCGTCGATTGGATCTGGCCCAAGGCCGCGCCGATGCTGAACCAGCTCGAGATCGACAGCTCGACGACGGTGAGCGAGCTTTTCCGCAGCATCGTCATCTTCCCGCTCGAGATGGCCTTCGTCGGCGGCATTGCCGCGGGCTTCGTGTGGGGGGCCTACCTGACAATCTGCTGCCTCATCGGCATGCATTGCGATCAGGCCTTCGCCTCGATGGGTATTCCAGACTTCAAGAATTTTCTGCGCATGAAAATCGAGCCCAACAAGCTGACGATCTATCCCATCGGTTTGCGGAGATCGCCACGACGATGGTCATGGCGGCGCGCCAAGGACCAGGGCTTGGGCGCCTCGAGCGGGCCGGCCATCGTGCCGTCGCGGCCGCTGCGGCCGAGCCTCATCGAAGGGCCAATTGAGATACGCGTGGGCGATGTGAAGCGGCGCGAGCCGCAAGCGCCAGGGACGATGCCCGTCGCGTGAAGCCGGCGGGACCCGCTCTCGCAACGAACGGGACGCGGTCCAGGGACAAGGGGAAGAAGGCGCATGCAGGCGCGGCTGTCGACGCCCGCTTCCGAGCTCAAGCCGCACTACGACGTCATCGTGGTGGGGTCGGGCTATGGGGCAGGCGTGGCCGCGTCGAGGTTGGCGCGTTGCGGGCGGCACGTGGCCGTGCTCGAGCGCGGGCGCGAGTTCCTCCCCGGCGATTTTCCCGACGGCGCCGTGACGGCGAGCGCCGAGCTGCAGATGACGACGCCCGACAAGCGCCTCGGCTCGGCCAGCGGCCTTTTCGACCTGCGCCTCGGCAACGACATACACGTGCTCATGGCCTGCGGGCTCGGCGGCACCTCGCTGATCAATGCCAACGTCTGCCTGACGCCCGATCAGCGTGTGTTCGATGACAGCGCGTGGCCGGAGGAAGTGCGCCGCGACCGGCTGCTGGCCGAAGGCTTCGTGCGCGCCCGCCACATGCTGCGCCCCGAAACGTCGCCGCATACGGCCGACTTCGAAAAGGTGGCGGCGCTGCGCCTGGCCGCGGGTGCGTTCGGGCGCAAGGTGGCGCCGTTCCCGTTGCACGTGACGTATGCGAGCGGCATCAACGCTGCCGGCGTGCGCCAGGAAGCCTGCACGGAATGCGGCGACTGCTGCGGCGGCTGCAATGTCGGCGCCAAGACGACGGTGGCCTCGACCTATATCGCCGACGCGGCCGCGTTCGGCGCGCAGGTCTTCACCGGCATGCGTGTGCTGTCGCTGGCCCGCGATGGGAAAAGCGGCTGGCGCGTGCGGGTGCACCCCGTTCAATCGAACGGTGCGCGGCCTGCGGAAATCGCGCTCACGGCCGACATCGTCGTGCTGGGCGCGGGCACCCTCGGCTCGACCGAGATCCTGCTGCGCTCGGAGCAGGAGGGCCTGGCGCTGTCGCACTGGCTCGGCAGTCGCTTCACCAGCAACGGCGATGCGATCGCGCTGGCCTACAACAACGACATTCCGGTCAACGGCGTGGGCGTGGGGCGGCCGCCGAAGGCGCAGGTGCCGCCCGTGGGGCAGGCGGTCAATGCGCTCATCGACATGCGCGATGCCGCCGCCGTGCGCGACGGGCTGGCGATCTGCGAGTGTGCACTGCCGAGCGCCTTCGCCTCCGTGCTGCCGGCCATGCTGGCACCCGGAGCGGCAGTCTTCGGCGAGCACGAGCGCCGCTCGCTGGCCGATGAGCTGGAGGCCATGGAGCGCGCCACCGACAGCCTGATCAAGGGCGCCTATCAGGGCGCCGTGCACAACACACAAACCTTCCTCGCCGTCGGTCACGACGCCGGCAATGGAATGATGCGGCTGGAGAACGACCGCATCGCCATCGAGTGGCGCAACGGTCCGCAGCAGCGGGTCTTCCAGCGCATCGAGGAGGCTCTCAAGACGGCTTCGGAAGCGACCGGGGGGACCTATCTCCGCAACCCCGCCAACGAGCGTGTTCTCGGCGGCAACCTGATGACCGTGCACCCGCTCGGCGGTTGCACCATGGGCGCCGATGCCGGCAGTGGCGTCGTCAACCACAAGGGACAGGTGTTCGACGCCAGCCCGGGCGCTCGGCCCGCGGCCGTGCACGCCGGCCTTTACGTTTGTGACGGGGCGGTGATCCCGTGCCCGTTAGGCATCCACCCATTGTTGACCATCACGGCGCTGGCCGAGCGTGCCATGATCCTGCTCGCCCGCGATCACGGCTGGCAGATGCGCGAGGAGCCGGCGCCGGAGCGTGTTGTGCTCGCGGGCGGACCGGTGGCCGCTGCGGCTGGCCGGTTCGCTTGGCTCACGCCGTGGCGCCGGGGCGCGGCGCAGCGAACCGAGGGAGGCTGAGCGATGCGGCGATTGTCGAAATCCGTCGCCGATTTGCGGTTGCGCTACGACGTCGTGGTCGTCGGCTCCGGCTACGGCGGCGGTGTCGCGGCCTCACGCCTCGCCCGCGCCGGCAAGCGTGTCGCCGTGCTCGAGCGCGGCCGCGAATTCGCCATCGGTGATTTCCCCGACCGCATGATCGAAGCGCAGGAGCAGTTCCAGGTGTCGCGCGATGGCGCTCACATCTCCGGCTCACGCCTCGGGCTCTATGACCTGCGCCTCAACAAGGACATCCACGTGTTCGTCGGCTGCGGCCTGGGCGGCGGCTCGCTCGTCAATGCCAACGTCTCGCTGCCACCCGACGCGCGCGTGTGGGACGACCCCGTGTGGCCGCCAGAGATCGCCGCCGACACGACGCGGCAGGAAGGCTTCACGCGCGCCATGGAGGTGTTGCGCCCGGTGCCGTATTCGGGCCCGGAGCTGGCCAAGCTCAAGGCGCTCGAAGTGAGCGGCAATCTTTTGCACCAGGATGTCGTGCGCCCGCCGATCAACGTCACGTTCGAAAAGCAGGTGAACTACGCCGGCGTCGAGCAGCCGGCCTGCACATTGTGCGGCGACTGCTGCTCGGGCTGCAACGTCGGCTCCAAGAATACGGTGCAGGTTACCTACATTGCCGATGCTTTCCAGCATGGGGCCGAGATCTTCACCGAGATGCGCGTCACGCACGTTCGGCCCGAGCGCGGTCGCTGGCGCGTGTTCTTCGAGCCGCTCGGGCATGAGCGCGAGCGTTTCGCCGCCGCCGACCAGTCGATCACTGCCGACGTGGTCATTCTCGCCGCCGGTACGCTGGGGTCGACGGAGATCCTCCTGCGCTCGCGTGAGCAGGGGCTTGCCGTGTCGGACAAGTTGGGCGAGCGCTTCACAGGCAACGGCGACGTTCTGGCCTTCGCCATCAACAACGACGTTCCCGTCAACGGCATCGGCGTCGGCGCGCCCCCGGCCGTCGAGACCGCTCCCGTCGGTCCGTGCATCACCGGCCTCATCGATATGCGCGGCACGGCCAAGCTCGAGGACGGCATGGTCATCGAGGAGGGCTCGATTCCCTCGGCGCTGGCGCCCGTGCTGCCGGCGCTGCTGACCACGGGGGCCGACAAGTTCGGCGAGGATACGGACAAGGGCGTGCTCGATGCGCTCGAGGAGCGCGCGCGTCGCCGCCAGAGCCTGCTGTTCGGCGCCTACCACGGCGCCGTCAATCACACGCAGACCTATCTCGTCATGAGCCATGACGACGCCAAGGGGCGCATCGCGCTGGAAGACGGCAAACTCACGGTGACGTGGCCGCAGGTCGCCCGCCAACCGATCTTCCAGGCGGTCGAGCAGAACCTGAAGAAGGCGACGCTGGCAACGGGCGGCACCTACACGCGCAATCCGCTCACCGACACCATCTTTGGCCACAACCTCATCACCGTGCATCCGCTCGGCGGGTGTGTGATGGGCAAGGACCGCGCGAGCGGCGTCGTGAACCACAAGTGCCAGGTGTTCGATGCGCGGACCGATGCCGCACCGGACACGGTGCATTCGGGCCTCTACGTGTGCGACGGCTCGATCGTGCCTCGCCCCCTGGGCGTCAATCCGCTACTGACGATTACCGCGCTCGCCGAGCGGGCGATGATCCACCTGGCACGCGATCGCGGTTGGGAATTCTCCGAGACGCAGCGGTTCGACGCGCCGCTGCTCGTCGCCGCCCCGGAAGGGCGCGGCTCGACGAAGCCGGCCGGCGTCGAGTTCACCGAACGCATGGCGGGCTACATCTCGGCGGCAGTGACGCTGCCGCACGAGACCGCGGCGCGGCGCGGCAAGGAAGCCGGCACGGCCATGAGCTTCACGCTCACGATCCTGATCGACGACGTCGATCGCTTCGTGGCCGAAAAGCACCACGCCGGCCGCATCGTCGGCTCGGTCGATTGCCCGTTCCTGTCGCCGCACCCGTTGGAGGTGTTTGACGGCGTGTTCAACATGATGCGCGTCGACGAGGCGGCGGTGGAGACGAAGCGCTTCGAGTACCGCTTCTCGCTCGGCGCGCGCGACGGCAACGAATACCAATTCACCGGCTACAAGGTCGTGCGTTCGGACGCCGATGTCGACCTGTGGCGCGACACCACACTGCTGTACGTCGATATCGGCAAGGGCGCCCAGGGGCAGCTGGGCCGGGTTGCGCGCGGAATGCTGGAGATCGCGCCGTCGGACTTCTACGTGCAGATGCAAACATTGAAGGGCAGCGGCGGTCGCGATTCCGCCGATCGCATGCGCGCCGTCGGCAAGTTTGGCAACTTCTTCAGCCGCGAGCTGTTCGACACCTACGGCGGCGTGCTGGCGCGCACCGGGCGCTACGACACGTTGAATCCGCGCAAGAAGCGCACGCTGCGCACGCCCGAACCCGAGATCCATCTGGTCCGCACCGGCGACGGCAAGGTCCTGCGCCTGACGCGCTACCAGGGCGGCAGCAAGGGCCCCGTCGTGCTTTCACACGGACTCGGCGTGTCGAGCCTGATCTTCGGCATCGACACCATCGAAACCAATCTGCTCGAATACCTGGTCGCCGCCGAGTACGACTGCTGGCTGCTCGACTACCGGGCGAGCGTCGATCTGCCGTATGCGCGCGAGCTGTGGACGGCCGACGACGTGGCGACGAAGGACTATCCGGCGGCGCTCGCCAAAGTGCGCAGCGTCAGCCGCTCGGCGACCGTGCAGATGCTCGCCCATTGCTTCGGGGCTACGACGTTCTCTATGGCTATGCTCGCCGGTCTCGAAGGCGTGCGCTCGGCCGTCATCTCGCAGATTGCCACCGACTACGTGGTGCCATGGTATCCGCAGCGGCTGCTCGCCTATTTGCGCGCCCCGGCGCTGTTCGACCTCATGGGCATCGACGTCGTCAACGCGCGGGCAACGAACGCCGATTCCTTACGCGAGCGCGTGCTCGACAAGGTACTGCAGTTCATCGTGCCGGTGCCGCGCAACGAGCGCGCGCGCGACGCCACCAGCAACCGCATCACCGCGCTCTACGGCCGGCTCTATCAGCTCGACCAGCTCAACAATGCGACGGTGAACTCCGGTCTGGCGGAGATGTTCGGCGATGCCAACATCGAAGCCTTCAGGCAGCTGGCGCTGTTTGCCCGCAAAGGGCGCGTGCTCGACCGCGACGGCAACGATGCTTACCTGCCGCACGTAGAGCGCCTGGCGCTGCCGATACTCTTCATTCACGGTTCGCAGAATGCCTGCTTCAAGCCGGAGAGCACCGAGCGCACTGTGGAGCGCCTGTCGCAGGCCAACGGAAAGCAGCTCTACGAGCGGCGCGTGATCCCGGGCTACGGGCACATCGACTGCATCTTCGGAAAGAACGCCGCACGCGACGTTTACCCGCTGATCGTCGCGCACCTCGACAAGACCGCAGTCGTCTGAGGCTTCCCGCCTTACTCCGGCGCGGCGATGCGCGCCCGGCGTGCATCCTTCATCAGCGAGCGGAACTCCGGCCCCGAGATGTGGATGAGGCTGCGGTGATCGCCGCCTTCCAAATACACATCGGGCTGACTATCGAAGCTCTCGTCCATGAACGCGTCGACGGCGTAGGCGTCAGGCAGCGGCGGCACCGCGCCCGTCTCGCAGTCGGGAAAGAGTTCGACGATCTCCTCCTCGCTGGCAAGCTCGACGGGGCAATGCAGCATGCGCTCGATGACATCGACGCGCACACGCGCAGTCGCCGGCACGACAGCGACGATGAAACCGCCCTCGCGCGTGAGCACGACGGCCTTGGCGAGGCGGTCGCCTGGCACGTGGCTGGCGCGCGCGGTGTCATTGGAGCAGTGCGTGCGCTTGTGCAGCATGACGTCGTAGGAGACGTGACGGTCGTCCAGATACTCCTGGAGCGTAAGGGCGATACCCATGGCTGTCCTCCTGCCACATTCGCCGGCTGCGAGTGAACGCAGGCGATGCCCACGGTTATCCTTGTAACTCGCGAGCCAAGACTATGCCTCGCACGGGCGAGCGGCAAGTGGCACCCCTCGGGCCGGGCACGATTGGCTAATCAAGGCTTTCAGGAAGGCTTCGACTTGAGCGGGTCAGCTGCCAGGCTCAGCTCTTTGCTTTGGCTTTGGGTTTTGCGCCGAGGGCTGCGGTGGCCAGCGGCGACAGGCCTTCGGCGCCCGCCTCGATATACTCGCTGAGCTGCTTGCGCATGCGCGGGTCCCAGAAATTGCGGATGTGGGCCGCGATGCCTTCCAGCGCCTCGTTGCGCGGATAGGCTTCGAAGTAGGCCGCGATCTGGTTGACCATGCGGATCATGTCGCGGTTTTCCATGCGGGCAGGGCCTTCCAGAGCGTTGTGGTGAGGATCAGCTGTTGAACACGACGGCGTCGCGGTTCCCCAGCGAGGCGAGGAACATGCGCGCCTTGCGGGCGATGTCGAGGGCGAGCGCGGTGGGCGCCGAGACGGTGACGAGGGCGCCGATGCCGGCAGTGGCCGATTTCTGCACCAGCTCGAAACTGCAGCGGCTGGTCATCAGCACGAAGCCGGTGGTGAGATCCGTGCCGGCCTCGCAAAGTGCCCCGATGAGCTTGTCGAGGGCATTGTGGCGGCCGACGTCCTCGCGCACGAGCAGCACATCTCCGGCGAGCGTCACCCAGGCGGCGCCGTGCACGGTACGATTGAAGCGGTTCATGGTCTGCCGATTGGGGAGCTCGGCTGCGGCTTTGAGGATAGCGGCGGCGGTCGGGCGCACGGTGTGCGGCACGGGTTCGGTGACACGCACCACGTCGGCGATGTTCTCCACTCCGCACAGGCCGCAGCCGGAGCGACCCTCGAGCGATCGCCGTGGCATGCGCGCGTCCGCCAACGCTTCCTCGTCGATGGCGACGTCGACGGTCATCCCGTTCTCGATGGGCATGGCGAGCACGCCGTGAATGTCGGAGCGGTGCGCCACGATGCCTTCAGCCAGCGCGAAGCCGATGCCGAAGTCGGTGAGGTTGGCAGGCGTCGCCATCATCACCGTGTAGGGCACGGAGTTGATCTGGATGGCGATCGGCACCTCCTCGGGGAGCTGCCAAGTGACAGGCGTGCGGTTGCCTTCCGCGTCCACGGCCACGCCGTCCGCGGCACGCGAGCACAGCGAGGCGCTAGCATCGACGACATCGGCGGGGTTGGCCATGGCGGTCATTGGCAACTCATGCGGCGCGTGGGCGGCTCATGCAACTTACGAACAGACCTCTCCGCGCGCCTGCGTTCACTCCGCCGCGAGCAGCGTCTTGCGGTCGACGCGCTTATTCTCGCGCTCGCGCTCTTCCCACTCGTTCTGCCATTCGGCCGGATGGTTGGAGGGCATGACCTGCACCGCGGTCACCTTGTACTCCGGGCAGTTGGTCGCCCAGTCGGAGTTCTCGGTGGTGATGACGTTGGCGCCGCTGACGGG
>Ga0299912_10005563_pt1 | contig 10357 bp, 10 predicted proteins | sample RVTome_2_FD_207667 | JGI IMG/M metagenome (GOLD analysis project Ga0299912, IMG submission 207667) | Soil microbial communities from uranium-contaminated site in the Upper Colorado River Basin, Wyoming, United States - RVT95D214 (version 2) ... | reverse complement strand
AGGGGAGAGGGGGGATTTCCGACCTGCGGGATTGATGAAGCGCAATGACAAAAAGTTGAAGATCAGGGTCAAGTACTGCGGGGGGTGCAATCCTAACTATGACCGCGTGGCCCTCGTCGGCGCGATTGAAACGAGGCTCAGCGGCAAGGCGTCCTTCGTTGCGGCAGACAGCAACGGCATCGCCCTGGTCCTGGCGGTGGAGGGATGCTCCACTGCCTGCGCCGATCTCACCCCTTTCGCCGGCCAGGAGATCCGGGTCATCACCTGCCTGGCAGATGCCGAGCTCTTTATCCGCGATCTTGAAGATCGAGCCTCATAAAGGGGCGTCTGTGGCTACACGTGCAGGAAGCAAAGGAACGTTTCGATGGAGATAACGAGCACGGATATAGAACAAGTGAATAAGAATCCCCTGTACCAGACCTTGGGGATCCGCATCCTGGAAGTCGGTGAGGGTTATGCCCGCAGCCAGCTGGAACCGACGGAGATCGTCTGCTGGCCCTTTCCCGGCCAGCCCCATGGCGGCATCCTCTACACCCTCGTGGACACCACCATGGCCTGGGCGATCTTATCGGGACTGGAGACAGGGTACAACTGCGCCACTATCCACCTCGATATCCAGTATACCTCTCCGGCCAAGGGCAAGCGCTTCACCTGCGCGTCCAAGACCGTCTTTCGCACGGGCCGGATCCATTTCATGCAGGCCGAGGTGCGAGATACCGAGGAGCGGCTCGTGGCCATGGCACAGGGTACCTTCCGGGTGATCAAGATAGAGATGAGAAGGTGATCCATTGGCTAAAGAGCCACCTCAGGCATGATGGGGACGTCATCCACGAAAGATGAAAAACTCTTCTCTTTACCCTCTCTCTTCAAGATACTGTGTCATAATTACATTTTGGCACCATATATCCCTTCTCCCCTCAGTAAGGGGAGAAGGTGAGGATGAGGGGTTACGATAAAAACATTAACTTACATGCTTTTTACTTGAGCCCCTCACCCCCGCCCTCTCCCCATCGGTGTGGGGAGAGGGAAATATTTGAATTAAGACACAGCCTCTCTCAAGGGGAGCGGAATATTGTGTCGGCTTATTTTCTGAGCAATAAGAAAGACGCTAGCAGCAGGTAGCAATCCTACGATTGTGCGCCGTATTTTGTTAGCCAATCGCGCACAGCAAGCCCTGTTCCGAATGACCATGGCCTTAATTTGGCAGGGGGGATCATCTTAATCTCCGCCAGCTCGTCGCCTAATTTGATCTCTCCGGCGGCGGTGAGGTAATACGCGATAATCAGCTGATTCCTCTCGACAAAAGAATAGACGCCGATCAGCTCACGCATCTCGGCGTCGAGGCCAAGCTCTTCCTTGACCTCCCTCACAACCGCCGCCTCCGGCGTTTCCCCTTTTTCGAGAAAGCCGGTAATAAGCCCGAAGATCTTTTCCGGCCACTGCTTATTGCGTGCGAGAATGATGTTGCCGTCTTTTTCTATGATGGCGGCTACGACTGGCAGCGGATTATCCCACCAGACATAGCCGCAGGCATCCGCCGGACAGCAGAGCCGCTCCTTTTCATCCACCTGCTTCTTTGTCAGGATTTTTCCGCACAGCGGACAATATTGCAATTCTCCCATGCAAGTTCCTTTTTTAAAAATTACCCTTCTTTATAGGATGACAAGATCAGCCGGCAGCTACGTGTTGTTTGCGGATCTCCTTTTTGAGGATCTTGCCGGAGCCGCTCTTGGGCAGCGGCTCACGCACGACGGTAACGATGCGCGGGTATTTGTAGGCGGCCACGCGCTCCTTGACGTAGGCCTTGATCTCTTCAGGGTCGATGCTAGCGCCCTCCTTGGGGAGCACCATTGCGACGATCTCTTCACCGAGGTCCGGATGGGGTACACCATACACCGCCGCCTCGGAGACCTCGGGGATCTGATAGATGACCTCTTCGATCTCGCGCGGATAGACGTTGTAACCCCCGCGGATCACCAGGTCCTTCTTGCGGTCCACGATGTAGATATAGCGATCATCGTCCATGCGGGCGATGTCGCCGGTGTGCAGCCAGCCCTCCCTTATGGTTTCCTCGGTGGCTGCAGGTCGGTTCAGGTAGCCCTTCATCACGGCCGGCCCTTTGATAAGCAGCTCGCCGATCTCTCCCGGCGCAAGCTCCTTACCCTTCTCATCGACGATCCGGGCGCTGAATTCCGGGATGGGACGCCCGATGGAGCCGGGCTTGGCAGGCCTGTCATAGGGGTTCTCCACGCAGACGGGACACTCGGTCAACCCGTAGCCTTCATGTATCTTGGTGGCGAAGAGGGTCTCAAAGCGCTTGATAAACTCCACCGGCAGGGAGGCGCCGCCGGAGATGCAGAACTTAAGGGAGGTTCGCTTGGGGGGGTGCTCTTCCGCCGCCTGGATCAGGCGGTTGAGCATGGTGGGGACGCCGAAGAAGATCGTGCGCTGCTCCCTCTCCGTTACGGCGATGACGGCCTCCGGCTCGAAATGGGTAAAGAGCTCCACGGTGAGGCCGAGGTACATGGAGACGTTCATGACGCTCGTGATGCCGTAGACATGATAGAGCGGCAAGGCGCCGATGACGACGGTATCCGGCTCGATGGTCCCCCGCATCCGGGCCAGGATCGCGGCGTTACGCGCCAGATTGCCGTGGGTCAGCATACCCCCCTTGGGGTCGCCGGTGGTGCCCGAGGTGTAGAGGATGTTCAAGGTGTCGTCGGCCTGGGTGGGATGGATTTCAAAGGTGTCTTTTTCGGCGTAGGCCGTTTCCAGGTCTTGGAAGAGGCCCTGGGACGGCGGGTTCAAGGCGAGCGCGATAGGCGGGGCGCCATGCTGTGCAAAGACGCGGCTGATCTCCTCGAGATAGGGGGAGGCGCCGATAAAGGCCTTGGGTGCCGCGTCCTTGAGGATATAGGTCAGCTCATGGCTGCGGAAGAGGAAACTTACCGGGATCATGGCGACTCCCATCTTGGCCAGCGCGTAATAGAGCGCGATATAGTGGATGCTGTTCGGCATCATGACCATGCAGCGATCGCCGGGCAAGAGCCCGAGCCTGGTCAGACCATTTGCCAGGCGATTGGTAGCGCAATCGAGCTGTCGGAAGGTGGTCTCTGTGCCCTCGTGGCGCACAGCCGTCTTTTCAGGATACTTACTGGCCGAGGCCACCAGGTAGTCAGCGAGATTCAGGGAATCCTTTTTGTGTATCCGTTTACCCATGGGAGAATAATTACCTTGGCAAGATCACAATGTCAATCCGGTTTCTTCTTCTGGTTATAATCGAGAGAAGCCGCAGGCAACGCCGGTGAGACATTCTGAAACTTGACAGTCTCGGACAAAAGATGCTAGCCTTTGATCGTTCCTGAAGCTGGGGGCTTATGCCAGGGGCACATTCCATAATCCATACAAAAGGCGATCAAGATTTATACCCATCTCCTCAAGCTGGATTGGTGGGTGTTCGCAGCCCTGTGGACGGGCTTTGAATGAAAGACTAGGTGTGTTATACAGAAACCATATAACACCTCTCGACCACCAGTTCAAGCGGCATAATACGTTGTTTTCACAGGACTTATGGCAATTTCAGCCGTGGGGTGTTATACTGCAACTATGCGGGTCAGGGGTGTTATAAGGAAACCATATATACATTGTTAGAGGGTACTTTATGAAGAGATCATTCCAACTGATAGCATTTATTTCTATTGTACTCATTACCACTCTCGCCTTTTCGGAAATAAAACTTCCCAGTTCGACTATAATTTTTTCCAAGCCGGTATCAGCCGCTACATCTCAAGAAAACATCTGGTTCATGTCAAACAGTACCGATTGGAAGCCCCGACTCTTAATATCAGGCAGACAAATTTTAGAGGGTAAATTATCGCCGGATGGGAAAAACCTATTGTGCTTCGATAGCAACCGCATTTATACTTTCGAGTATTCCTTTGAAAAAAAGAAGGCGGCGAATCTATTTAAAGGGTTCAATGCGCGTTATTCCCCCTCGGGCAAATTGGTCGCCTTTATTTCTCAAAAGGAATTATCCACGGGCGGTGTTGGTCGCATTGTTGAAGTATATGATCGACAGAGCAAACAAACGAAGATTATTGCCGAAGGCAAGCCCTTTCCAAGTCAATATCATTCTGTAAGTTGGGTTTCGGATAATGAAATTGCCTTTGTTTCCGAATCTCCGAACAAAGCAACTTCCGTATTGATTTATAACCTTCAAGGTCAGCAAAAACGACAAATTTCTTTTCCGACAAGTCTTTCAAACATCAGTGGACTAGTTTTGGCACCTGATGGATTAACATGGCTCTTTCAAGCTACAAACAGAGCAGATTCCGATGTCTCGAGGATTTATTCGATGAAAGTCGATGGAAACGATGTTAAGAAAAGTTACGAAGACGGCAGCAAGCTTTATCATTATGCTCCATCCTGGGCACCCGACAGCAAGCACATCGCATTCTCTTCTAGTTATGAAGGAACAAAGGAATTAATTATTCTTGATATTCGTTCAGGTGAAACAATAAAGACGACGGGTTTCATTCTAGATTGGGGCGGTGAGATAATACAAGGCAAGTAATTCTAACCAAAAGCTCGACAGCGACGCGCTTCGCTTGCGCGTCAGCTTGTCGTTAGCCCGAAATGACGTCAAGGAAACCCAAGGAAGCCAATTGCGCCATGGAAAGCAAGCCGATGAATCGAAATCTCGGCGCTGCGAAGGCGGCCAAGCAGGACGAATTCTACACCCAGTACGTTGATATCCAGAAAGAGGTCGAGGCCTACCTCGAATTCGACCCCGACACCTTCCGCGGCAAGGTCGTCTACTGCAACTGCGACGACCCCTTCTAGAGCAACTTTTTCAAGTACTTCGCCGCCAACTTCAACAAGCTCGGGCTGAAAAAGCTCGTCACCACCAGCTACGACGGCTCCCCAATCGCCGGCGCACAACTCACGTTCGGTGAGTACGACGAGGGCAATGGCAAGCGCCAAAAGCCCAAGGCGATCGCCGTCGAGATCGAGGAAGTGAAGGATGTCAACGGAGACGGCGCGACCGGCATCGAAGACGTCAAGCTCTTCCTGAAGCGGAACCCCCACACCCGCACACGCCTCGCGGAAGGCGGCGACTTCCGCAGCCCCGAGTGCATCGAGTTGCTCAAGCAAGCGGACATCGTGGTCACCAACCCGCCCTTTTCCCTTTTCAAGGAGTACGTTGCTCAGCTTGTAGAGCACAAAAAAAAGTTCCTCATCATCGGCAACACCAATGCGATCACCTACTTGGAGATCTTTCCACTCATTAAGGACAACAAGATGTGGCTTGGTTGCACCAACTTCAATGTAGGAATGTTCTTCGAAGTACCTGACGACTGGAAGCACTTTCACCACATTGACAAGGAGACGGGTAGGAAAATAGCGCGCGTGTCGACCTCGTGCTGGTACACGAACTTGGACCACGGTCGTCGCCATGAGCCCTTGAACCTCATGACAATGGCGGACAACCTGAAGTTCAGCAGGAACCTGAGAGGAAAGTCGGCGTACGACCGGTACGTAAACTTCGATGCCATAGACGTCGGCACGTACAAGGAGATTCCCAGCGACTACGACGGCATCATGGGCGTCCCCGTCACCTTCCTCGATAAATACAACCCCGACCAGTTCGAAATTGTTGGAAACAGTGACGACGGAGAAATGATGAGCAAAATTGGAGTCCGCGCCCTTGGTCGAGAGTTCATCAGCGCATATCGCGCCCGTGGAGGTACTGGACACTACAGCCCGGGCATGCGGATGCTTGGTCTGCTTGAACCTCAGCCGCGGGTTATTTTCAAGCGCATTCTGATTCGCCACCGCCGCCATACCCGGCGCGCAGGAGGGACGAAAAAGTGAAGACCACGCTGAGAACCGACATCACCGTCGCTGGCATCTGCGAAGGGTTTGTGTATAATCAATTGGAGGGTAAGGGGCTGTACGGGCTGGGCGGAAAGCTCACCATTCAGCCGGAGTACCAGCGGAACTATATCTATGCGGATGGCGGTGGCAAGAGAGAGCAAGCGGTCATTCACTCCCTTCTCAAGGGATATCCGCTCGGGCTGATCTACTTCAACAAAGTCCGCGAGGACAAATTCGAGGTATTGGACGGCCAGCAACGGATTACCAGCATCGGACGGTTCGTTACGAACAAGTTCGCGATCATGGATAACGGCAATCCGAAGAACTTCGACAGCCTGCCTGCCGACCAACAAGCCAAGATTCGGGACTCTAAATTGCTGATCTACGAGTGCGAGGGCACGGAGAGCGAGATCAAGAAGTGGTTTGAGACCGTCAACATCGCAGGTGTTCCACTCAACGAACAGGAGTTGCTGAACGCCATCTACTCCGGGCCGTTCGTGACGCTTGCGAAGGCCGAGTTCAGCAACAGCCAGAACGCGAACATCCAGAAATGGAGCGCGTACATCAAGGGCAGCGCAAACCGGCAGGACTTCCTGGAGCGGGCGCTGGACTGGGTGAGCAAGGGCGATATCGGCGGCTACATGAGCCAGCATCGCAACGACAATAACATCAATGAGCTGAAGACCTACTTCAAGAGCGTGATCGACTGGGTTTCAACCGTGTTTGTCGATGTTCTCCCGGAAATGAAGGGATTGGAGTGGGGCAGACTTTACGAGAAGTATCACGGCAAGTCCTACGATCCGAAGAAGATGTCCACCGATGTGAACAGGCTCGCCGCCGATTCTTATGTGACGAATCGGAAAGGAATCTTCGAGTATCTCTTGGGCGGTTCGGTAGACAAGAAGCTGTTGGCGGTTCGGATGTTCGATGACAAGGTAAAGCGTGTCGCCTACGCTAAGCAGAAGCAAGCAGCCGAGGCCAAGGGCGAGTCAAACTGTCCGCTTTGCGCGATAGAAAAAACCGCGAACAAGAGCAGAATCTATAAGTTCGACGAAATGGACGCCGACCACGTTTCCGCGTGGAGCAAAGGCGGCGAAAGTTTGGCCAAGAACTGCCAGATGCTCTGCATTACCCACAATCGGGCCAAGGGTAATCGATAATATGGGCGTGCCACAGCCCGGCGCGTGGAGCAAGGGCGGGAAACCCAATGCGGCCAACTGCCAGATGCTGTGCAAGGAAGACAACAGAAGAAAATCGGGGAAATGAAGAGGGGCTAACAATCGGCTTCACACGGGGGACATAGTTGGGACGTTGTTGACTAGCACAACGACGGCCCTTTGTTTCCCACTTGGGCTGACAAACTAATCTCCCGGGCGTCTTATACTGGTCAGTCTACTCTATGTTGGGCGGGTTGAAGTGTTTGCCCAGAAGCGCTAATTTCTTGATACGAGTCGCCGTGGCCTACAGTACAATTCAAATGGAGAAACCAATGCGAGAAGCGGAGACAATCGGTGAAAGAACGTTGCTAAACAACTGCGTTAGGCAGTTCATCCTCAGATTCGACTTGTTTCCTTCTGGCGATTTCCGATTTGAGGAAATAATCAATCGAATCGCGGCGAGATTTGACCGGACTGAAAAAAGGATTGTCAATGTCATTGGCTTTCAACTGAAGGACGGGAAATCTGAGGCAGCGAAGACAGAGGAAGTTGACTATGTGCTGATCTCAGATGTGAACAACCTGTCTCTAACGTTCTCTAAGACGCAAATCGCATTCTGGCTCGAATCTAAGCAATATAGGGACAATTCCGTTTACAAGGAACTCTTCATCGAAATTAGGAATGTCTATTCGTTGCTTCTTCCCGAGACAAAAACAAGACGAATAGGAATGCGTTTTATCAACGACTTCAAGTGCGACTCAAAAAGGGAAATTAAGAAGATACTTGGCGCCAAGACCGCTAGCATAGTTTTGGGCATGCTAGGAGGAGATTCGCTATCTAGGGTTATTGCTCAAGAAGAGTACAATCTAGCCGACAAGAAAGTCCGAGTTCAGTATGGAGTACCCAACAAGTACTATCCTTCTGTCATCTCCAACTTCGACCTTCTACTCGACATCGATTCCTATGTTGACCAGCCGGTATCTGTCAGTGACTGGACAGATACACTTTCTGTGCTGAATCATGCGGCTTACGAGTTGTTCGTCCGCAGCATGAACGCCGAATACCTAGTGAGGCTTAAATAGATGGATCCAATAGATCTTCCAAAACCTCCGCAATCAAGCCCACAAGACCATATATCTCCAGCCGAACCCGACGTTCCTCGCAGAATAAGGACAGAATATGAACTCACCGGAAAAATTAAGAATATCAGCGAAGAAGACGACCCGCCCAAATCAACGAATTTACCAGGGTGACATCTTCCAGAACATATCAGTCATCGAAAACGTAGTGGTCCAAGGAGACAAGCTACTACTCGACAGCCTCGAATTTCCTTTTGTGGTCTGCCTGAACCAAGAATGCGATCTTGAAAGCGACTACATCAGTGCAGTTCGGGAGAAAGACAATTGCCTCTTGCATTTGGCAATTGCTCCTGCCTTTCTATTTGAGCACTTCCTCTCAGGCACTCATTGGGGCAAGGTTTTTGAAAACAGCGCTGGCGGAAAGCGAAAAGACACTCTGATAAAGAAGATAGTTGAGAATGAAATTCCGCGATATCACTATCTCCTGTTCCCCGATCCTAGCATGCCTGAATTGATCATCGACTTCAAGCACTTCTTTACAGTTAATAGAGATCTTCTTTACTTGAATCTCCAGAACAGGCTCTGCTCGATTGATGACCTATTCAGAGAGAAAATATCCCAGCGATTCTGCAACTACGTCTCCCGTATTGGACTACCTGAAGAGTAGCGCATTCTGGGAAGCAAAAGGAAGCAAAAGGGGCCGTTGTTAAAAATATTAAATAACTTGGGGATAGATCGATCCAAGAGGAGATGATAAAAATATTTAAATAATTTAACTACGTCCCCTTGAATTACCTAATCATATTATATCGTAAAAAATCAGTTCGAAGGATCAAGAGGGGAATTATGCTGTAGGGGTTTCTTTTTCAGCAATCTTGGGTAATTCTTTGTCGTCAGAGGGTGGATTTCCCCCTTCAACTTCGGGAATTTTGGCTTGTTCTTTAGTAGTTGCACTCGCAATAAGAGCTTGAACATATTGATTCACCTCCTCATTTGCTCGTCGATCTGCCTTCCGCGTTCTTTGTTGTGCTCTTTTATACATTTTTTCAAGTGACTTTATAATATCTTGGGGAATTGCAAAAAAAGAACCAAGCTCCGTGCCAATAGTAAACATATCCGTTCCCTCTCCAACTCCCGGAGCTACTTCAGCACGCTTTTTAGCTGAATAAGTTAATAGTAATGTTTCGGGAAAGGGGTTTGATCTAGTATGCCTCGCAAACATAAATTGAGAATTAGCATGCCAATATCCTACTCCTATGGCAGCAAAACCTATAGCATCACAACATTGAGAAGTTGAATTATTAATAATATAAATATGTGGTCCAGTTATATCAACGCCCGTACATATAGCTTGCACTTTAGGAGCCTCAAAATTTACCATCTCGCTCGCTAATTGGCTAACCAATTGAGAATCCATTTGTTTTTGTTGACTTATAAATGTTTTATAGTTTAATCCCAATGGGAGAAGTATACTGCTTTCGGCGCGTCTTAATTTGAATTCGTTATAATAATTTACATATAAATCGGCAACATCTTGTACATTCCACCAATTTTTAGGTTCTGCCTCTATGCGCCGATTAACGTCTGCCCTAACTTTGTATATGATATCGCTTTGTAATGCTGAATCTCCTGCAATCATTATTGCAATCGAGGTCGTCAGGGGATAAATTTTCGGTTGCAACGGTTCAAATTGAACATCACCAGCTGTCAACATGCGATCTGAAGCACCTACTATCATTTGCCCATCACATATAGCAGTTACACAAACAGTCACGGTAATCCTATTTTTTCTTTCCCCATCTAGCCATAGCAGCCTTTTGCGCAATTTTTTTGCGCTTAATGGCTGAAAGCTTTTTTGCTCTGGCTGGCCCTCCCTTTTTACCTCCCAATCTACCAAGGGCCACGGCGGCAGGATTTTTAGTATGGGCGGGAAGTTCAGTTGTTGTTTCTGTGGTTGTCCCCACAATTCGTGAGGCGATGATGTTAATGTCATTATTGTTTTTTCTTGAGCGGTTACGCATAAATTAAGTATGCCATATTCATTTTTCAATTGCAAGCCCCTTTATGGTTCAAACTGACCCACTACCCATTTCCGATTCAGATTGACAAGCCGGGTGGCTTGTATTAGCCTCCTGGGATATTTCGAAATCTTTTCCGGCGCGAGACGAAGATGGGAGAAACCATGAACCTCGTATTTAACCACAAGCCCTCGGCCATCTATACGCTCTGGCAGGCCTTCCGCTC